>Ga0115562_1001792_pt1 | contig 15530 bp, 16 predicted proteins | sample COGITO_mtgs_1105_6_FD_87200 | JGI IMG/M metagenome (GOLD analysis project Ga0115562, IMG submission 87200) | Pelagic marine microbial communities from North Sea - COGITO_mtgs_110516 | ecosystem: Environmental > Aquatic > Marine > Epipelagic | place: Germany:Helgoland, sampling site Kabeltonne...
GCGAGGAATTCACCCTTTGCCCAGTCACCCATGATCTGGAAAGCGGCTTCGCCGTTCATGACCATTGCTGTGGCGAGGTTCCAGTCACGACCAGAGAAGTTTGGATCAACATAGCCGCGCATGGTGCGCATCTGATCAAACGCTGCAATCATCGTGTCAGATGTCAGCGCCTCTGGGTCGAGATCTACGAGAGCTGCCTGATAGAACTCAGCGCCACCGAGACCCAAAACAACAGTTTCGAACACAGTCGCGTCCTGCCAAGCCTGACCACCGTGGGCCAGTGGAATGATGCCAGCGGCTTGCAGTTTTTCGGCTGCGGCGTTGAACTCGTCCCAAGTTGTTGGCATCTCGATGCCGTTCGCGGCCAAGATTTCTGTGTTGGCCCAGATCCAGTCAACGCGGTGCACGTTTACTGGCGCCGCACACCAAGTGCCATCGCACTGCATGTGTGCTGCGATGGAAGCTGGAAGCAGGTTTGCCCAGTCGTTGGCTTCTGCAACGCTGGAAATGTCAGCCAGAACGCCTTCTGCAAACCATTCCTGAATGGCTGGGCCTTTGATCTGTGCTGCTGTTGGCGCGTTGCCGGACAGAACGCGTGCACGAAGTGCCGTTCCAGCCGCGTCACCGCCGCCGCCAGCAACTGGCATGTCAGTCCATGTGCCGCCGTTTGCAGCGAACTCTTCTTGCAGAACTGCGACCGATTTAGCTTCGCCACCGGATGTCCAGTAGTGCAGAACTTCTGCTTCTGCGTGGCCGTCTGCGGAAGCTGCGCCAGCGGCACAAACTGCAATCGCGGATGCGGTGCTCAATACGTAAGATTTCATTTTGGTTTCCTCCCAAAGAATTGCCCATCACGGGCTTGGTGCGGCGACATTGGTGCGGCGACATAAGCCATGCAACGGCTGACTAACGGCCTTTCGCCCTGATCATGCATTAATCTGGGCAAGCCGTTACAACTTGTTACGCAAGGCTCGATTTTGTTGCACAATGTTACGTAAGGATAGGGTCATCGCTGCTCAAGCGGCTGGCAAAGGGGGAAACAGACATGGCGATTCCACGCATCTTGGTTGTCGATGACGATGTAGAAATGCGCGCAATGATGACGCAATTCCTGCAACAGAACGGTTCTATTGCCCTGCCTGCCGCAAACGAAGCGGAGGTGCGCCGCCACATCGACGGTGGCCGTGTCGATCTGGTGTTACTGGACGTCATGTTAGGCGACGAGAACGGTTTAGAGATTTGCAAGCACCTGCGCCGCGAGCAGGACGTGCCTATCATTATGGTGTCTGCCTTGTCTGCCGATCACCAACGTATGGAGGGGTATGCGGTTGGCGCGGACGACTACATTGCCAAACCGTTTAATCCTGAATTGTTGTTGGCGCGGGTCAAAGCGGTGCTATCGCGCACGCGGCGCTCGGCATCCTTGGTGCACAGACGGAACACCAAAACCTTTCAGTTCCACGGCTGGACCTATGACGCCAAAACCAGTGAGGTTCTTTCCCCAGCAAATGTACAGGTCGCTCTGTCTCATCGTGAAACCGCCTTGTTGCAAGTGTTGCTTGCCAACCCGCACATCCCACTCACGCGAGAAGAAATTGCGGCCAACTTAGATGTTACTGGCGAAAGCCAGTCTTCAAACGAGGCGACAGGTCGCGCGATTGACGTCTTGGTAGGGCGCTTGCGCAACAAGATCGAAACGACCCCAAAGGAACCCCAAATCCTGAAAACCGAACGCGGTGTCGGATATGTTTTCGCAGTGGATGTTGTGGTGTCAGACACGTGAATAACCCTCTAAACAGCCTGCGCATTATAGGTCCCATATTGGTTCTTGCTGCGCTTTTGATGGGCGGGGGCACGGTTTGGATGTGGGGAAAATCCACGTCCGATTGGCGTGCACATGGCACATCGGCCTACGACGCTGGCGTGACTATGTATTACGCAATGCAAAACGGCACTGCACCGCCTGCAGGCATAAGGGTCACACCTCTTAGTACCGCCGATCAGGTCTACGCAACAAACGGATCATTCCGCCAAATTGCGGGTGCTCCGGTGGCGCCGCGGGTCACAATTGTCCCGATCTTGCCTGATGCTGCCAATCAGATCACTGGGGCTTCCGTCACTATGGCGATCCTGTCACCTGATTTAACCTATGGTCTTGCAGATTTGCCGCACCGCGACGGGCAGACAGCGGCAGAGACCATGGGCGCAATCACGCGAAAACTGGCAACTTTCTGTAACGATCCGTTTGTCGTGGCCCACATGGGTGATTCCGATTGGGTTGAAATAGAAGGCAACGCAATTTGGGGGTGCGCCGCTGCCCCCCCTGATCGTCGCATCCTCGCAGCGCTCTTGGCGGTGGTCGCAACCGGTATTCTCATGACCGTCGCATTGAATTTGCCGGTATCCTTCCTGTCCTTCGCTGGACAGCTAAGAAACCGCCGTCGCGTCGGCGGCCCCGCCCGCTATGACCCAACTGGCCTACAAGAACTGCAAGAAATCATAGCAGCCGTTAACAGTTATCTGGAAATTGAACGCGAGCAGTTGGCTGGCCGCGCCGCCGTCTTATCAGGAGTGAGCCACGACCTTGGCACACCCGCCACACGGCTGCGCTTGCGCGCCGCGTTGATCCAAGACGCGGACTTGCGCCAAAAATTTGAAACCGACATCGACAGCATGACCGGCATCATCGAAAGCGTGCTGACCTATACCCATGTCGAAATGGGTGCCGAAGAACCCCGAAATCTATCGTTGACGTCGCTGTTGGATGCCATCGTCGCCAATTACCAAGACGTGGGCCGACCTGTGACATTGCGCAAAGCCAAAGACGTCGTTGTAAAGGGTGGGAAATCTATTTTCATGTCACGACAAGGCTACGGCGTGGTGTCCAACAATCGTGACACTGTGGTTCATGCCCGTCCCGTATCGCTTGAACGGGCCATCACAAACTTGATCGAAAACGCTCTAAAATACGGCCGCCGCGCAACGGTATCGCTGGAGGCAAACGCGCAGTCCGCAACGATCATCATCGAAGATGAAGGCTCTGAAAGTTCCGCTGCCGAGATTGAAAAACTCTTGGCCCCGTTTCAACGTGGTGAAAACACCACAACGATAGATGGCCACGGGCTTGGCCTAACAATAGTAGCGACAATTGCAAAATTGCATGGTGGCCAGCTGACGTTCGAAGATTCCGCAACGGGCGTGACAGCGCGGCTGGCTATTCAGAGATCTTAAGACACGGACCAAACAATAGACAGACACATCGTTTAGATCTGCAAAGTCTCAGCTGGCCAGAAGCGAGTTTTTCATTGCCGACAGCCGCCGGAATGGTCGGAGTTTATCATAAGGTTGTTACAACTCTCAAAAGGATGGTTCGTGCGGTCAGTAGATCATCGAGCCATCCGAAGCAGCGCAACCCTACAATGTTCGGTTTGGCAAAGTCGCAATTGTATTCAATTTTTATTATCAAAAGCCGCTGAAAGCCGAGAGCCGACATTGCATCCGTTGGCATGATCAGCGTCACGTTGGTTCCAGCATTGCGCAACTGAAGTAAAATTTGGATTTGGCCTATAAGATCTAGATTGAACGGCCGCTTTGGAGACCCGTGCCGCTTGGCGGTGACAAGTATACCGCACGCGCGAGTAAATGCTGCGTCTGCGAAGTGGGAAAAACGAATGTCGGGAAAGTCCCGCTCAGCAGACCTTGATGGTCACCGCAGCAAATGGCGGGTTTGAGCCCGACCTGTGAATTCGATATTCTCGCTGCGCGTGCTCGCAGCAAGAATATTGCTGCAGGAGCAAAGTTTCTTATGCTGGCTTGCAACAATCAAACCAGCCATTTGTTCAAGCCGTACTCAAAGTCGCGTTAACAACTGACGAGCTGCGCTTGGATGTCTCATGTGGAACACAATGACGCGCATCTCTGTCTGGATTTTCAAGAGGAGCGCCTCTGCTGTCACGGTTCCAACGGCGGGGCTCGCAGCATAAGTTGGAATCATGGTGCCTCATTGTTTTAGCATTTCCGGGTCATGCCACTTACTGACCTTTTTGACCTGGTCGACCGGCGTAAGACCATTGCTGCGTGAGGCGATTACGCTGTGCACTACCCCCAGAGAATGCCTAACAACAAGTTTGCTCCCAGCAGCGAAAATGCCCCCAAGAAGTAGCCCTTGAAGTCTTTGGAATTTGTCCGATGCCGCAACCGCTCACCTGCGGAGAACCCAATCAGCGTCGGGACGAGCAAAAAGGCCGAGAGCGCCAGATCCGTTGGGGAAGAATGCCCGACAGCAATGAACATCGCCAAAATGGACACACTGCCAGCCGTGATCAGGAACCCGAGCGCCTGAATAAAGGCGTCACGCTCCAGTCGGAGACCGGTCAGATACATGGCCAGCGGTGGCGCCCATGCGGCAGTCAAACCACCAACCAACCCAGCGACCACAGCGCTGACCCCTTCGAACAAGCGTACCCTGTGTGACGGGATCGGGGGCACCATGTCGCGCCAGCTGAAAAAACAGAACACCAGGACAAAAACACCCAGCACAGCGCGCAAAACCCGATCAGGTGCGGATTGACTGAACCAGACGGTTCCAGCGACACATAGGATCAAAATGGCCGCATAGCGCCAGTGCTGTTTCGCGCATCCAACCATGTCCGGCCCACGCCAGAACTGCCAGACGTTGCTCAGCAACATAGGGATCAGGATCAATGTGACGGCGGATCGTGCATCAAGCTGAAACGTCAACAGAACCAGCGCAACAGTTGGCATTCCTAGCCCGATAAACCCTTTAACCGTGCCTGCCAGCAGTAGGACGGCGCTGGCAAAAGCTAATAGGGAAGGATCATACATTGCGGTTTCAATCTATTTTGCTGCCGATCGCGGCTTTCACATGAAAGCTTGAGAACCACACGCGCCCGTCAGGCATAGACCCGTGAAACAATTTCGGCAATGTTTGCGATTTAGGGCACAATTCCGCGACTGCAGTTTGTGACCAAAAACAAGCCAAAACAAGAGAGGGATCAGCATGTCGAAGGCACCACAATCGGACTTGCAGCGCGCGCTCGAGATGCGTTTCAGCGATGCACCAGCGCATATTGAAAGCGCCGCGCATTCAGATCTTTTAAATTCCATGGCGGCCCGCGGCTCTTGTCGTTCATTCATAGATAAGCCAGTCCCAAACGATTTGGTCCGCACCATCTGTGCGATCGCCTTGTCCGCTCCTACAAAGAGCGATCTGCAGCAGTGCGATATCATCTTGCTGGAATCCGAAGATATCCAAGGACGTCTTGTAACACTTGTATCAGGGCGGTCCTGGGTCGCGGATGCACCAAGGATTGCTGTCATTTGTGGCAATAACCGTCGCCAAAGGTTGCTCCATGAATGGCACGAGGTTCCCTTTGCAAATGAGCATCTGGATGCACTTTTCAACGCAGCGGGAGATGCCGCCATTACGCTGGGCGCATTTGTGACTGCGGCAGAAGCGCTCGGGCTAGGCTGCTGCCCAATCAGCGCTGTGCGAAACAAGGCTGCGGCGGTCTCTGACCTGCTTCATCTGCCAGAGCATGTTTTTCCGTTTGCTGGCCTTGCATTCGGTTTTCCGGCGCAAACGCCGACGATCTCGAAGCGGTTGCCATTACAGGTCACATGTCACGTCGAAGGGTATCGGGAGGTCAATTTGGAAGAGACAACTGCACAGTACGATGAGGAGCGCGCGACGTCGCAGCCCTACGAACAACAGAGACTCCCGGAGAAATTCGCAGACAGCGCAAGATATTCCTGGTCAGAAGACAAAGTCCGACAGTATAGCGAGCCCGAGCGTGCTGACTTCAGTGACTACATCCGGTCCCGCGGCTTCGAGCTTAATTGACTTGTCTGATAGGTTTCTAAACAATACGAGACGCGGAGGGTCAATGTCAGAAGTCGCAATACACGAACCAGAAAATGTCCAATACCAACTCATCAGAATGGGCGGACCGATTTCTTCGCAACGGGCTTTAGAGGATTACGTTTCGCGGGCCGCAGTACAGTACGGGTGGCAATTGGTGCCCGGGAACCGCAACAAGGTTTCCTTTGACGCTTACGGGTACCGAGCCGTTACAGCTTTTGAAATATCTGAAAACGAGACTGAAGCACTGTCGGCGGAAACCGTATTTTCTGCATTGCCGAAGAATGGATCTAGTTGGGTCGACTTTGGACTAATCCTACTTAGCTGCGTTCTGGTCTTCATTCTGCCGGAGTGGTGCTTGGGTGTCATAATGGTCGCTGCAATAATTTATGTTGCAGCTCCTATCTTCCTTCGCGACAGATATGCGGAGGCAGAAATCAGAAAATTTGCCACGTTGCTTATGGACTGAAACAAAGACCATCACGGTCTCACTACCGCTATATTCTTACATCAGGTCGAGGGGAAACGCCTCTTGAGGCAAGATACTATGTTTATTTCGCGAACGTCACTTTGGCGACATTTCAATGACATACGCGAGCGCATCGAACAACTCGTCGAGTGCCCGCTTTTTGACTTGGTTGTCTCTGTAAGCGAGGCCGAGAGTTCTTTTTGGCGCATCAGTGCCGAGGCTCATGCGCTTTACAGGCACAATATCGAAGGGCTTGACCGCAAGATCAGGGACAATGGATACGCCAAGGCGGGCGTGTACCATCGAAACAATCGCTTCAGGACTATCCAATTCCATTGTTTCGGCCACGTGAATACGTTTTGACACAAGCCAATTGTCTATGAGTGTCCCTGCAACAGCGTTCCTGTCGTACCGAATAAATGGTCTCGATTTTAAAAGAACCATTGGGTCCTCTTCTGTTTCGTTGACGGATGCGATCAGTTGCATTGGCTCTTGCGCCAGTTCTCGAAAGATCAGACCGGCAGGCATCAAGTTCGGTTTGACAACGATTGCAGCATCCAGGCCTCCACGTTCAATTTCTGTTAGCAAGGCGCCCGTCAGCCCAGGGCGAATGTGTAGCCCAATCTCGGGGTACTTGGATTTCAAGGCTGCCATCGCCTTTGGCGTTAGCCCTGTCAGTGTCGTACGTAGGGTTCCAAGAGTGATAATGCCCTTGAGGCCGCCGTCTCCTAAGGCGGAGGGCACCAGATTGTCATAGGCGTCGACCAGCGCTCGGGCCTTTGCGACGATCAGATGCCCCGCTGGCGTAAGCTCTGGCGTGCGCGTGCTCCGATCAAACAGCTCAATATCCAGCTGGGCCTCAAGTGCCTGCATTTGCTGACTGATCGCGGCGTGGGTCACGTGAATGACCTTCGCGGCCGCACTGAACGTCTTGGTGTCCGCGATTGCCACAAGGGTTCGCAGTTGCCGGATCGTCATGTTCAGTCCTTTCGCCTCTTGGTTCGGTTTTGCAACGAACAAGAGGCGTATGGCGCCTTGGAGCTGCAAGATCTGGTACCAAATTCTGTGTAACGCTTGTGCGGTTTTTTTGAAAGAAAAACTAAACATTGCCTAAATAAAATATGGCTTCACTGCAGAAAGACTTACTGATATTCAAGGTGAGAGCTGTGCTTGTTCGGCTGTGTCCAGTGCACTTTTCATCGCGTCAATTGAGGAAGAAACCATGCGTGACTTTGGTGGTATGCTGCAACAAGCCAACTTGATTGGTAGCACCTGGAGCGGCGCAGACAGCGGCGACACCATCGCTGTAACCAACCCGGCAACAGGCGCTGTCATCGGGCAAGTGCCCAATTGCGGCGCGCCCGAAACCAATCGTGCGATTGCAGCCGCGACAGCGGCTTTTGGTGACTGGTCCAGCAGCAATCTGTCTTTCCGTGTTGGTCTGCTGCACAAGCTGCACGACGCATTGATGGCCAATCAGGAAACGCTTGCGCAGTTGCTGACAGCAGAGCAAGGCAAGCCGCTTGCCGAGGCGCGTGGCGAAATCGCCATTGGTGCGGCCTATGTGCGTTGGTTCGCGGAAGAGGTGCGGCGCGCCAAGGGCGAGATTGTGCCGTCCCCGACCACCGACCGCAGGCTTATGGTTACTCGCCATCCGGTTGGCGTCGTTGGGGCGATCACGCCGTGGAATTTCCCGTCCTCCATGTTGGCGCGAAAACTGGCACCCGCGCTTGCCGCAGGATGCACGATCGTTGCCAAGCCAGCGACAGCTACGCCCTATTCTGGTCTAGCCTGGGGCAAGTTGTGCCAGGATGTCGGTTTCCCAGACGGTGTGGTCAACATCCTGACCGGCTCCGCCCGCGAAATCGCCGGAGCCATTATGGCCAGCCCTGATGTGCGCAAGGTCACCTTCACGGGGTCAACAGACGTTGGTAAAGTGCTGATCAGACAATCCGCAGATACGGTCAAGAAAGTGTCGATGGAGCTAGGGGGGAATGCGCCATTCATCGTGTTTGACGACGCAGATATTGATGCGGCCATCGAAGGGGCAATGATCGCGAAGTATCGCAACATGGGCCAGACCTGCGTGTGTACGAACCGCTTCTACGTACAGGCTGGCATTCACGACGCCTTTGTCGCGCGGCTAAAACAGGCGTGCGAGGCATTGGTTGTCGGGGATGGCGCGCAGGATGGCGTCGCGCAAGGGCCGATGATCGATATGGCAGGCGTCGAAAAAGTGGAAGAGATGATCGCGGATGCGACCTCCAAGGGTGGCAAAATCATCTCTGGCGGCAAACGGCACGAGAAAGGCGGCACCTTTTTCGAGCCGACTGTGATCACCGATGCAACCGCCGATATGCAATTCGCAACCGAGGAAATCTTTGGTCCGCTTTCTGCTGTCTTCAAGTTCGAGACCGAAGAAGAGGCTATTGAAGCCGCCAACGCTACGGAATTTGGCCTTGCGGCGTATGCCTATACCAAATCGCTCGGGCGCACTTTCCGTCTGAATGATGGACTTCAGTATGGGTTGATCGGCATCAACTCTGGTCTGATCACGACTGTGGAAGCCCCGTTCGGTGGATTGAAGGAAAGCGGAATGGGCAAGGAAGGCGGCAGTCAGGGTTTGGAGGATTACCTGTCCGTCAAATACATGTGCGTTGCCGGTTTGGACGCCTGACAAGAAATCACCGCGTCCCGAGGGGGGCACGGAGCCGTACAGAACTTGGCTCAACGAATAAGGGAATGAATGATGCGCGCAGCTGTTGTCAGAGACTTCAATGAAGACCTTTCCATTGAAACGGTAGAAGACCCAGGCTGCCCCGAGAATGGCGTTGTTCTCGAAGTGGCTGCTTGCGGGGTGTGTCGTTCTGATTTTCATGGATGGGTGGGCGGTCATCCCAAAGTCACCAATGGGTCAATCCTAGGGCATGAATACTGCGGAACAGTGGTCGAGGCAGGCGCGCAGGCCAAGCACAAGATCGGCGACAAACTGATCGCCCCGTTCATTCTGGGCTGTGGTGATTGCCCGGCGTGTCAGACGGGTCATTCGAACACCTGTGAAAGCGCCATTGTCCCTGGATTTGGTGCGCCGGGGGCCTATGCAGAATTTGTTGCCGTTCCGTTTGACCACAACCTCGTTCATTTGCCCGAAACAATGTCAGAAGCACTGGCCGCCGGTCTTGGCTGTCGGGTCACAACCGCCTGGCACGCTTTGACCGATCGCGCCAATGTGCGTGCAGGTGAATGGGTCGCCGTGCATGGCACGGGCGGTATTGGCCTGTCGGCTTTACTTCTGGCCAAAATGTTGGGCGCACGGGTTATTGTCGTCGATGTCGTTCAGGAAAAGCTGGATCATGCGCTGACGCTGGGCGCAGATGCGGCTGTGAATGCAGCGTCGCAGGATGTGCCCGAGGCCATTCGCGAGATCACCAAGGGCGGTGCGCAGGTCTCACTTGAGGCGCTTGGCATTGCGCAGACTACAAACGCATCTGTTGAATGTCTCGCCACCCTTGGTCGGCACGTGCATGTGGGCATGCCCGCCGGTGATGGCATGATGGAGGTCAACATGCGTGCCATCTATTCCAAACAACTGGCCTTTTACGGGACCCGCGGCATGCCCGCGTGGAAATACCCGTCTTTGTTGGACATGATCGAACGGGGCGATGTGGATCTTACACCAATGCTCGACCGCGAAGTCACCCTGTCGGGGGCAAGTGCTGAATTGCGCGCGATGAAGGGCCCGACGCGTCCCGGAACGGCGGTGATTACGGATTTCTCCAAATGACGACAGAGGTTCTGAAAGTCGCCATCCAGCGCGATGCGGACTGCGTCGATACATTCGACGTGCCCGCCTATGAAAACCAGACCGTTCTGGATGTTGTGTCATGGGTGCAGCAAAACGTAGACCCGACTCTGAGTTATCGGTTTGCCTGTCGTGTGGGCATGTGCGGCAGTTGTGCCATGATGGTCAACGGTGTCCCGCGATGGACCTGCCGCACCCATATTTCCAAGGTGCTTGACGGCAATGCAGTAACGATTGGGCCGCTGCGCAACTTGCCAGTGATCAAAGATCTGGCTGTTGATATGGATCCGTTTTTTGATAAATGGGTTGCCGCCGAAGGTGTGCATCATGGCGCTCTCACACGAGATGACGAGATTGCCCCGGTGGATGAGGCAAGCGCCACAAGGGTCGAAGCGAATGCCGGAATTGAATGCATCAATTGTTCTGTGTGTTATGCCGCTTGTGACACGGTGGCAGGCAACCCCGACTACCTCGGCCCGGCTGCTTTGCAGCGGGCCTGGACCCTTTTGAACGATGCAAAGGACGAAGGGCGTGTCGTGATTCTGGATGCTGTTTCCGGCAATGGTGGATGTCACAACTGTCACTCGATGGGATCGTGTACGATGTATTGCCCAAATGAGCTGGACCCGATGTCAGCTATCGCCGGGCTGAAACGAGAGACCGCAAAAAACTTCTTCAAGAGGGGGCGCTGATGCTGGGTTTGCGGCTTTACATGTTTCAACGGATCAGCGCGCTGCTGATGGCCCCTTTTGTGATCGGGCATCTGGCGGTGATGATCTATGCCATTCAGGGCGGGCTAAGCGCGGCGGAGATTCTGGGTCGGACGCAAGGATCGGTTTTGTGGTTCTTGTTCTACGGCACCTTTGTAGTCGCGGTTTCCATCCATGGCGCGATTGGCTTGCGTTCCATAGCGTTTGAATGGGGCGGGCTTAAGGGCGCAGCACTGGACGGGTTCATGTGGCTGGTTGGTTTGGGCTTAATCGCACTGGGCGCGCGTGCTGTTTGGGCGGTCACCTTTGCACAAGGCGCAGGCGCATGAAGGCAGCAAAGGACATCACATCGCGCGCGCATCCTTTGTGGATTGCCTATATCGTGCACCGCCTGTCGGGTCTGGCTCTCGCTATATTCCTGCCGCTGCATTTCTGGGTGCTGGCCATGGCGATGACCGATCCCGCGCGGCTTGACGGTTTCCTGCATCTGACCGAGGCCAGTGTCGTGAAACTCGCCGAGTTCGGGCTCGTCTTCTTGTTGGCCGTTCACATGTTTGGCGGCTTGCGCCTGATGGCGATGGAATGGCTGCCGTGGAGCGCGCCTCAAAAGACACTGGCAGCCGGGGCAACCGCGGTGTCGTTTTGCATTGCGGTTCTCTTTTTTATAAGGGCGATCTAACATGAAAATTTCTGACATCGACCACCACGACACCGATATTCTGATCCTTGGCACGGGCGGGGCTGGCTTGTTCGCAGCACTTCACGCCCAACAGACAGCACCCGAGGGGACGAAAATCACCATCGCGGTTAAGGGCTTGATCGGAAAATGCGGCTGCACGCGGATGGTTCAGGGCGGCTACAACGTGGCCCTTGGGGGAGGCGATACGGTTGAACGGCACTTCATGGACACGATCAACGGCGGCAAATGGCTGCCCAATCAGGATATGGCGTGGCGCTTGTGTGAACAGGCCGTCGTCCGCATTCGCGAGCTTGAAAACGAGATCGGGTGCTTCTTTGATCGCAATGCTAACGGGTCGCTGCACCAAAAGGCCTTTGCCGGCCAGACGGCGGACCGGACGGTGCACAAAGGCGATCTGACGGGCATCGAGATCATCAATCGGTTGATGGAAAAGGTCCTCGCCTCCGGTGTTGAGAAACTGCAAGAGCACCGCGCGGTGGGTCTGATCCCGACCAAAGACAAGAGCGCGCTGGCGGGCGTTTTGATGATCGATATGCGCACGGGCAAGTTCCGTCTGGTGCGTGCCAAAACGGTGATGATGGGCACGGGCGGCGGGCCGACCATGTACAAATACCACACGCCATCCGGTGACAAGACGATGGATGGTCTGGCCATGGCTTTGCGTGCGGGGCTGCCTTTGCGGGACATGGAAATGGTGCAGTTTCACCCCACAGGGCTGCTTGCCGGGGATCACACCCGCATGACCGGCACCGTTCTGGAAGAAGGCCTGCGCGGCGCTGGTGGTCAGCTGATCAGCCACGCAGGTCAACGGTTCATGTTCGATTATGACGACAGAGGCGAACGCGCCACCCGCGACGTCGTCAGCCGCGGCATCTATGCCGAGATGCGCAAGAACAACAATCCCGAGCAGGAGGGCGTGTTCATCTCGATGGCGCACCTTGGGCCGGACAATGTGCGCAAGAAGTTTAAAGGCATGGTCAACCGATGTGCGGACAGTGGCTTTGATCTGGCCGCCGGTAAGGTCGAAGTTGTGCCAACGGCGCATTACTTTATGGGCGGCGTCGTGGTCGATGTGGACACGCGCACAGCGATGGAAGGCCTTTATGTCGCCGGCGAGGACGCGGGCGGCGCTCATGGGTCCAACCGCTTAGGCGGGAATGGTGTGGCCAATTCCACCGTCTATGGCGGCATCGCAGGCGACACGATGGGTCGGGATGTGGCAGGCATGAGCCTACGCGACCCAGACGAAGATGTGCTGGCGGCAGAGTTCGAGCGCGCCATTTATCCGCTCAGCCACAAGCCGGATCTCGTCCTGCCGCTGCGAAAGCAGTTGCAGAATACCATGTGGGAGGACGTGGGTGTCATGCGCACCGAGGCTGGCATGAAGCGCGGGCTGAAAGGGATAGTAAGCGTCTCTGAGGCGTTGATGGATGTAGGTGTTGAGGCCAGCAATCTGGCGTTTAACCTGACTTGGCATGACTGGCTCAATCTGCGTTCGCTGTGTGATATATCTGAGGTCATTGCCAAAGCCGGGATCGCCCGCGAAAACTCTCGCGGCGCGCATTTCCGCGAGGATTTCCCAGAGCCGGGTGCCATGGAAGACAGCGCATTTACGGTTGCGACACTAAAAAACGGCCAAGTGGACGTGACCAATGAACCCGTTCAATTCACCATCGTGCGCCCGGGCGAAACTGTCTTGCCTGAAGGTGCGCCTGAAACACTGGTTGCAGCACAATGATCCCCATAAACCTGATCCAATCCACCGCCGAAATCCTGATGGACAAGGCCGCCATTGAAATCCCGCAAGACTACCTTGATGGCTTGCAAGAGGCCGCCAAAACCGAAGACGGCGATCTGTCGTCTTTCGTTCTCAAGGCGATGCTGGAAAACTACGAGGCCGCCAAAGAGGACCGTCGCGCCATGTGCGGTGACACCGGTGTGCCGCGTTGGTTCGTGAAGCTGGGCAATGCGGCGCAGGTCGAGGGCGGTATGGTCGCACTTGAAGCCGCATTGCGCCGCGCGACGGCGAATGCCACCAACGGTGTTCCGCTACGCCCAAACCGAGTGCATCCGCTTTGGCGAACAGATCACAACAACAACGTCGGCATCGGCGCGCCAGAGATCGAGTATGGCTTTGAGCCCGAGGGCGCATGGGTCGATTTGATCACCGTCCACAAAGGCGGGCTATTTGGATCGGATTATCGGATGCTGTTCCCGTCTGATGGTATTCAGGGGATCAAGCGCTTCTACCTCGACAGCCTGATGGCTTTCGGCAAGCGTGGCCTGGCCTGCCAGCCTGCCATCATCGGCATTGGCCTTGGCGGGTCAAAGGATATCTGCATGAGCTTGGGCAAACGCGCCTCGACTTTGCGGATCGTTGGATCGCGCAACAGCGACCCAGAAATAGCCAAGATGGAGGACGAATTCAAAGCGCTTGGCAACTCTATCGGCATGGGCGCGATGGGGTTTGTCGGGAAGAACATGGTGATCGATTGCAATATCGAAGTGGGGTATTGCCACACCGGCGGAATGCCCATGTCAGTGCATGCGTTCTGCCTGTCATCACGCCGCGCGGTGGCCCGCATCCATGCGGACGGGCGGGTCGAGCACCGCACGGACCCCGACTGGTTTACCGACTATCAGCGGCGTGAAACCATTGACTGGGAACCTGTTCGGGAGGCCGCAGAATGAGCGCGCCACGTGAAGTCATCTTGTCCACCACCCCCACCGATGAAGCGATCGCCGATTTGCGCCTTGGCGATGTCGTCTACCTGACGGGCCTGATGTACACCGCGCGCGAAGGCGTCTACATGCGCGCTTTGGAGGATCAAGCGAATATCCCAATGGAGTTGCCCTCGCAATCCGCTGCCAACTTCCACTGCTCGCCTGCCGCGCGCATCAATGCGGATGGGTCTTTTGATATGGGCGCTGTGACAGCGACGGCATCATTCCGCTTTGCCAAATGGCTGCCGGAATGGATGGCCAAGACCGGGGCGAAATTGATCGTTGGCAAGGGCGGGATGACCTCGAAGGATTACAAGGAATACTTCGTTCCCAACGGCGCGGTTTACCTCTCCACCGTCGGATATGGCACGGGCGCGCTGCTTGGGCGCGGCGTTGAGAATGTGGAGGCTGTGCACTGGAACGAGGAACTGGGCCTCGCGCAGGCGATGTGGGTTCTCAAGTGCAACCGCATGGGCCCCTTCATCGTCGCCTCCGACATGAACGGCGACTGTCTTTTTGAACGGGAAAACGCCAAAATCGCTGAGAACGTGGCACGGGTCTACGAAGGCACCAGACCTGCAACCCTTAAACGCTACGGAGAAAGTGACGACCGCACGGATGAGGTCATTTGAAAGTATGCCCATCAATGTGCACAAAGATGAGGTCGCACTGGAATCGGAGTGCCTCATTCCATTGTTGATCCTAGAGACATTGGCAAAGTCAGATCGACCGATGTCCGTGGCTGACACGGGTAAATCCTTGGATATAGAGACAGCGATACTGCAACCGCATTTTGAGGCATTGGAAGAGCAAGAGTACATCCAGAGTTCTGGATCGCAGAGCGCCTTTGTTTTTGGTCGCAGATTGGTGATGCTTTGTGCGGCGTTAGACACCGGTGATCTCACTTAGGGCGCTGACCCTCAGGCAACTGGCATGTGAAGTACGGTCAGAGTATTCGGCGATGTCCCAGGTCCTCGCAATATCCCACATTCGCGCGAACACCTTCCTTGAAGGCGCCTCGAATTAAGTAATCAGCGCGCGCAGCATCAGTATAATGCCCGACAGAAACATCATTGCGATGATCAAGCGACGAAATTGATCATCGTCCAGCCGCTTGAACAGCGAGATCCCGATCTGGGCAAAGACCATCGTTACAGGAAGCGCTAAGCCGATGAGTATCAGCGTATCCCACGTATAGGCTCCCTTGACAGCAAACATGATACACGCGAGCACTAGGACAGCCA
>Ga0115562_1001818_pt1 | contig 15421 bp, 16 predicted proteins | sample COGITO_mtgs_1105_6_FD_87200 | JGI IMG/M metagenome (GOLD analysis project Ga0115562, IMG submission 87200) | Pelagic marine microbial communities from North Sea - COGITO_mtgs_110516 | ecosystem: Environmental > Aquatic > Marine > Epipelagic | place: Germany:Helgoland, sampling site Kabeltonne...
GCGATCCGTATGGTGAATGCAGCCTTCGGGCGGTCGCCGTAGTGCCACAGCCATGTCCAACGCCCGGATCGCCAAGTCCCGTTTCATGCGATTGCTGACAGCCCAGCCGATGACGCGGCGAGAGTAGAGGTCGAGGATGACAGCCAGATATAGCCAGCCTTCGCTGGTCCAGATGTAGCTTATATCACCGGCCCATTTCTGGTTCGGGCCATCCGTAGTGAAATCCTGATCCAGCAGGTTGGGCGCGATGTTGAACGTATGGTCGCTATCTGTTGTGGCCTTGTATTTCTGGGTCCTGATGACCTTGATGCCGTTCTCGCGCATCAAACGGCCAACACGCCCGTGACCGACGTTCAGCCCCAGCTCCTGCAACTCTTCGGTCATCCGTGGCCGTCCATAGCTTTGCAGGCTGAGCCTATGCTGCTCACGGATGTGGGCGAGAAGGGCCATATCATCACGCTGTCGCTGGCTCATTGGGCGCACCCGCCAAGCACGGAACCCGCGTGATGTGACCTTCATAATTCGGCAGAGGAACTCCAGAGACCATTCTTCTTTCCAGGCATCGATGAAAGCAAATCTCACCGGCTTTGGCCTGCAAAGAAGATCGCCGCCTTTTTTAGCACTTCCCTCTCCTCGCGCAGCAGACGGACTTCTTTGCGAAGTCGCGTGTTTTCCTTTTCAACGTCTTCATGCGGTCCTGACATCAGATCGTCATGTTGATGTTGCTGAACCCATTTGTTCAGCGTCGAAAGCCCAACCCCTAAATCCGATGAAAGTTGAGGCCGCGTTAGGCCACTGGTCGTCGCCATGCGCACCGCATCACGCCGAAACTCGTCTGTGTATCTCTTTGCCATTCTCTATCTCCTTCATAGCAAACATTGCTCGAAAGAGACCGGAACTAAACCGCGATAAGACCAAATTCCTTGAAGCAGGTAAGCGGCGTTTGTCTGGAGATACTGCGCGCCAGGCGACGTTACCAGAAGTGAAGGAGTTGCGCTCAGAGTCTTTGTCGCTGAAGGAATGCGTAGCGGATCTGACCCTTGAAAATCGTTTGCTCAAAAAAAGCATGACAGGAAGTGGGGAGTACGGGGAATGAGGTATCCCGCGTCTGAAAAGCTTGAGATCATCCGCACAGTTGAGAGCTCGCACCTGCCAGTCAAACAAGCCCTCGATATGCTATGCATTCCGCGTAGCACGTTTTACCGGTGGTACGATCTTTATGTCGACGGTGGCCTGGACGCATTGGCGGATCATTCGCCACGCCCTGGGTCAGTCTGGAACCGCATTCCGGATGCCCGCCGCAATGAACTCATTGAGTTTGCTCTGGAGCATGAAGCGCTGAGTACGCGGGAGTTGGCCGTCAAATACACTGGTGAGAAACGGTATTTTATCTCTGGATCATCAGCTTATCGCATTCTCAAAGCAGCTGACCTGATCACTGCGCCGGATTACGTAGTGATCAAAGCGGCCGATGAGTTCAAAGACAAAACCACGGCAATCAACGAGATGTGGCAAACGGACTTCACCTACTTCAAGATCATCGGCTGGGGTTGGTATTATCTCAGCACGATCTTGGATGACTACAGCCGCTACATCATCGCGTGGAAACTCTGCACGAACATGCGCGCTGAGGACGTGACCGATACGATCGAACTGGCGCTGACGGCGTCTGGTTGCGGCCAAGCCGTCGTTCGCCACATGCCACGTCTGCTCAGTGACAACGGATCCTGTTACATCTTGGGCGATCTGGCAGAATGGCTGGAAGGTCAAAACATGACGCATGTTCGGGGCGCACCGTTCCACCCGCAAACCCAGGGAAAAATCGAACGCTGGCATCAGACTATGAAGAACCGTGTTCTGCTGGAAAACTATTACCTGCCCGGCGATCTCGAATGTCAGATCGAGGCCTTCGTCGATTACTATAACAACCAACGCTACCACGAGAGCCTGAGCAACGTCACACCTGCTGACGTTTACTTCAGCCGGGACAAAGCCATTCTAAGAGAAAGGAAAAGGATCAAGAAACAGACAATCCGACAACGCCGCTTGCAACATCAAAAACAAGCCGCGTAATCAATCACACAAACAAGCCAGAGCCTCCCATACTCAAGCCGCTCTGACGTCCAACTTTATATGACAACGGACACAACACTTTGAGCTTCAGACAAGCCTGTATCGCAGCGTCGCTATAGGCTTGCTGGCGTCCTCGTCGCCCAGATGGTGCAGCCTCCCACACCATCTCCGGATCAAACCAGATCGAAAGGGATCCGCGCTGCTTCAAGGAATGGTTATACTCTGACCAGTTGCGGGTCTTGTACGTCGTAGGTGCCCAGCTGCTCATAAGCCTCACCTAACATACTGGATGCAGACAGTGAATCCTTGGTGGTGCCAACTTGTGCAACAAAGCCCATCGACGCGCTAAAGGCCGATCTGGATGAGTGGCTGCATCACTACAACTACGAGCGCACGCATCAGGGCAAAATGTGTTGCGGCAGAACACCCGTCGAAACTATGATCGACGGAAAAGAAATCTGGCGGGAAAAGCTCCTGAACTAAACTTGACCTCTCAGATGCCGCCGGAATAACTGCCAACTTTCAGATTTCATCTGAACCACTACTCTTGATGATTTAATTCTTTATAAATTTTTTTGCCTAATAAATGTTGTCGTTGCAAAGATTATATATGAGTGTGATATGACGAAAGCCTTGACCCGTGGCGCAACTGTGTGCGCTGTTTATGTCTTAACTTCTTCAGCTCTAATGGCAGATACTGTCGCATCCAATGCCAATCGAATTGACCATTCGTGGATTTTGGTTGCCATAGCTCTTGTTGCCTTCATGCAAATCGGATTCCTGCTTTTGGAATGTGGATTTGTTAGATCAAAAACCACGATTAACGTTGCCCAAAAAAATCTAACTGATTTTGTTGTTTCACTTGCGGGCTATTGGTTTATAGGGTTTAGTTTGATGTTTGGCGTCTCCGTCGGTGGATGGTTTGGCGCCAGCGGTGCATACATTCTTCCGGATGAGATGGATGGTAACACCCTGTTATTCTTTACATTTCAAGCAATGTTCTGCGGTACAGCGGCTACAATTGTCTCAGGGGTCATTGCCGAAAGATGTTCTTTTTGGGGATATACGCTGGCAGCTGTTTTTATTGGCACCTTGATATATCCGGTCGTTGGCCATTGGGCTTGGGGAGCGGCGCTTCAAACGGAAAACGCACCCATTTTGGGTAATTTAGGATTTATGGACTTTGCCGGATCAACTGTTGTTCACGGAGTGGGAGCTTGGGTTGCCCTCGCCGCGGCTATGGTCATTGGCCCTCGGATCGGGCGCTATGGTAAAAATGGTGAGGTGCTTGACATTTCCGGGCACAATCCGGTCATTTCAGCTGCTGGCGCTTTAATTTTATTGGTAGGTTGGCTGGGCTTCAATGGGGGTTCGGCACTTGCTCTCAGTGATGTGGTGCCAACAATCATCACAAATACTGTTTTTGCAGCGGTTTTTGGTGGTATTGGAGGATTGCTGTACAGCGTCGTTGTTGATGGGCGAAAGTTAAAAGTTGATAGAGTAATCAACGGGCTACTTGGGGGGCTGGTTTGTGTGACTGCTGGTCCAGACGTGTTCGGAATTCAAGCGGCAGCTTTAGTTGGCTTCATCGGTGGAATGGCCACACAATATTTCAACTACCTATTATTACATGCTTGGAAAGTTGACGATGTGGTCGGAGCAATCGGTGTGCATGGTTTTTCAGGTGCCCTAGGGACAATTCTTGTTGGTATTTTGGCGCCGGCGGATTCACTATTGGCGACCTCACGCGCAATGCAAATTGCGGTACAGACCGGCGGCGTTTTGTTGGTCTTTGCCTGGAGTTTTGGCGTGTCATTCATAGGCCTGAAAATTATAAATAAATTCGTTCCGCTCAGAGTGGCTGAAAAAGACGAGTTTGATGGTTTGAATACGGCGGAGCACGGTCAAACGCTTGGCACTGGTCACTTGCAGCAAATGCTTGTCCGCATGTTGGAGAATGATGCCAAGCCAGGTGAGTTGATAAAAGTGGAGCAGGGGGATGAGTCTGGAGAATTGTCTATGTTATTCAATCAGCTGACCCTACGCATGGCTGCAGAAGACCAAAAAAACCAAAGGGAAAGCCAGCGTAAAATGGCTGAGCTGGAAGAGCGAAAGTTTGTCGATGAACTTCTTGTCGAACAAATCAATTCCATGATCGAAAATGCTGCAAAAGGTATTTTTCACGATCGTATAAATGCTCCGAAAGGGGCAAGCCGAATGTTGTCGACAGCGTGCGAAGGTGTAAACCGGCTATTCGATGTGGTGGATAGTGTTACGGATGACATGGAAAACGCTCTAAAACGTTTGGCGTCTGGCGATCTGCGGTATCGGATGGAAACCTCCGATTTAAGGAAATTTGCGGGTATGTCGCATGACTTCAATCGAAGCGTGGACAACTTTAGCGAAACGCAAGCAAAATCAACATTGTCGATGAAACGGATGACAAATGAAAGTCGAATGACCGCTGAAGATGCCGATGACGCGTTACGTGATATTCAAAATACCTCTAACGAAGCGCTAAACATTGTCAAAATGATTGAAGATATTGCGGCGAAGATAAACATTCTTGCGCTCAATGCAACGATAGAAGCTTCAAGAGCGGGCCAGCATGGGAGAGCGTTCGGCGCTGTTGCCGATCAGGTCCAAGCGCTATCCGTCCGTGTTGGAAAATCTTCTGCGGATATTAATGAAATCATATCAAAAAATGCCGCTACTGTTGATGCTGGAACGAATGCAATTCGAAAGGTCCGCGAAACTCTAGCAAAAATTGATTCTGAAATCAACCAACTGTCAGATCATGTTGAAGTTATTGATGCAGCAGCCTAGGCTCACGATGCAGGAAAGCAATTATCGGAGTTGAAGCGGCTGTCCATCATTGAATTTTAGTGGTTCAGATGTGATCTGACAGTTGGCCGTTTTTCTGGCGGCGTCTGTCAGGTCAAGTTCAGTTCACGAACTTTTCCTGCCAGATTCCTTTCTCGTCGATCATAGTTTCGATGTGTGTTCTGCCGCAACACATTTTGCCCTGATGCGTAGGCTCGTAGTTGTAGTGATGCAGCCACCCATCCAGATCAGCCTGCAGCGCGTCGATGCTGTCATATAGCTTCTTGCGGAACGCGATCTGATAGAACTCCTGCAGGATCGTCTTGTGGAACCGCTCGCAGATGCCGTTGGTCTGGGGCGACTTAACCTTGGTTTTCGTATGATCAATATCGTTGATCGCCAAGAAGAGCTGGAATTCGTGTTTGTCGACACGTCCGCAGTATTCCGTGCCCCTGTCGGTCATGATCCGCAGCACCGGCAGGTCGTATTCTTCTTGGAATGGCAGCACCCGGTCGTTGAGCAGGTCGGCCGCCGTGATCGGCGTCTTTGTGGTGTTGAGTTTGGCATGGGCCACCTTGCAATAGGTGTCCGCATAGGTCTTCTGGTAAACGCGGCCCACGCCCTTGAGGGTGACCTCGCGTTCGAACTGGGCGAAGCTGAGCAGGATGTTCAGCGTCAGCCGCCCCATAGACGTCGTGGTGTTGAAGGACTGCGTGACGGAGACGAAGGTGACGCCGTGCTTGTCGAAGATCTCGACCAGCTTGGAGAAATCCATCAACGCGCGGCTGAGGCGGTCGATCTTGTAGACCACGACGATGTCGATCAGCCCGTCCTCAATGTCCGCGATCAGATCCTTCAGCGCGGGCCTCTCCAGCGTGCCGCCGGAGAAGCCACCGTCATCATATTTGTCGCGCAGGCAGACCCAACCCTCGGCCTTCTGGCTGGCGATATAGGCCTCGCAAGCTTCACGCTGTGCGTCGAGACTGTTGAACTCCATGTCGAGCCCTTCCTCGCTCGATTTGCGGGTGTAGATGGCGAAGCGCAGGCGGCGGGGCGGTTGCGGCTGTATTTGGCGGGTCATTTGCTGATCCTCGGGCGTGGGGTGAAGCCGAAGAACTTCCAGCCGTTCCAGTTCGCGCCGGTGATGGCCCGCGCCGCGCCAGAAAGCGATTTGTACCGACGACCTTGCCACTCGACGCCCTTCGCCAAAACTGTGACGGTGTGCTCGACGCCGTTCCATTCGCGGACGAGCTTGGTGCCCGGCAAAGGCCGTCGTGGGTCGGTCATCACCTGACCGGGTTCACCGGAAGCCACCTCTGCCGCCAGCGCATCCAGCGTCCGCCGGGTGTCGCGGCCAATGCCGCCGAGGGCCAGTTCCTGAATGCGGTAGCCAAGCCGTAACTCGAGGTTCTGGCGGCTGGTATTCGGTGGGGGCGCATCGAAGATCGCCGCCCATTTCTCGCGCAACTCCGGCACGGTCATGGCCTTCATCGCGACCAGGTCCGCCAGGACAGCGTGGCCCTGCGCAGGGCCAAGGCATGTCCTCTTTCTTACTGATTTCGTTTTTGTTTTCGTCATTTCTCGTCTCCAACTCGGGTTCGCAACTGGTGACGACGACGGCGAACAAGAGCGAGGATGTCCAGCGAACTGTCTCGGTCGTTCGCAGAATTCTCGTTTATTCTTAGTGGGTTGGCGCGATCCACGGCTGCAGCGAGGATCCGGGCGAGTTCTGCCAGCCGCTCATCGGTGGTGAGAGTGTCGGGCGAAGGGGCGAAATTGACGCTGGTATCGGGCATGGCGGGCGAACCTCAGGAGCTGTTTTGTCCAGTGGTGGCCGCGATGCGGAAGGGATTTCAAGTTAAAACAATGGGTTGTCGTAGTCACGAGTAGCTGAACGCAGTTGATCGTGCTTGATACTCCGAGTAGCTATGGTTGAGGGCTGAAAATGCGGTCAGGCGAAGGCCGATGTACGACCGCGAAGGATTATCGAGGAATTGCTGTGAAGCTAGTAAAAATCCGTCTCGAGAAGTTTCGCGGAATTCGCAATGCGGAAATTGACGTTGGAACCGAACTCGCTCTGGTTGGTCAGAATAGCGGAGGGAAATCATCTATACTACGGGCGTTAAACGCTTTTTTCAATTTTCCGGATGAGCGCGTTCACTTTGAGGATTCTCGGCATGCTTTTCAAAAGACATCGACAGCGATCATTGATCTTGAGTTTTCAGAGGCTCCCGTTGAATGTGAATTGCCACGAGTTGTCGCTGGTAGTGCCAGTGTTCGCATGCGCCTTAAGTACAAAAAATCTGCGAATTGGGAAATTTTCAGCAACGGAACGTGGGTTGCTGCCCCAGTAGGTTTTCAGGAAGATTTGCATCAATTTGTGCGTTACGTTTACATTCCAGTTTCACGTACCGAAAAGGTCTTGAGTTGGGGGCATGATAGCATTCTAAAAGCGGCGGTGATGTCGTGGGTTAAGAATTATACCAAGAATAGAGATCGAATTTCTCCAAAGGTTTCAGAGGCTACCACAATAATCAAGGATCGTACATTTAAGGGCCTTAGCAAGCATCTTCGAAACCTAACGCACCTCAATGGGCCTTTTGAATTTGAACTCGATTACGCATCTACGCCTGACTACAGTTTGCTCATTCAAGACCTTGTGTTGCGGGTTAAGGATGGGAACACCTCAGTCGACATCTCCGATTGCGGAAGTGGCACCCAAAGCCTTGCTGCGATTGGGCTCTATTCATATTTGGCCGAGTCCTTGGGCGGAACATACATTTTGGGAGTTGAGGAACCTGAACAGAACTTGCATCCGCAGGCTCAACGATCGTTGCTTGCGGCCTTGAAGAAGCTACCACTTCAGGTCCTGTTCACGACCCATTCGACCGTCATGCTTGACAGTCTTGAGCATGAAGAAGTGGCACTCTGCCGCAGAGTCTCCTCGACCACTCGGGGGTTTGAGATTACTGTCACTCAACTTTCTGGAAATTTTTGGTTAGATCAGGGTATCGATAGGTCCAAATACTATAACTTCCACCGCAGGCGAAACTCAGAATTTTTCTTTGCTGACTACGTGATTTTAACAGAAAGCCCCATAGATGCGGAACTCGCGCGCTACTTGATTGAATCTGGTGGATTAGATTTCTCGAAATATAGCGTATCAATTGTCAGCCTGGACGGCGTTGATTCACTTCCCTACGCGTATCATCTTTTGAAAACGCTTCAGATTGATTTCTCGGCTATTGTCGATAAGGACTATTTTTTGCCGTATCTTAATGATGAACTCGATGCCAGCAGAGATGCAAGAGGTTTTCCAAAATATAAGAAGGAGTTCAAAGCATCTTGTCTGGTTGAGGAAATTGTGCCTGATCCAGCAAGGAGAGTTGAGCTTCTAGATTTTTTTCACGCCAATCATTCTCGCGCTATGGGGATTTTGGAAGAAGGCGGGGTTTTCTGTTTTCGCTACTCAATGGACGTCGATCTGGTCGGCTCGGAGACTGCAAGAAATATTCTGTTTGCTAGCTTGGGCATTCCGGTCGCCGAAAGGACATCTGAGGGATTACTCATTGGCCGCAGGAAGCAGTTAAAAAAACAGGAGACAGTGTTAAGCGCGACACGGCAACTTTCTCCAGGAAGTTTGCCCAATTCTTACAAGAGAATTCGAAGGAAAATTCCGGAACTAGTTAGAGCGACCGTGGTTTGAGCCGCTTCGATGGCTTGATCGTTTCCCCCTTCGTCAGCATGCACGACTTCACGTGTGGTCCAGTCAGTGGCGGGTAGCTCCGCGCACAATTCCATCTGTTTCCAGTCGCAGCGCTGCTCGCCACAACGGCGTCTTGGTGAAAGTGCTCTCCCGCGTCCGAAGCAATCCATTGGCCCGGTCCATGTGCAGCAACCCGGTCCAGCAGAGTGGCCGAAGCACCTGGATGTAGAGGCCGCTCAGCACATCGTCGAAACCACCGGCAGGATCGGGTTCGCCGAACAGCACCCGCCGGAGGTCAGCGCCGGTCGCGCCGTCCTCGGTCTCGACGTTCAACACGTTCAGGAACACATCCCAATGGCCCAAGATCGGCTCGTCATCGAAGCGCGAGAAGCGGGCGTGATTGACCTCGAACAGGTAAAACGGCGTGACGATGCCGAAGATGCGACCAGGATGGCCGACCAGTTCCTTGCCCGCCTTGGTCAGTTTGAACTGCCCCTTGTAGTGCCGTCCAATCTTTAGCGCGATCATGACGTCGTGCAGATCCATCAGCGGGCCAAAGTCGATTTCGTTCAGCACCTTGTTGATGGCGAAGAGGTCTTCCTCGGTATAGCCGGGCCAGTCGAACTCGCGCGCCGCCCAATGCACGAACACCCGCTTGAAGGCCTTCGACGGCGTCAGCCCGATCCCGCCATGTTCGGCGATGTAGGCGAAGGTCTTTTCCAGCGCCCGCACCATCGGTGAATGCGCCAGCGTCGGGTTTGAATCGTCGATCTGGCGAAACTCGATCATGTCAGATCTCCCGCGCGAACCAGCGAATCCGGCCGATGATGTGGATTTCTTCGGCGCTGCGCTCATAGGTACTGTAGAAGCCGTTGTCCGAGATAACCCGGACGGCAGGCGGATCGCTATTCGGGACGTGCTCGAGCCGCTTGGCCACCAACCCGATGCCATCGTCCAGCACGAAGATCCCGGGCGGGTTGGGCGCGCGGCGGGTCATGTCGACAAGCACAGTATCGCCGTCCAGCAGGGTCGGTGCCATGCTGTCGCCCTCCACATGCATGATCCGCAGCTGCGACGGGCTAGCCTTCAGGCTGCCCTTTATCCACGATCGGCGGAAGTGATAGGCGCGGCCGGGGGTATCGTGATCCTCGGTCACCACTGCGCCTCCGCCCATTGAAGGGCGCGGGCTGGCATGTGCGATCGCCACGAAGGTTTCATCCGGGTTCTCGATGAAGGGCGGCTCGCCCTCGACCTCGCCGATGCCGTGGATCAGCCATTCCCGCTCGACTTTCAGCACGCGGGCGACCTCTGCCAGTTTGTCGATCCCTGGTCGTGCTGAGCGGCCGCGCAGGATGTCGTAGACAAAGGAGCGATTGACCCCGGCCATCTCTGCAACATGAGCGGGGCTGAGCCCGAGTTGCTGAGCGCGGGCGCGGAGTCGGTCAGAGAGCGTGTGATGCTCGGTCATGTTTTCCCCAAGGGTCTGTGGATTAAATAGGATAAAACAGGATTGATTGGAGCGCGTCAAGGATTTAGAACAAACCCTAAACACTCAATAGCAGGAATCGGGGGTTAGATGGAGATCGAGAAGGCGTATTTTACTCTGCCGGAGATCCTCGATCGCTGGTCCATCTCCGAGGCCGACCTGATCTATCTGGCGGAGAACGACAAGCTGCGGCTTTCGGTGCGTGTATTCGGCATCCCGCTGGAGGTAGGTGATTACGAGGAAACCGGCAACGGGGAGCTGTTCCGCGTGCCGTGGGAGCAGAGCCGCTTCAGCGGTCTCCTTGATCTGTATGCGCAGGACGTCTTCCAGCTCTTCCGGTGCAGCGAAGCCCATCTCAGCGAGATCCGGACGCCACGCGCGTCCTATGCAACGCTCTATGGCGAAGCTGAACCGATCTTCGTGATGATCGGAGATCTCCTGCTAAGGCGCGAGGAACGTGATCGTTTCGAAGCCGAGACAGGTTTCTCTGGCGCAGAGACCGGACCGCCGCTGCCGATCTTCAGCGCGTCATCCGACTATCACGAGGTGCGCTGCGGCGGACACCAGTTCCGCCTTGGCCCTATCCAGGCGCAAGTTGTCCGAGCGCTGCATCAGGCTGCGCAGCGGGGTGAGGCCTGGCAGAGCGGCAAGGCGATCCTGTCGGCGGCGGGATCAAAGAGCCTGAAGATGTCCGACGTGTTCAAATCCCAGAAGCAGTGGCGATCGCTGATCGAATCAAACGGTCGTGGCAATTACCGTCTGAACTGCGGCTGATTCCGGTCTGTCTCGTTCGGGTGCGCGCGTCCCTCCGGCTCCACAGGGGGATGCGCCGGGGGATAAGAGTGGGATCACCATCCCCCGCCACGGCGTTCGCTGCTGAGTTGCAAGGCTCAATCTGATCCCCCTCCGCATCCCACTTCGATCCTGACGAAATCCCACAGCAGGATTTCGCATCGTCCTCCCGACGCAGCGAGCGACAGGAGACGAAGATGCAGCTCAAACACCTCAATCAGAAAGAACTGGCCCGACGCTGGAATATCTCACACCGCACGTTGGAGCGGTGGCGGTGGGCCGGTGAAGGCCCGCAGTTCATGAAGCTGGGCGGCCGTGTGGTTTACCGCATGGAGGATATCACCGCATTCGAGCAGGACCAGCTGCGCCACAGCACCGGCGCTGATGCGCATGCCGGTGCCGCATGATGGTCCGCCTCGATGATTTTGCGGCCGACCGGGTGGTGCCGTTCTGCGCCGCTGCCGGTCTGGACGAGGTCGGGCTCTGCGCCTGGATCGCGCAGGCTGAGCCAGGCGACACGCTGATCTATCACCGCGGGTTTCTGGCAGTCGATGCCACGGCAGTTCTCTCGAAACTGCCTGCAGACCGTCAGCGCGCATTGCGCCAGGTCGCGGCCGCCGCCCTTCGCGCGGCCGAGCAGAACCTTGTCCATCTCGTACAGGCGCGGATCGGCCCCGACCACTTCGCCTACATCGCCATCGCCCGGCCCAAACCCCGATCCAGCGGTGCCGCCCTGTCGGTCCGGCTGCTCGAGGCCGCGTGATGCCCGCCTTCCAATCCTTTTTCACCGATCACGGAGACCAGTTCATGCCATTCCCAGCGAATACCCCAACGCCGGACGATCTGCCGTCCCTCAGCGCAGCCGAAATCGCGGCCCTGCCGGTCGAATTGCTGGCAATCCTGCAGCGCGAGATCGACGAGCGCCTGAAGCGCGACAAGACGGCTAAGACCCGCTTCGATGCTGGACTGGCCGTTCGCTACGCCACTCGCGCCACCGAGGAACGCCAAGCCGCAGGCAAAGACACCGGCACCGTCAGGTTCGACGACGGCGATTTCACCGTGGTCGCCGATCTGCCGAAACGGGTGGATTGGGATCAGGGCCGACTGGCCGACATGGTCGCGCGGATCCGCGATGCAGGCGACGACCCCGCCGAATATGTCGATCTCTCCTTCAAGGTGCCCGAGCGCAAATACGCCGCCTGGCCCGAGGCCATCCGGCAGGGTTTCGAGCCCGCACGCACGGTCCGGCCCGGCACGCTGAAGGTCGAGATCGTCCCGCAGGGGGGCGATCAATGAGCCTCCCCATCATCAGCGCCGACCAGCGGCTGGCCGAGCCGCGCGGCATCAAGGGCTGCATCTTCGGGAAAAGTGGAATTGGGAAAACCTCCCTTCTGTGGACCCTCGATCCCGAGCGCACGCTATTCATGGATCTCGAAGCGGGTGATCTCGCCATCGAGGGCTGGGCGGGCGACAGCATCCGGCCACGCACATGGACGGAATGCCGGGATTTCGCGGTGTTCATCGGTGGGCCCAACCCGGCTTTGCGGGATGAACAGCCCTATAGCCCGGCGCATTACAAGGCAGTCTGCGACCGCTTCGGCGATCCGGCAGCTCTCGACCGTTACGACACGATCTTCGTGGACTCGATCACCGTGGCGGGGCGGCTGTGCTTCGGCTGGTGCAAGGGCCAGCCCGAGGCGCTGTCGGAGAAGACCGGCAAGCCGGATGTCCGCGGTGCCTACGGGCTGCACGGCCGCGAAATGATCGGCTGGCTCACCCACCTGCAGCACACGCGGGCCAAGAACGTCTGGTTCGTCGGGATCCTCGACGAGAAGCTCGACGACTTCAATCGCAAGGTATTCCAGCCGCAGATCGACGGTTCCAAGACCGGGCTGGAGCTGCCGGGGATCGTCGATGAGGTGATCACCATGGCGGAACTGAAGTCCGATGGCGGTGATCCGTACCGGGCCTTCGTCTGCCAGACGATCAATTCATGGGGCTTCCCGGCCAAGGACCGCTCTGGCCGCCTCGAAAAGGTAGAAGAACCTCATCTCGGCCGACTGATGGCGAAGATCCGGACGCCTGCGCCCCAAGCGACCGACCGGCTGACCTACGCCCCGCCGCCCACCGAACCGGCTGCCACCGACCAATCCCAACCACAAGCCTGATCAGAAAAAGGAGGTTCCCCATGGGTTCCTGGAACGACTTCAACGACGCGCAGAGCAACACCAACCTCATCCCAAAGGGCACGCTGGCCAAGGTGCGCCTGACCATCCGTCCCGGCGGTTTCGATGATGCCTCGCAAGGCTGGACCGGTGGTTATGCCACGCGCGGCTCGACCGGTGCCGTCTATCTCAACAGTGAGTTCACCGTGACCGAGGGTCCGTATGCCCGGCGCAAGATCTTCACGCTGATTGGCCTCCACAGCCCCAAGGGGCCGGACTGGACCAACATGGGCCGCAGCCTGGTGCGCGGCATGCTGAACTCGGCGCGCGGGATTTCCGACAAGGACATATCGGCAGAGGCGCAAGCCGCGCGGCGGATCAGCGGCTTCGCCGATCTCGACGGGATCGAGTTCATCGCCCGCATCGACATCGGTACCGACGCCAGCGGCGACGACAAGAACGAGATCCGCAGCGCGGTCACGCCGGATCATCGCGATTATGCGCAGGTCATGGGCGCGGCACCGTCGCTTGGTCTGCAACAACCCGCCGCCAATACTGCGCCTGCGCCGCAACCTGCCGCCGCACCTGTGCCGGGTCGCCCGGCATGGGCGCAGTAAGGGGCTGCGCTATGCGCCTTCGTCCGCGCCAGAGCCTCTTCGTGGAGCGCAGCCTCGCTGCGCTCTGCGATCACGGCAACACGCTCAGCATTGCCTCGACCGGATTTGGCAAAACCATTGCGCTATCCGCCGTCGTCGCGCGCTCCATCGAGGGCAGCGAGGCCAAGGCCTGCATCCTCGCCCATCGCGACGAGCTGACATCGCAAAATCGCAGCAAGTTCGGCCGGGTCGCGCCGGAGATCACCACCTCCGTCGTCGATGCCGGGAGCAAGGATTGGGCCGGTCAGGCGACCTTCGCCATGGTGCCGACGCTGACGCGTTCCGGCAATCTCAAGGCGATGCCCGCGCTTGATCTACTGGTGATCGACGAAGCACATCATGCGATCGCTGACAGCTATCGCAGGATCATCGATCACGCGCGCGCCGCCAATCCCGACTGCCGGATTTTTGGTGTCACGGCTACGCCGAACCGGGGCGATCGCAAAGGTCTGCGCGAGATTTTCGACAATGTGGGCGACCAGGTCCGGCTGGGTGAACTGATCGCCTCGGGCCATCTGGTGCCGCCGCGCACCTTTATCATCGACGTCGGAGTGCAGGACGAACTGCGCGCGGTGCGCAAGACCAGCGCGGATTTCGACATGACCGAGGTGGCGGGCATCATGAACCGCGCCCCGGTCACTGACGAGGTGATCCGGCATTGGCGCGAGAAAGCCAGCGACCGGGCAACGGTCGTCTTCTGCTCCACTGTCGCCCATGCGGAAAATGTCGCCGCGGCGTTCAACGACGCAGACATTGCGGCGGCCGTCGTCCATGGTGACTTGGACGCGCCGACCCGGCGCAGGATCCTGGCCGCCTATGCCTCGGGCGAGATCCGCGTCATTGTCAACGTCGCGGTGCTCACGGAAGGCTGGGACCATCCGCCGACCTCCTGCGTCATCCTCCTGCGCCCGTCATCATACAAATCCACCATGATCCAGATGATCGGCCGTGGGCTGCGCACGGTCGATCCCGAGGAATACCCGGGTGTCATAAAGACAGACTGCATCGTGCTGGATTTCGGGACGTCGAGCCTGACCCACGGCACGCTGGAACAGGACGTAGACCTGGACGGCCGCGAACCGGTGCCCGGGCCAGCCCCGAGCAAGACTTGCCCTGAATGCGAGGCGCAGATCCCGCTCGCCGTCACCGAATGCCCATTCTGTGGCGCTGACCTGTCACGGGAGATTTCGGCACCGATCGACAGTTTCATCATGTCCGAGATTGACCTGCTGAAACGCTCCAGCTTCGCGTGGGTCGACCTCTTCGGCGATGATGCGGCCCTGATGGCCAACGGGTTTAACGCTTGGGGCGGCATCTTCTTCCTTGAGGGCCGCTGGCACGCTGTCGGCGGCGGCAAAGGTCAGGCTTCCCGGCTGCTCGGTGTGGGCGAACGGGCAGTCTGTCTCGCGCAGGCCGACGACTGGCTCAACACCAATGAAACCGACGAAAGCGCCTTCAAATCGAAGGGATGGCTGAAACAGGCCGCGACCGAGAAGCAGCTGCAATACCTGCCGACAGAATTTCGCAGCGACTATGGCCTCACCCGTTATCGCGCCTCGGCGCTGATGACCTTCAAGTTCAACAAGCGCGATATCCGACAGTTGGTCGGCCGGGCTGCTCCGTCCTGCACGGCGCCGACGGGCTGATCACCAGCGGTACCGTGTCCTTCCGGCCCGGCCGGTTCGACGGTGGCGGCATGCGTTACCTGCGCTTCAGCAAC
>Ga0115562_1001826_pt1 | contig 15390 bp, 15 predicted proteins | sample COGITO_mtgs_1105_6_FD_87200 | JGI IMG/M metagenome (GOLD analysis project Ga0115562, IMG submission 87200) | Pelagic marine microbial communities from North Sea - COGITO_mtgs_110516 | ecosystem: Environmental > Aquatic > Marine > Epipelagic | place: Germany:Helgoland, sampling site Kabeltonne...
AAATTTACAAGATAAATTAGAAGATGATCCGTATTATATAGATTTTGGTCTATATGATTTACATGATATTAAATTAAGAGTTAACATAATAACTGAACAAGAATTATACATTATAAGTCAGCATTATAAAGGACGTGCGACGGGAAGTCAATGCTCGCCGCCACAAAAAATATCACAAAATATATGTAGTTATAGTGCCTCGGACACACGTGAAAGGTGTACACCATTTGAAAAATATAAGACAAGTGCTTGTTGTTTTATTCCAGGAGGAGAGGACATAAATTATCCACCAGCAAAATTATATTAAATATATATATAAATGATAAACAATGATAATTTACTTTATTTAGTTTATTTTATAATGATAGGTAATGTTTTTGGCTATATTTCAACAAAAAAAAATGATTCATTAACATTATTATTAGTAAGTTTTTTTCTGATATATAAAATCTATGATGATAATTTAATAATATCTATGGTATCTGCAATATTTATTACATCTTTCTACACTACCTTTTTAGTTAAAAAAGAAGGTTTTGAAGCACATCACCATAATAATACAAATGGAGAGACACTGGACGAGCATTTAAACGCAGCAAATAATACAGCCGACGATGAGGACGAAGATGAGGAGGAGGACGAAGATGAGGAGGAGGAGAAGAAGAAGAAGAAGAAGAAGAAGAAGAAGAAGAAGAAGAACCCAGTAGATGACCTTATTGCTGGTGCCGATAACGTTGACGATGTAGCAAGTAATCTTGGAACTCTTTCTGTTCAAGATTTAGTTGATAGATTTTCAACATATGCTACTGCTTACGCTGCGGCGCAAACGGATGTTGACGATGATACCGATGTAGAAAGTGTCTCTCCCGTGGCGAGTGACGTGGGAGGTGCTGACGAATACAACATTGACGATGACTTTGTTTATAATAGGATGGCTTTCGGGGCGAGGCTCAACGCGAATAACGATGAGAGCATATTAGATGAATACTATGATGACTATGATCTACTGGAAAATATTAAATCTGAATTCGATACAGCTTCAAGAAATATATGGGGTGTATACGAATTTATTAAAGTTAATTTCATAGACGTCGGATATCCACTAGCCTTAAAGGTTAGTGGTAACGTTAACAATTCTCTAACTAATCAAGAGATAAAAGACGATGTTTTAGAGATTCTTTTTAGATATAATAAATCTAATGTTGACCGTGCTACAGCAGTTTGTAAGACTGTTTCAACTAATCCAGAATTGCAATCATTATGTGATGATTCGATTCTCACCCACGGTCCTCTGCAGTATGACGAATCAGCAGGTTGCCATCGTGCACATGATTTATGGATTGCAGCCGACGGTACACCGAATAAGGTGTGTTGTGACTTAACTTCCGATTGCGGGGTGTCGGCGGACGACCAAGATACTTGGTGGGAAATATATAACATTTATGATTGCGACGGCAACGATGAGGACGATTTCGACACAACTTATATTGAACCATCCTCTTACCCAAGAGATTGTTTATATGCTGCATGGCATCGTTTGATTGCATTAGAAGAAAAACTATTTGGTACTAATATACGCGAAGACGACGAAGACACGGCTACATCCATTAGAGATCATGCAATTCATATCTGGGGCATGAGTGTAGACTCGGGCGATACTACTACTACCACCGCCACCAGTCACCTAATTATTGATTTGGAGGACTTGCGCGACCTCATCATGAACTTGATAGACGAACTTATAAATGATGGTCACTTAGAAGCCGATAATGATATTTCTCTTGAATCTCAACTGGATAAGATATTCGCAGAGGAGGGTGTCGGTGGAGGGGGGTTAAATTGGGGTAATCTTTCTATTAAAGAAAAATACGATTGGGTAAGTGAGTGGTTGAATGGAGGCGTAGGCGGCGGAGGGGCAGATGAAGAGAAGGCTGAAGGATTTAAAAGTAACAACAAACTTCGTAATAAAATACTTAAAAATAAAAATTTGGATTCTAAATTCATAAAAAAAAAAGGTAATCAATTAACAAGATCAGTTCTTTTTGGATGGAATGCTTTTAAAAAGGAAATTATCAAATAATTAATATTATATTATTATATATGCCTGATGAGCTTAATAATATAATAGTTCTTTTACTTATACTTTGCAGTATGTATATCGCATATAAAGCATTATTATTTATCAATAATAATACTACTGGTAATAATACTGGTAATAATACTTGTAATAATACTGGTAATAATACTTGTAATACTTGTAATAATACTGGTAATAATACTGGTAATAATTCATATAATAGATATATGAACGTGAAATCTAATTACGGATACAATTGTAAAAAAAATGATATATTATTAAATCCTTATTCTGAACCTAATAGAGATGATAGACCATTTATTAATGATAATGGGTTGGGTGTTCCAATTAATATAAAAACACAAGGTTACGATGCGGAGTACAGACAAATAGGCATATTAACAAGAACTAATGGCGACGAAACAATACTACCTTTAATGGGAAGACCATTAATAACCAATAAAGATAAATGGCAATTTTATACTATTAATGATAATAATAATTCTATAAAATTACCAATTATTTATAAAAACAAAAGTTGCACATGTGAGTATGGATGTGACAATCTTTATGATAATGATATTGTTAAAGTTAAAGGATATAACGATGAATTTAAAGTATCTGTATATGATAATAATACAATCTCTTACATACCATATATATGATATTAATTGCTATTTATGGTCTGTGGTATTATCTCTATATCCCGTATCATTATAAAATCACACCCGCATCCTCCTATTTCTCCTCTACTACTCCTCTCCCTCCGACTCCTCTCCCTTCGACACTTCACCACCTTTGCTGTTTTTTGCACAAAGCTTATTAGAAATCATACCAAAATTTCCCATAAGAATATTGCATATACCAGATGATTTAGTTTTATTTAACTTATCTTCTAATTCTTTAATCCTATCATTCATCATTTTTTCAGCAAATGCTAAATTTTTTGTATCTGTGTTAGGTGGCTCAATCACTAAAAAATTACCTTCTTTAAGAGCAAATTTAGGTTTTCTTATGTTAATCATTGTCTTCTCTTCATAATCTGATATCATTTCTACTGTTATATATCCTTGTTTAGTTAATTTGTTAATTATTTCAGATGTAATTTTTAGTAATGCTATAGATAAATCAACATTACAATTACTATGCGATGCACTTCCCATCTCTTTTTCTTTCTTTAATTTTTTTATTACATCTTTGTGCATTTTAACTGTATTGTCTTTTAATTTTAAGGCGAGTTCTCTTTTTTGTGCGGCCTTTGTAATTTTTTGTGCGGCGTCACTACGACCACCTTTGTCCCTTCCTGTCAGCAGTAGAGCTATGAAGTTTTTATATACGTCGTTGGAGTTGTTGTCGTTGGAGTTGTCGTCGTTGGAGTTGTCGTCGTATTCTGTAATCTTCCAGTCGGAAAATATTTTAGTAATTTTATTAATATCATCAATAGTTTCCTTTGCTTTATCGAGTTCATTGGGGGTTATTATATATTTGTTGCCACCCCCAATAGATGTATGAGATTTTTTTTTGTGTTTTTTTGATTTATAACATTTTAATGTTCTGTTAGCCAAATGTCTTTTTGCTTTATTATTACAAGTATCTGTTCTTTTATATTTTCTCTTTTTAATATTTTTAGAATTTTTTTTTTTATTTATTATTCTATTTATTTTACCTTTTGATAGTTTCATATATATATAATTCATTATAAAATATAATTCATTATACAATATAATTTATTTTATAATGAATTTATATAATGACTAAAATATATAAAATATTTGATGATTTAACAACTGATAATTATAAGGACGGACGTGATCCACAATTAATATATGATTATTCATCCTTAGGTACTTCAATAAATATTAAATATATTCCTGCTGATAATACAAATGTGTTATATTTTGATGCTAATGTATATAGATTAGATCATGGCCTGGAACATCAACCCATTGTTCTATATAAAATACCACCTGATACAGGTGGTAATGTTGATGATGATTGGCCTGTGGCGAATGCCGATGCCGATGGAGATGCGTATGATAAATGTTATTATGAAAGAAGACAATTAGAAATACATCATCATTTAAACAACGATAGTGGTAAAAAATTAGTCCTTGTCATTCCATTTCGTTCCTCAAAAGATTTGGGGGAAATGGGGTCTGAGTGTTCGAATGTGGATCCCATAGCTTATAATCCTGATCCAAACGGTCTAGACTTAACAAAATTAATGATAAATATTAAAGACCAAGATAAGGTATATTATGAAGAGGATGGTGATACTATAACAATATTCTACACCGAACAATATGTAGCTTGGGATGTCAATGAATCATTTTGGAATGGTAGTTTCATGGATCGCCCACAACTGATATTATTAGACAATTTATGCGACGACACTACTTACAATAATTACAAAGGATGTGATGAAAATGCTGATCAATATTACGAGTCTGGTGAATACCCAGATGATTTATCATATAACGATAATCATCTTATTAATTATGCTAACCCATATTTAAACTACCATTATCTTTCTAGCGAGAATGTTCATAAAACATTGACTAGCGATACTACTGATGAAATCTATGCAATCCGAAATGGGACATTGTACAATGAAACTATATTAGGTTCCACACTTAGAAGTGATGCGGCTGGACTCGGAGTAGATACAACCGGTGGTGGGAGCGACGATGACGGGACCGACGATGACGGGACCGACGGCGTGGATGATAATGAGATTGTTATAGATTGTTCTCCAATAAATACAACAGAAGAGGAAATTATAACTAAAATGGATAAAGATAGTTTATTAAAATTAAATAGTGGATATACATTCAATAATATTGTGAAAGATATAACAAAAGCAATTAATAATACGAGTAATGAAGGGTTTCGTGAGGGGAGGACTGAGGAAAACAAAGTAAAACGTAATAAAAGACGAAGAAAGAGGAATCTTAATGTTGCTTTAAACCGACAATTAAAAGACTTAGAAAAGAAATATTTCAAGGGCAAAAAGTCCGGGTCGTACTGGCATTATAAAAATAATTATGTAGTACCAATTGCTGAAACGATACTTGGTATTATTATTGGAATAATTTCATGTATTACATTTAATATAATATTAAACAAAATATTAAAAAATAAATAGTTTAATAAATTTTATAAATTAAACTTATTAAACAGATGTATAAAGTTCCGACGAACTTGATGATGCCGTATATTTGAGTTGCGATACATTGTTTTCATTTGCAATAGGTAACATGGTATGGACTATCTCTTCTTCTAATGATTTGTATGATTTTTTATCTTGTGTTTTCTTGACCTGGTTTATTTCTTTTGGTTTATTCACAATATTTTGTGTGTGCGGTTTTACAAGTGTTTTTGTGTTCATTTTAGAAAATAATAAATATAAAAATATAACTAATAATATACCTACCACGCTATTAAATTTAAAGAAAACCACTAATAAAAATAATAATGAAACAAACATACCTTGAAATGACATTATAACATTTTCTAGTTCTTCTGGTATACTTTTATTCATGGTCATTACTATTAAAACGAATAAAAATGCTCCTAACAATAATTCATTCATGTCGTAATTCTTATTAAAAATTTTCATATATTTATTATAAATATTATATTTTCAAAATTGAAATAAAAATATATCATAATACAGATATAACAATGACAAATACATATTTAGGAAATAAGGGTTATTCAATTTACAAGGATTCAATATCTATAAAAGAACAGAACTATATAAGAAAAGAACTTACAGTAAAACCATATGTTCCTAAATGTTCCATAAATTCTGCTGTTGAATTTCCTGTCTATCGCGAATCAAACGATAAATTGTATATTCCGCGATTTTTCGGTGAATCTTTATATGGAAAACCAAACAAAATAAAGATACATTCCGGACAAGATATTTCATTAAATTTTACAGGAAATTTAATGGAATTCCAAAAACCTATTATTGAATCATATCTAAACATAGCACATAGCGTAGGCGGTGGTCTTTTAGAAGTAGGATGTGGTTGCGGTAAAACTGTAATGGCATTATATATTATTTCTGTGCTAAAGAAAAAAACACTCGTAATGGTGCACAAAGAGTTTCTTTTAGAACAGTGGGTGGAAAGAATAAACCAATTTTTACCTGGTGCCAGGATTGGACGAATTCAAGGACAGCTTATAGATACTGATGAAAAAGACATTGTTATTGGAATGATACAATCGTTATCTAAAAAAACGTATCCTAAATCTATAATAGACCAGTTTGGGCTTACAATAATAGATGAAACACATCATATAGCCGCCGAAGTTTTCAGCAATTCACTATTCCAAATTGTGACAACTTATATGCTTGGATTATCAGCAACAATGGTAAGAAAGGATGGATTATCTAAAGTATTCAAGATGTTTATAGGTGAAGTTGCATCTAAATATAAAAGAGAAAGTAATGATTGTGTTCTCGTAAAAGCGATGCACTATTCTGTGGATGACGCGGAATTCAACGACACGGTTCTTAATTATAAGGGAACTCCTAATTATGCAATTATGATAAAAAAAATCTGTGAATATAATCTAAGAACCGAATTCATTTTATCTATTTTAAAAAATGTAGTAGCAGATAAATTGAACGAACAGATTATGATATTAGCTCATAATAAAAACTTATTGAGTTATATTTATAACGCAATAAATAACAGGAATATAGGATGTGTTGGATATTATATTGGTGGAATGAAACAAAAAGATCTAAAAATATCTGAATCCAAAAAAATAATATTGGCGACGTATGCTATGGCTGAAGAGGCGTTGGACATAAAAACGTTAACAACTCTTATAATGGCTACACCTAAGACAGATGTTACGCAAGCAGTTGGACGTATATTGAGAGAAAAACATGAGAAACCTATGGTAATTGATATAATTGATGGTCATAATCTATTTAAAAAACAATGGTTAAAACGTCTATGTTTTTACAAAAAAAACAAATACACTATAGAGTACAATAATGAAGAAAATGAAGAAAAAGAAGAAAAAGAGCAAGTACTAAAAGGCAAATGCCATATTAATCTAGAATGTTAATCCACCAATTTTATAGGTATCCATTGTTTGTGTTCTATATTATATTCACATTGCATTTTTGCCTGTTCTTTAATAATATATTTATCCATATTTATGTTCTCAAAGTCATCATCGGAATCACTTTCCTCTATTGTATCTAATCTAATATTTTCTTTTATTTTCCTAAATATACTATTCATAAAAACACTCTTTTTATAGGTATTTATATAAGCATTCCCCATATATTTGTTTTCTATCGTATATAATTCATAAATATCAGATTTAATAACTGGTTTAACTATGAAAATACACTTCCTATTCTTATTTATATAATTTATATTTACTGTTTCCCCGTATAAAGGTCTCATTTGAATACAGTAAATATTGTAATTACATCTATTTACAATTTTATTAAATTCCGCTTTATTAGTATGCATAACAGGTAATCTAAACACCATTTGTTTGTTTAAATATGTGGTGTTACATATGTCATTTGTAAAAATGGTTTTAAATAAACTAAGTTTATCTATAAAATCTGTATTCTCTATTTTGTTACCTTTGTAATATAGTATGCTTTCAATAATAAACGTTTTGTATTTACTTTTTTGGATAGTTCCATAGAATATCGTCCCGTATGATAACTCCGAATTAAAACTACACACTTCTGGCTCCGTGCTCAATTTTACTATTCTTAGATTTTTTATGTTAATTTCCATGGTTATGCAAACATTATTGTTACCTATATATGTAAACCAAGCCATATACTTTTTCCCAAAAGGGATTGCGGTGTAAAATTCACTATGAGCTTCCTTATGTGTAATATATTCATAAGGAAGTTCTATTTCGGGTAATGCTCTCAATATGCTATGATTTATCATTCTATAATATATTATTCTATGTTTAATATATTTCAACGATTAACATATTTCTATAAAATTAAGGTTTTTCTTTTCCAGGATTTTTATGTAGTGAGTATGATATTTGCTATACACGCTTAGATATATAATGTATATAATATAAAAAAAACTAATATTTTAGGTTAGTCAGTAACATATATATATACTATAGTTTTCTAATTTTTAAAAGTAAAATATACAAAATGGACAAATATATTTGTCCAAAATAGAAAATTACTGATAAGAATTAGAAAAATTTGAGAAAAATGGGTTGTGAGCATAATGCTCACAATGAAAAAATCAATATATTTTTTTGGTTACCTTAATTTTTTTTTATTAAAAATTTATGATATAAGAATATTTTCTCAATGGATAACAAATGGATAATTTGGATAACAAAAAAACCCCAAGAAATTACACATGTGAAATATGTGACTTTAGAAGTGCTAATTTTAAGGACTATAAAAGACACTGCAACACGATAAAACATCTACATCAAGAAATGGATAACAAAAAACCCCAAAAAACCCCAAAAAACCCCAAGGTTACATTTACGTGTAATTATTGTGAAAGATGTTATAAATATAGGTCAGGGTTATCTAAACATCTGTCTAAATGTTCAAATATAAATACAAAATCAACAAATGTATGTTCAATAGAAAAGGATGAAATGTTAATAGAGATGTTAGATAAGAATAATGAATTGCAGAATATCATAGTAGAGCAGAACAGGCAGATAACAGAATTGATACCGAAGATAGGAAATACTACAAATAATACATTTAATTTAAACGTGTTTTTAAATGAAGAATGCAAAGATGCAATTAATTGGAATGAATTTATAAATTCAATAGAGTTTGAGTTAAGTAATTTACAAGAACTGACAAATACCAATATTACAAAGAGTATAACAAGTGCTGTTTGTAATAAAATAAATGAATTAGGTGTTTATAAAAGACCTATACACTGTTTAGATCAAAAAAGACAAAAATTATGTATAAAAAATGCCGAAGAGTGGGAAAAAAACGACGATAAAGTAAAAAATCTTATAGATAAAAGCGATAAACAATTGCAACACAAGTATATAAAGCTAATAAAAGAATGGGAGGATATTCATCCAGATTGGGAACAAGATGATAAATTAATTGAAGAATATATGGTTTTATCGTATAAAGTTTATGAAGAAATAGATAAAAAACATAAGATAGAGATATTAAAAGAAGTGTCTATACCTAAATAATGCTTATTGTATCATTAAGTGACAAATTATTTGTAGAAATATTTTTGATATAATCTTTTAATTCGTTTTTCATTTCATCGGTATTTATATCATCGGTTAATATTGGTGGATTTGTATCTTCATCGTTATTAATGACGCTGAGAATATCATTGTATTTTTCGTCCGTAGTGGTGACTAAATCTTTAACTTTTGGAACAGTCAAATTATCTTTAAAAAATAGGTATAAATTATGAAATAATAAAATAAAAGTGAAAGATAAAATAGCTGTTTTTATAACGCTCATATTAATATAATTAAATATTACTTAATATATGATAATAACTTAATTATATCATCTTTAATAAACTGATTGTGTATATCGTTATTATTTAATAAGAAGTAATGGTCACTTATAATATCATTTGTTTCTTCTATTACTAAAGCGATTTCAGCATTAGGAGCAGTTTTTATGACATATTCTTTATAAATGTGTTGGTGATGTTTATTGGGTAATTGAAATACTCTTTCTTTATTTATAAGGGTATTATCGGATATAGCATCCATACCATTTAAGAAATTTTTGTAATTAATAATTTCATCATTAATATAGTCAATACGGTATATATTGTCTTTTTCGATAGTAAATATGCCTTCGTTAGAATAAAACATAGACTTATTAGTTATGCTTGTTTTAAGTAATTCATTTTTGATTATATTTTTTATTTCAGTATTTTTGAAATATAATTTCATATCAATTAAATAAATAATTGTAAACTATTTAAACTCTTATATAGTTTGTTATCAATGGTAAAAATAGTTATAGTAGATAAAACAGGTGAAATTACTGATCTTGATGTAAAGAAATTAACCATAAATGATTTATATAAAAAATGTAATTACAGAAAAGAGGAAGGATTTGAGTTAAGAAATACATGGAATGTAGATATAAAAAAAACTAAATATCATATAGAATTGTATGGTAAAATAGATGGGAAATCTAAAATGGAAAATAAATATGAAATGCCACCACCTGTTGATAACAACTTATATTTTGGAAAATTAGCTTTAGTGAGTAAAGATAAAGATAACAATTTGATAGATTTAAGTAAAGAGGAATGGTTGGTAATATATGACAAATTGTACGGAGGATTTGAAGATTTGGTGGCTACAGCAAAGGAAGATGATATGGAAATAGACGAGTTAGAAAATATTTCTAATGAATATAAAACAACTAACGGTTATCTTAAAGATGGATTTGTTGTAGAAGATAATGATGAATTATGTAATTATGATTCTGAATTAGGCGAAGAGGAATATGAATATTCAGAAGATGAAGAATAAATTGATAAGATATAAATATATGATATTATAACTAGTTATTATGTCTAAAATAGATAATCCTGAATTATTTAGAAGTAATATAATAAATAAAATAAATAAAATAATTAATAATAATAAAATAACTAAAAATTTAGAAAAGGGGATATTTAACGCAGCATTGAAACAAGCAAATACGCTTAAAGTAGTAAAGAAATGGGATAATATATATTTTGTAGAAATTTATATTTCTACCGTGAGAAAGGTTTATTTAAATTTAAATAATAATAATGATTTATTGTGTAGAGTTAAAAGTAAAGATATTAAAGCACATGATGTAGGATTTATGACACATTTAGAGATGTGTCCTGATTTATGGATTGAACTTTTGGAGAAAAAGAGAAAAAGGGATGATAGTAAATTTAATGGTACAATAACTGCTACAACCGATAATTTTACATGTCGTAAATGTAGATCAAATAAATGTAGTTATTATCAGTTACAAACTCGTTCGGCAGATGAGCCAATGACCACTTATATTCAATGTATTGATTGTGGTAATAGATGGAAATGCTAAATAAATTGAATTAAAAATAATTATATATATAATTATTAAATGGAAGAATCAAAAGACATAATAAATGAATTTGACGACGAAGATAATGATGAGGTTGAGGATGAAGAAATTAATGTAGATATTGACCCAGATATTGACCCAGATGTCGACCAAGATACGGAACTAGATATAGATGCGGATGAGGATGCGGATGCGGAGGATGAGGATGCGGATGAGGATGCGGATGAGGATGCGGTTGATGATGCTTACGATAAGGACGATGATGAAAATATAAAACCTATGGATGTAAATATGGAAATAATGGGTTACAACGAGGAAGATGATGATTCTTACGATGAATCTAATATTTCAGAAGATGAAATAGATAATTTAAAAAAGTTAGACTATGATTTGAAGATAAATTACGTAGAAGACTATCATCCAGAAGAAATAAGTATAAATTATGACGAGGTGCGTTCAATGATAAGTGTTACGAGGGATAGGAATGGTATTATTGTAGATGAATTACATAAAACTTTGCCTATACTGACAAAATATGAATATACAAGAATACTAGGTGTAAGAGCAAAACAAATAAATGAAGGAGCGCCTGCATTTGTAAATGTAGATAAAGAAGTAATAGACGGATATTTGATAGCACAAATAGAAATAAAGCAAAAAAAACTACCGTTTATAGTAAAAAGACCTATACCTAATGGTGGCATGGAATATTGGAAATTAAGTGATTTGGAAATATTAAATTAATTTATTTTCCAAATATGATCACAAGCACAACATAAATATACGTAATTAAGCTTGTTATCGTCATATCTTACAGAAATAATTTCATGTTTATCATCATCTGTATTAGATGGGCATTCATTATTGGGACATTTAATGGTGGTAATACGCGGTAATGTAGGATCAAGTTTTGTAAATTCATTAATGAAATTTTGATATTTATTGTCATTTTTTTGTACATTATTTTTAAATACGCAAAGGTTTTCAGCCGTTGTAGGTTCTTCATTTCCGCAATTTCTACAATAGTTGACAAGAGTATTAGATTCTTCAGTTGATAATTTAATAAAAAGCATATTGTCGCAATTACTACAAAAGTTCATTATGTATATTTATAGTAATAAATATTTAATTTTATTTCAATTTTAAATTAAATATTTTTCTTTTTGAATTAATGCTTCGTAATCTATTACGGTTTCAATACAATATATTCTTACTTTAATAACTGGCTTATATGTAGTATATTTTTTTTTTGTATACGTATTTAGCTGTTTAAGTTCTTCTATAATGTTAGATTTGTTCTTTGCAACATAATTTTTCATATCATTTCTAAATATTTCAAATTGATTGTTATCTTTGATATATTGATTAAAAAGTGCATATTCGTAGGTTTTAAATTTTATAAATTCATTATAAGAATTAAAATCGCGGTGTTCTTTAGAAATACCTGGTTCATTTAATAATGGTTCATTGTTTAACACCGTTTGCAGTATTAATAAAATAGATTTAATAGTTTGACAAGCGGACCAAGGTTCTCCTTTCCATGTATTTAGTACGGATAAACACACCTTGCCATCTCTGTATAGATTAGGATTGAACCTAGTTGTACCATCATTAGTATAATATAATACCTTTGGTGGTGCCCACGGATAATTGTAAGGAAAATTAAATTCAAAAAAAAAGAATCCATTATGATAGCATGTATCTTTTGCACCAATTATCATAGCATATCCTTTTAGAATACTTGTTTCATCGTGTTGATAAAATATGTTTTGTTCTGTTAAGGGTTCTTTTGTTATATCTTTCACATCTTTTACTATTCTTTTGAATGTTTCTCTAGATACAATTGCTACATTATCCATAAGGTTATATATACAATTATATTTATATTGTATTATAGATAAATAAAATTGATATGAAAATTATTTACTTCTTATATTATAAGCAATGGCAACCAGTTATTCAGACTTGTCTGATTTCCTACGTAAACATCGTGTAAAAGATAAAAGTAAAATTACACATACAAGGATTGGTAGTAAAACAGATAATATTACAGGTGGTTCTTATGAGATATTGGAAAAAGACAAACCTATATTTTATCAACTTTATAATAAGGCAATAAAAAGTAAATGTGAATATTTAACTGAAAAACAGAACGCTGATGGTGTGGTTGCAATAGATTTAGATTTTCGCTATAATCAAGAAATAGACGAGCGTCAACATACAGAGACTGACATAGATAATATAGTAGATTTATATATTTCTCAATTAAATGAGATAGTAAAACTGCCGGAGACATTAAATATTTATGTTTTTGAAAAACCATCGGTAAATGATACGTTGGATGTTACAAAAGATGGCATTCATATTTTGATTGGAGTTTCTATAAAAAAATCATTAAAAGTGATTTTGAGAAATAAGGTATTAAAACAGATAGCAAATGTATGCGAAGACCTGGATGAAGTATTAATAAACGATTGGTCATCGGTAATAGATGAAGGTGTAAGTCATTCAACGACAAATTGGCAGTTGTATGGTTCTCGTAAACCGAACCATGAAGCATATCAATTAACATATCATTACGAATGTCAATATAATAGGAATATAGACGAGTGGAGTATTAAAATGTTAGATATTACTAATTTTAATTATGATAATAAATTGAGTGAGCTATCCGTTCAACATAATTATGAATTGTGTGAAATGAAAGAAGAGGTACGAAAAGAATATGAAAACCAAGAGAAAAAAGTAAAAAAACCTAAGGTATTGAAGGTTAATAATCAAAATGTGTTGATTAATTACGCTGAGATATCATCAGAAGAAAAGTTGGATCAAGCATTAGAAAAACTCCATTTAGACTGTGTAAATAATCCAAAAGATTATAAATTAAAAGAAATCCACGATTACACGATGATATTGCCTAAAAAGTATTGGGGTCCTGGTAGTTATGATAAATGGATTCGCGTAGGATGGGCTCTTCGTAATACAGATTTTAAATTGTATATAACCTGGTTAAAATTCAGTTCTAAATCCGGTGATTTTAATTGGACGGGTGCCGTAGATTTGTGGAGAATGTGGACAACATTTAGTGTTATAAATGACGATGCATTAACCGATAAATCTATCTATTTTTGGGCTAAACAAGATGCTTCATGTGAATACGAAGAGAAAAAAAGACAACACATAAAATATTATATAGATGAAACAGTAGAAACAAAATCAGACTACGATAAGGCTAATGTTTTATATCAATGGTATAAAGATAGATTTATTTGTGTAAGCATTAAAAACAATATTTGGTATGAATATAAGAATCAAAGGTGGTTTGAAATTGATTCTGCTGTAACATTGAGAAATTATATATCAACAGATATTTTTGAGCTTTTCATGGTAAGAAGCCGAGAATGCAGTGCGCAGTTGCGACATATGGATCTAGAGTCGCCTGAATATGATACGTTAAAAAAGAAAAACGCAAAGATAGCTGAGGTAGCAATCTCGTTCAAAAAAACAGATAAAAAAAATAACACGATGAGAGAGGCAAGAGATTTGTTTTATGTGAAAGACTTTCTAAACTTGCTTGATAGTAAAAATTATCTATTATGTTTTAATAATGGCGTGATGGATTTTAATGAAGGTATTTTTAGAAATGGAATACCTGAGGATTATATATCCAAATGTACGAATATTGATTATATTCCTTTGAATGAAGAAAGAGATAAGGTTAAATTGGAAGAAATCAATACATTTATGTATCAATTGTTTCCTAACAATGAATTGCGCGAATATATGTGGCAACATCTGGCATCAACATTGATAGGTATGAACAGCAATCAAACATTTAATATTTATACAGGTCGTGGAAGAAATGGTAAAAGTAAGTTAGTAGAATTTATGTCGCTGGTTTTGGGAGATTACAAAGCAACCGTTCCAATCACGCTAATCACACAAAAGCGTAATAGTATTGGTAGCACCTCGTCTGAAATCGTTCAATTAATGGGTGTACGCTATGCGGTTATGCAGGAACCATCGTTGGGTGATTCAATCAATGAGGGTATTATGAAAGAAATCACAGGTGGAGATCCAATTCAAGGAAGAGCGTTGTTTAAAGACACGGTTACATTTGTGCCTCAGTTTAAACTGGTGGCGTGCGTGAATCAATTGTTTGATATTAAAAGTAATGATGATGGTACATGGAGGAGAATTCGTGTATGCGATTTTATCTCATTATTTACAGAAA
>Ga0115562_1001839_pt1 | contig 15317 bp, 14 predicted proteins | sample COGITO_mtgs_1105_6_FD_87200 | JGI IMG/M metagenome (GOLD analysis project Ga0115562, IMG submission 87200) | Pelagic marine microbial communities from North Sea - COGITO_mtgs_110516 | ecosystem: Environmental > Aquatic > Marine > Epipelagic | place: Germany:Helgoland, sampling site Kabeltonne...
CTGCCAGCGGATTGTTTCTAACATGACAATCAACGCTGCTCGCGTTACGTTGCGCCAAAAAGGGCGATAAGCAGATGACGGCATTGGACCGATATGTACGGCTGGAAAGCGAGGCCCTTTGGCGTGCTGAGCCAGAAGGTCAGCGGCGCGATGTCACGATTGCTTTTGGTGATGCAACTCTCGTTATCTCCGATGGCACAGGGCGGCCATTGGCGCATTGGTCCCTGCCCGCTTTGATACGACAGAACCCCGACGACATGCCTGCAATCTATGCACCCGATGAAGATGCAAGCGAGATACTCGAGATCGCAGACACCATTATGGTCGAAGCCATCGAAGAGGTCCGCAAGGCGCTGGCCAGATCCCGCCCGCACCCCGGAAAGCTGCGCCATTGGCTGACCGCTGGCCTTATCGTGGTCACGCTGGCCCTGGCCGTTTTTTGGCTCCCTGGCGCGCTGACACGCCAGACACTTGCCGTGGTTCCGGCACCCAAACGGGCAGAAATCGGTGCCGAGATGCTGGAGTATGTACAAAACACAACGGGCCCGGCCTGCAGATCACCACGTGCTGATGCGGCGGCCGCGCGTCTTGCCCAGCGGCTCTTTGGTCCTGACACGGTCGTCCGGTTGGTTGTCGTGCCCAACCTAGCACAGGGTGCTGTCTCTTTGCCTGGGCGTATAATCTTGTTGGACGATGAGATGTTGCGAAACGCCGGTGACCCTGCTGTCGCCGCTGGATACAGTCTGGCGGCGCATGTTGCCGCAAACGACAGGGACCCGCTTGAAGGATTGCTCAAACAGGCGGGATTGAGAACAACGTTTCGTTTGCTAACCACCGGCGACATGCCGAGCGCCGTTCTGCGTGAAAGTGCGGATGCGCTCGTCAATGGCGCAATCAAACAACCCGATCCCGCGCGGTTTCGCAGGGCGTTACAAAGCGCGCAAATTCCCCATGCACCATATCTTGCCGCGACAGATGCTCGTACCGGCTCAATGCCGGATCTGGGCGCAGATCCATTGGCAGACCGCTCTTTTCCGTTGATCCTGAGCGATAGTGATTGGGTGAGCCTGCAGAATATCTGCAATATCTAAGCTTTATTTGGTTCCGAACATCCGATCTCCGGCATCACCCAATCCAGGTACGATGTAGCCCTTTTCATTCAGATGGCTATCAATCGCAGCCGTCACAATCGGCACATCCGGGTGGGCCTGCTGCATGCGTTCGATGCCTTCGGGCGCCGCCAAGAGACACAAGAAACGGATGTTTTTGGCACCAGCCTGCTTGAGCAAATCAATTGCCGCAACTGATGAATTGCCGGTGGCCAGCATTGGATCAACCGCAATGACCAAACGGTCTTCAAGTTCGGTTGGCACCTTGAAGTAATATTGCACAGGTTTGAGCGTTTCTTCGTCACGGTAAAGCCCCACAAACCCGACACGCGCCGATGGGATAAGCTCCAGCACACCATCCAGCAACCCATTGCCTGCGCGCAGGATCGACACCAAGGCCAGCTTCTTGCCGTCAATGACTGGTGCATCCATCGGCTCAAGCGGCGTATCGATACGCCGTGTGGTCATAGGCAGCCCGCGCGTCACCTCATAGGCCAGAAGCTGGCTGATCTCGCGCAATAGTTGGCGAAACACAGCCGTTGAGGTATCTTGCTGGCGCATCAACGTCAGTTTGTGTTGCACCAGCGGATGGGTAACGTGTGTGACGTGATCGGTCATAGGGCAGGCTCCAGTCTTTTGGCCACGCGGGCCTTTGTGTCGTCATCGCAGAACGCCGCCGCAAGGGCCGTTGCGTTCAGCGCTTTGAAATCGTCTTCGCCCCAGCCATAGGTCCGGTGCAGCATCTCATATTCAGCAGTCATCGTTGTATGGAAGAAAGGCGGATCGTCTGTTGAGACTGTCACTTTTACACCAGCATCGCGCAGCTTAACGATCGGATGGCTCTTCCAGCCATCCACAGCTTTCAACACAACATTGGACCCCGGACACACCTCAAGTACGATGTCTTTTTCCAATATCTCGTCGATCAGAGCGCGATCATTGATCGCACCAATTCCGTGACCGATACGCTCTACACGTAATTCACGCACTGTTTCCGCGACCATCGGCGCACCGCCCCATTCGCCCGCGTGGCATGTCAGCGGCATGCCCGCCTCGCGCGCGATGTCAAAGCTGTAGGCATAATCGCCCGGACGTCCGACCATCTCGCCTCCGGCCATGCCGTAGCCTGTGATGAAATCGCCAAAGGTTTCCGCGGCACATGTAGCGGCAGGTTTACAGGCATCTGGCCCGAAATGCCGGATACCTGTGACGATCCCTTTGAGCGTGATCCCCAGCTTTTCCTCGGCTTCCCGCGCGGCATCTTCGATGGCGGCCAGATAGTCTTTCCATGCCGCCAGATCACCGCCTCCGCAGAAATCAGGCGATACGAAGGTTTCCATATAGACCACACCGTGTGCTGCGGTCTCTTCAAGCACAGCCATTGTCAGCCGCCGAAAATCCTCAGGGCTTTGTAAGGTTGTGCAAGCGGCCTCATAAACTTGGAGGAAATGATCAAAATCACGGAAGGCGTATCCACCGTCGGCGGCGAATATCTTGCTGATATCGATGTTCTTTTCAGCGGCCAATCCTTTGATAAACGTAGGCGGCGCGCAGCCCTCAAGATGGGTGTGCAACTCGACTTTCGGCATTGCCTTGAAGTTCATAAAAAGCTCTTTCCTTCGCCTTGGTAAGGCACATCCAAATAGGCAGCGATAGATGCGGCAACATCCGTGAATGCCAAGTGGCCCAGCGCCTTTGCACCCAATCCATGCACCAGCACAGGCACACGTTCGCGCGTGTGGTCGGTGCCCACCCAAGTCGGGTCATTGCCATGATCGGCGGTGATGATCAACAGATCATCCGCGCGCAATTTCCGAAGGAGCGAAGCCAATGCAGCGTCGAACCATTCAAGATGACTGGCATAGCCTTTGGGATCGCGCCGGTGGCCATATTCGCTGTCAAACTCCACCAGATTAGCAAAGATAAGAGAGCCGTCATCGGCCTCTTCCACCAAATCATTCAGATGCCCCATCAACACCGCGTCACGGCCCTTGCGCAAATCATCGATGCCACGCATCGAGAAGATATCGCCAATCTTGCCAACGGCATAAACCATCCGACCTGCGTAATGCACATAGTCGCAAATCGTTGGCGCAGGTGGCGCGATAGCAAAGTCCTTGCGGTTGCCTGTTCGGCTGAAACTACCAACTTCCCCGACAAAAGGCCGCGCAATCACCCGGCCAAGCTTCATCCCATGCAAAGTTGGCGCAAGATCTTTGCAAAGCTGCATAAGTCGGTCCAGCCCAAATGCCTCTTCGTGGGCTGCAATCTGCAAAACGCTGTCAGCCGACGTATAACAAATTGGCCATCCGGTTTTGAGGTGAGCTTCGCCTTCTTCCTCGATCACAGCAGTGCCCGATGCATGGCGGTTGCCCAGTATCCCGTCGGTTCCGGCCAATTTGCATATCAGCGCAGTCAGCTCGGCTGGAAAGGCTGGGTCTGTATCGGGAAACACATGCCAGTCCCACGGCACAGGCACACCCGCCAGTTCCCAATGGCCTGATGGTGTGTCTTTGCCGGGGGATACTTCTGTCGCGGCACCCCACGCGCCTGTCGGCTCTATGCCCAATCCGGCGGCGTCGTCGCCCGAAGCCAACTTGACGGCAGCACCAAGGCCCAGCGCGTCCAGTGTGGGCACACGCAGCCCAGCCTCACCTGCGATATGGCTTACTGTGTTCGCTCCGGTGTCCGGTAGATCACCGTTAAAGAATTGGCCCGCATCGGGTGCCCCACCAATCCCGACGCTATCAATGACAACCAAAAAGGCGCGTGCCATTATGTAATTCCTTCAATGACCAATGGACCTGGTGTGACAGCATCGCCAATCGTGATGGCAGCCTGCACAGCCATTGCTGCTTCGACGGCGTCATCTTCATTTGCGGCATGCAAAACACAAAGCGGATCACCACGCGTGACAGTTGCACCCAAACCAATCATTTCGGTGAGGCCAACGGCGGGGTCCACGCGGTCAGTTTCAACGCGGCGCCCACCGCCTAATCCAACGACAACAAGACCGAGAGCTTCGCCATCAATCGCAGAAATATGGCCGCTTGCGGGGGCGGTCACTTCGCCCACGACAGGGGCCTTGGGCAAGTGTGTATGCCAATCATGCGCCATATCAGGGGGGCCACCAAGTGCGGCGATCATCTGTGCAAAACGTTCCATCGCCGCGCCGGAACTGATCGCGGTCTTGACGCGGCTGACGGCGGCGGCCGTATCCTCACCCTGCATGATCAAGAGCTGCGCACATAGGCCAACGGTCAAGTCGTAAAGGCGGGGTGCCACGCTGGTATTGCCCGCCATCACTTCCATACAAACTGCGACTTCAACGGCATTCCCCAATGCTGGGGCCAGCGGCTCGTTCATGTCGGTGATCATCGCTGCGGTTTTGCACCCTGCCCCGTTGGCGGCATCTACCAAAGCGCGGGCCAAAGCGCGGGCCTCATCCGGTGTTTTCATAAACGCACCGGACCCGCATTTAACGTCAAGGATCAAACTGTCGAGCCCCGCCGCCAATTTCTTTGACAGGATCGACGCGGTGATCAGATCAACGCTTTCCACCGTCGCGGTCACATCGCGGATCGCATAGAGGCGGCGGTCGGCGGGGGCGATCTGACCTGTGGCGCTGACGATCGCGCAGCCGACCTCGCGGGTGATCAAGCGCAACTGTTTCTCAGTTACATTGATATTCAGGCCCGGGATCGCCTCAAGCTTGTCCAGCGTGCCGCCCGTATGCCCCAACCCGCGCCCCGAAATCATGGGCACATAAGCCCCACAAACCGCTAGCACAGGCGCAAGGATCAGCGATACGCAATCGCCCACCCCGCCTGTCGAATGCTTGTCGATCACAGGACCCGGCAAGTCCCATTTCATCACATCGCCACTGTCGCGCATGCCTTGTGTCAATGCCACGCGGCCTGCGTCACTGAGCCCGTTCAGAACAACGGCCATCGCAAAAGCACCCGCCTGCGCGTCGCTGACGTCACCAGAGGCAAGACCCTGCGCAAACCAAGTCAGCTCGTTCTGACTTGGGGTTTCTTTCCCCCTGACCTTCGCGATGATGGCACGGGCATCCATGTTAGACGCGGCTCATGTAATCAGCGTCAAAGCTACCCGGTAACAGAACCGCGACCGTAGTCTCTTGAACAACGCCATCAGTTGTGGCGAGAGTCACCTTCACATCACCTTGCGCAAACTCTGCGATCTTTTGGCGGCAGCCGCCACAAGGGCTGACTGGCTTGGGACTATCGGCAATGACAGCAATTTCAGCGATTGCAGTATCGCCACCCGCAACCATCGCGGCGATTGCGCCAGCTTCAGCGCATGTGCCTTCAGGATAGGCCACATTTTCTACATTGCAGCCCGTGTAAACCGTGCCTGACGCGGATCTGAGAGCCGCGCCAACCTTGAACTTTGAATAGGGTGCATGGGCATTTTCGCGGACCATGCGCGCGCTGTCGATCAATGACATAGGGCCTCCAACATTCGTCTTTCCCAGACTGTGACGGGACGCGAGAGGATGCAAGAGGCTTAGGTCGTAGCGAAGACACCCGGCAAGGCCACCTCGAGCAGTTCCAGATCATCCGAAGCGTCAGAGAATCGCGTTTTCATGTCCGGCGGAATGACAAAGGCATCGCCGGGGGCCAGCGTATATGGGTCTTTGCCTTCACCCTCCAATGTCATTGTGCCCTCCATCACAAAGGTGAAGTGAATATCAGCGTCATGGCGCGCCCAAACCGGCACACCCTGCCCCTTGCGGATCACATTCACCCCTGCAACACCTTTGGTATTCGTCGCAATCGTCGTGTCGCGCGCAATAAAACCGGGCAATCGTGCAGGCTGCCAATCTGCCTTGGCGCCTTCGTTGAAAACAAATTTCTGCCCCTGCCATTCGCGATCAGGGCGCAAGTGCGGGGTCGGCAGTTCCATGTCGTGGTCGATCTCGGTGATGTGTTCGGCAGGCACGCCGATCTCAATCACTTCGATCCCGTCAGAGGCCTCTAGCACGCGGTGTCTGATTTCAGGTGGCTGGATAAAGCAATCACCCGCAGTCAGGCGGATCGGTGGACCTTGGTCTTCGTAAACAACGTCAACCCAGCCGCGATAGCAGAAGATGAGCTGGAACCCGACTTTATGGAAATGCACCATGTCTGGCACAGGGCCGCCATCAGGAATGCGGATATGGCTGGCGATGATTGATCCACCCAAGCGACTGGGGATCAAATCACGGTATTGCATGCCAGCGCGGCCAATGACCCATGGCGCTTGGTCGGCCAAGCGACGCACAACAAAGGCGTGATCTGTTTGCGGCAACTCCAAGGGCGGGTTCAACGGATGCACTTCAACGCGCGTGCCACCCGGTGCGGCCATCACGGTTTGGCCGTCAGCAAAGCCCGCGTCATCTGTCAAAATACGCAGTAAGCCGGGATTCTCCCCGGCTTTCTGATCCAAGCACACCCGCAAACCATGCCCAGAATAGACAGCCACAGAAGGATCGTCCGCCGGATAGATCATATCCAGTCGCATACCCAACGTGCCACCAAAAAAGCCCAAGTCAGCCCGCAGGTTGGTTGTTGGCAGACATATCTCTGCTCTGATTTCATATTCTCGCGTCATGTCTGGTACCCTGTCGCGCAAGGGAAATATTTGCAAGAGCGGCCAAAGCGTGATTAACCAGAGACACCTATCCGCTTTGGGAAATAAAATGGTTTAATATTAAACCATATCTGGAGGACAGCATGACAGACGACGCAAAAGACAGCCTAAGACAGGCCGCACTCGACTATCATAAGTTCCCCAAACCTGGAAAACTCGAAATCCGCGCCACTAAGCCTATGGCAAACGGTCGCGATCTGGCGCGTGCCTATTCCCCTGGTGTCGCCGAAGCCTGCATCGAGATAAAGAATGAACCCGACACCGCCCGAGATTATACCTCGCGCGGTAATCTGGTGGCGGTGGTCACCAACGGCTCTGCTGTTCTTGGTCTTGGCAACATTGGTGCGCTGGCGTCAAAGCCTGTCATGGAAGGCAAAGCGGTTCTGTTCAAGAAGTTCGCAAACATCGACTGTTTTGATATTGAGCTGAATGAACCGGATCCTGAAAAACTTGCCGACATCGTTTGCGCGCTGGAACCTACCTTCGGTGCGATCAACCTTGAAGATATCAAAGCCCCCGACTGTTTTATTGTTGAAAAGCTGTGCAACGAGCGGATGAATATTCCCGTCTTCCACGACGACCAGCACGGCACGGCAATTGTTGTTGGCGCTGCGGCCACCAATGCAATTCACGTCGCGGGCAAGAAATTCGAAGACATCAAGATCGTCAGCACAGGCGGAGGTGCCGCAGGAATTTCCTGCCTCAATATGCTGCTGAAACTCGGAGTGAAACGCGAAAACGTCTACCTCTGCGATATCGAGGGTCTGGTCTACGAAGGTCGCGAAAAGGACATGACACCACAAAAGGCGGAATATGCCCAAGGCACGACCGCTGCGACGTTGGGCGATGTGATTGAGGGTGCTGACTTGTTCTTAGGGCTCTCCGGCCCCGGCGTGCTGAAACCTGATATGGTCAGGAAAATGGCTGATCGCCCGATCATTTTTGCGCTTGCAAACCCTAACCCTGAAATTGATCCAGCAGACGCCCGTGCCGCCAACCCGAAAGCGATCATCGCCACGGGCCGTAGTGACTTTCCCAATCAGGTCAACAATGTTCTATGTTTCCCCTTCATCTTTCGCGGGGCACTTGATGTTGGCGCAACCGAAATCAACGACGAGATGAAAATCGCCTGCGTCGAGGGTATCGCCGCCCTCGCCCGTGCCACGACCAGCGCGGAGGCTGCTGCCGCATACAAAGGCGAACAGCTGACGTTTGGATCTGACTATTTGATCCCAAAACCCTTTGATCCGCGCCTGATGGGCGTTGTTGCAAGCGCTGTTGCCGGGGCCGCAATCAAGACCGGCGTCGCCAAGCGCCCCGTCGCCGACATGGAGGCCTACAAAGCCAATCTTGATGGATCAGTCTTCAAATCCGCAATGATCATGCGGCCCGTTTTTGAGGCCGCACGCACTGCCTCGCGCTCCATCGTCTTTGCCGAGGGCGAGGATGAACGCGTGCTGCGAGCTTCTCAGGCCATCATGGAAGAAACGACCGATACACCAATCCTTATTGGCCGTCCCGAGGTAATCGAGCGGCGTTGCGAACGGGCGGGCCTGAAGATTCGCCCTGGCATCGATTTCAGCATTGTTAACCCTGAAAATGACCCCCGTTATCGCGATTATTGGGGCACTTACCACGATCTGATGGCCCGCAAAGGTGTGACACCCGATCTGGCCAAGGCGATCATGCGCACCAATACCACCGCGATTGCCGCTGTCATGGTTGAACGCGGCGAGGCTGACAGCATGATTTGCGGGACATTCGGGCAATACCTGTGGCACCTGAAATATGTCTGCGAAATTCTTGGCACGGATCAGTTCCACCCGATTGCGGGCATGTCCCTGATGATCCTCGAAGATGGGCCGCTTTTCGTGGCCGACACTCAGGTGCATCCAGAACCATCCCCACAGCAGATCTCTGAAACCGTAATCGGTGCGGCGCGTCACGTGCGCCGTTTTGGCGTTGATCCAAAGATCGCTCTTTGCTCGCACAGCCAGTTTGGCAACCTCGACAGCGACAGCGGGCGCCGGATGCGCGCTGCGATGGAAATTCTTGACAGCGCACCGCGCGACTTTGCTTATGAGGGTGAAATGCATGTGGATGCGGCCCTTGATGTGGAACTGCGCAACCGCGTGTTCCCAGCAGCACACCTACCCGGTGCGGCGAACACATTAGTGTTTGCCAATACGGATGCTGCATCCGGTGTGCGCAATATCCTGAAAATGAAGGGCGGCGGGCTAGAAGTTGGTCCAATCCTGATGGGCATGGGCAACCGCTGCCACATCGTGACGCCATCCATCACCGCACGCGGCTTGCTGAACATGTCAGCTGTCGCAGGAACCCCGGTGGCGCATTATGGCTGATCAAACGCCTGTCATTGCCTGTATCAAGTGGGGAATAGGTTACCCTACTGTTTACGCAAACACGTTGTTTCAGGCTGTGCGCGACCTGACGTCGAGCCCTTTTCGATTTGTCTGTATCACAGATGATCCTGTTGGCCTTGCAGAGGGAATAGAAACGCGCCCAATCCCCCATTTCGCTTTGGAACGAAAGCTATGGACCCGTGGCATGTGGCCGAAGTTTGCGATTTGCGCGGATGGCATGTTCGAAGCCGGCGTGCCCGTTCTCTATTTGGATTTGGACGTGATGGTCACCGGTGACCTTACACCCATGATCGCGCATATCCGAGAACATGGGGGTTTGCATGCGCCGCAAGATTGGCCGCTGACACACGAACGGTGGTTTCCCAAGCTATTTCACGAAGAGCGTATCCTCCACGGAGCAGTCATTGGCTTCGTGGCAGGCGAACAAAACCACCTTTATGACATGGTAAAAGATCGTGGACCCGACTTGATTAAGGAGTACAGAAACGATCAGTTTTTTTTCCAGAAACACGCGGCCAACCGGCAGTACTTTCCGGAGCCTTGGGTCCTCAGCTTTAAAAAGTCTCTCGCGTGGCACGTTCCGACATGTTTTTTTCTCGAAGCTTCACGCCCGCCAAAGGACTGCCTGATTGTGTCCTTTCATGGGACACCAAACCCACAAGACCTAATTCAACGCCCCTTTAAGCGATGGGGTTCGAATGAAAAATTTGGCTTCTTCCCAGTAAAGTGGGTAAAGTCGTATTGGGAGCGTTATTCCGGCGAGTAAAATGGTGATTCACCTGACTGTAATGACGTTAGAAGAGCACGAAATGGGCGATGCGGGTCAAGAAATTTACTCCATAGGCTTACGAAGGCGTAGTTGCCCTTGCCGGGCCTCAACGACGGGCTTAACACTTTCTCAAACACAGTTTGGGAGGACAGTCATGGGCTATGCTGACGTATACGGCGCTTGGAAAAATGATCCAGAAGGGTTCTGGATGGATCAGGCAAAAGCAATTGACTGGGTCACACCCCCGACCAAAGCTCTAGATGATAGCAATGCACCTCTCTACCGCTGGTTCACTGATGCCGAGGTGAACACCTGCTATAACGCAGTAGATCGCCATGTCCAAAACGGACGCGGCGCGCAGGCGGCCATCATTTATGACAGCCCCGTCACCAATACCAAACGCGAAATCACATACGCTGATTTACAGACCCGCGTCGCCTCTCTTGCCGGTGCATTGCGTGCCAAGGGCGTCGAAAAGGGTGACCGCGTCATCATCTACATGCCGATGATCCCAGAGGCGCTTGAGGCGATGCTCGCCTGCGCTCGCCTTGGGGCCATCCACTCGGTTGTCTTTGGCGGCTTTGCGGCCAACGAACTGGCTGTGCGGATTGATGACGCCACACCCAAAGCGATCATCGCTGGCTCCTGCGGGATCGAACCGGGGCGCGTGGTACAATACAAACCTCTGCTGGACGGGGCGATCGAACTGGCGACCCATAAGCCTGATTTCACCGTTATTTTCCAGCGTGAACAACAGGTTGCTGATCTGATCGATGGCCGTGACTATGACTGGCATGGTTTCCAAGCTGGCGTCGCACCTGCAGAATGCGTCCCCGTCAAAGGCGACCACCCCGCATATATTCTCTACACCTCTGGCACCACTGGCGCGCCCAAGGGCGTCGTGCGCCCGACCGCTGGCCACTTAGTCGCGCTGAACTGGACGATGAAGGCGATCTATGACGTTGATCCCGGCGATGTTTTCTGGGCCGCCTCTGATGTCGGCTGGGTCGTGGGCCATTCCTACATCTGCTACGCCCCATTGATCCATGGCAACACGACTGTGGTGTTTGAAGGCAAGCCTATTGGTACGCCGGATGCTGGCACCTTCTGGCGGGTGATCGAAGAGCATAACGTCAAATCCTTCTTCACCGCCCCCACTGCTTTCCGTGCCATTAAGCGCGAGGACCCGAAGGGCGAGATGATCAAAAACTACGACATCTCTGGCTTGCGTGCGCTTTACCTCGCGGGTGAGCGCGCAGATCCTGATACCATTGAGTGGGCGCAGCGGATCATGAACGTCCCCGTCTATGACCATTGGTGGCAGACTGAAACCGGCTACACAATTGCAGGCAACCCTGCAGGTATCGAAGCGCTGCCTGTGAAGATCGGCTCTCCGACCGTGGCAATGCCGGGCTATGACGTGCAAATCTTGGATGAAGCGGGACACCAAATGAAACCGGGCGAACTGGGCGCCATCGCGGTCAAACTGCCCCTGCCCCCCGGCACACTCCCGACGCTTTGGAACGCTGAAGACCGGTTTATCAAATCCTACCTCAACACCTTCCCCGGCTACTATGAAACCGGCGACGCAGGGATGATTGATGAGGACGGTTATCTTTACATCATGGCGCGCACGGATGACGTGATTAATGTGGCTGGCCACAGGCTTTCAACCGGTGCGATGGAAGAAGTGCTCGCTGGCCACCCTGACGTTGGTGAATGCGCCGTGATTGGCGTGACCGATGAACTCAAAGGACAATTGCCAATGGGGTTTGTTTGCCTGAACAAAGGCTGCGAAACAACGCCCGAGCAGATCGTGAAAGACTGCGTGAAACGGGTGCGTGATACGATTGGCCCCGTGGCGGCATTCAAACTGGTCGCAGTGGTAGATCGCCTGCCCAAGACGCGCTCAGGCAAAATCCTGCGCGCAACAATGGTCAAAATCGCGGATGGGCAAGACTTCAAGATGCCCGCGACAATTGATGATCCGGCGATCTTGGATGAGATTAAAGCAGCGCTGGTGCCGCTCGGGTATGCTCAGGTCTAACGCTTGCCAAAGTAGAATTCTGCGCAACGGGCACTACATCAGGAACATGAAAATGATCCTGATGCTGCTGCTTGCCGCAGCCCCTGCTATGGCAGACCCTTTGCTGATTGAAGATTTCTCTGACGGAGCCGAAACCCGCTGGCGCTATACCAGTGACAGGGTGATGGGTGGCATTTCGGACGGCAGTGCAGGCATCGCGTCCGAAGAAAATGTGAGCTTTGCGCAATTGCGCGGCACAGTCAGCACAGCCAATAATGGCGGCTTTATTCAGATCCGGCAAGACTTGGCCGAGCGACTGCCCGCGGATGCGACCGGCATCGCGCTACGCGCACGGGGGAATGGGGCGACCTATTATATTCACATTCGTCCTGATGCGTCACGCCGTCCTTGGCAATACTACCAAGCAGCGTTTGAAACCTCGCAGGATTGGCAAGACGTCGTGCTCCCGTGGTCCGCGTTCAAACCGCAAGGGGGCCTAAATACCGACTTTGCGCCAACAGACATTCGCAGCCTCGGGATCGTCGCCTATGGCGCCGACTATGAAGCAGTGTTGGATGTTGATTGGATCGGCACCACACCGGATTGATCTTTCACTTGGGTTAAATCTCTACAGTCACAACCCACGCGATTACTTCCACCTAGACAACCGTCCCCCGAGGCGTCACCTTTGCCCCCTCGGCGTCCAGCCATCCTGGGGGGTGGACACCCCGCTGTAGGAACTGATCGGCCCATGCCCTATCTCCAACTTGTTTACGCATCCCGCCCCTTTGGCTTTGATGCGGCTACCCTGCTCAGCATTCTATTCAAGGCGCGTGCCCGAAATGCCGAAACTGACGTCACGGGATGTCTGATTTGTCGCGATGACATCTATCTGCAGCTGCTCGAAGGACCTGCAGACAGCGTGACCTGCATTTACAACAATATCCTGCAAGATGACCGGCACGTCGAAGTGACCCAGCTTGTGCGACACGGCGTCCCCGAACGCATGTTTGGCAATTGGGCAATGCGGGATGATCCGGTGCGCAGCTGGATGTGGAGCCGTGAGCAGATTGATGCAGGCGTCGTTAACGAAGCTAAGCCTGAAGAAGTGCTAGCGATTTTTCATCGTTTGGCGAAAGACGCGACTGACGCTGAAGACTAGCGGCATCGGTCGGCTGGCAGTTCGAACTGAGCAGTCCGGTGACTGCTTAGCTGTGCGCAGCACCAACGGCACGGTCTGTTCGAATGACGACCCGATCACCCCAGTAAACTATCTTCGGCGCCGCATCGATCGATAGTTCGAACCATGCGTAGTCGTTGAGGATCGGCTCTCCCGGGCCAGCCATCCCCGAAATTCGGTAATCTGCACCATTTCGCTCAATAGTTTCAATGGGCCAAACCCGCTCTTCGGCCGCCCATCTGACATCCATTTCATGCGGTTTCAAAGGATCAACGGTTACGTCATAGGTGCTTGCGCCCAATCCCATCGTAAACGTTTGTTTCCGAAACGGTGGATTCTCATCTTCATTTATTCGCAACCATTCATCCGTCGGCATACCCACTCCACCTCAAGCAAACTGCTCTCTGATCAACCGCTCTTCCAATCCATGCCCCGGATCAAACAAAATGCGGTGTGCGACCTTGGGCTCAGAGTGAATCTCCACACTGACAACTTCCCGTACGGATTTCCCGTCAGCGTCTGCCATCACGGGACGCTTGGCTGGGTCAATGACGTCAAACCGCACTAGGGCCCCTTTGGGCAGCAAGGCGCCACGCCAACGACGAGGCCGAAAGGCCGCCATCGCCGTAAGAGCCAACACATCGGACCCAATCGGCAAGATCGGACCGTGAGCGGAGTAGTTATAGGCAGTCGATCCGGCAGGCGTCGCCACAAGCGCCCCGTCACACACCAGCTCATTCATCCGAAGCTTGCCATCCACAGTGATCCGCAGTTTTGCCGCCTGCGGGCCCGCACGCAGCAAGCTGACTTCGTTGATTGCCAATGCGGCGTGCGTCTCACCATCAGCCGTCTTTGCCGTCATGGCGAGTGGGTTGATGACTTCTTCCTCGGCCTCATCCAGTCGCGATTGCAGGTCTTCGGCGTGGAACTCATTCATCAGAAAACCAACCGTTCCCCGGTTCATGCCATAAACCGGCACATCTAATTCTTGCGTCGTATGCAGGGTCTGCAACATGAAGCCATCACCACCCAAGGCCACGATAACGTCTGCATCAGCCTGCGGCACATCGCCATACTTTGCGGCCAATTCGCGCATGGCGGTCTGCGCAATCGGCACAGGGCTGGCGACAAAAGCGATCTTAGGGCGGGCCATGGGCGTAAATTCCTCAGCAGTTCCGATAAGTTGTGCGGCGATCAGACCCGAAACGCAAGCCGCAGATACGAAACCTATTGTGACGTACTCATAAACATCTTCGTCGTTTTGATGCTTTTGGCGGCAGCTTTCCTGCGTTATGAGGACCCAAGTTTGAAATTTTGGCACCTTTAGAGGGGATGCACCCATGAACGTCACAGTCCGCGACGACGGCTTTTTCACCGAAAAACTAGAGACACGCGATCCAGCAATCCATGCAGCAATGCAGGCCGAGCTGAAACGTCAGCGCAAAGAGATTGAGCTGATCGCATCAGAAAACATCGTCTCCGCTGCCGTCATGGAAGCGCAAGGCGGCGTAATGACGAACAAATACGCCGAGGGCTATCCCGGCCGTCGCTACTACGGCGGGTGCGAACATGTCGACGTCGCAGAAAACCTGGCGATCGAGCGCGCCAAGCAGCTTTTCAGCTGCGAATACGCTAACGTGCAGCCGAACTCGGGCTCGCAGGCCAACCAAGGTGTGTTCCAGGCGCTGTTGCAACCCGGCGATACGATCCTTGGCATGTCACTCGACGCTGGTGGCCACTTGACCCACGGTGCCAAGCCAAACCAGTCCGGTAAGTGGTTCAACGCGGTGCAATATGGCGTACGCCAGCAAGACAACATGTTGGATTATGACGAGGTTCAGCGCCTAGCGACAGAACATCAGCCCAAGATGATTATTGCGGGCGGCTCTGCCATTCCACGCATCATCGACTTTGCAAAGATGCGCGAAATTGCGGACAGCGTTGGCGCATTCCTCTTGGTGGACATGGCCCACTTTGCGGGCCTCGTTGCTTGCAGGCTATACCCCTCCCCGTTCCCGCATGCCCATGTTGCGACAACAACCACACACAAAACCCTGCGCGGTCCACGCGGCGGCATGATCGTCACCAACGACGAAGCGATGGCCAAGAAATTCAACTCAGCCATCTTCCCCGGTATCCAGGGTGGCCCTTTGATGCATGTTATCGCAGGTAAGGCCGTTGCCTTTGGCGAGGC
>Ga0115562_1001848_pt1 | contig 15269 bp, 12 predicted proteins | sample COGITO_mtgs_1105_6_FD_87200 | JGI IMG/M metagenome (GOLD analysis project Ga0115562, IMG submission 87200) | Pelagic marine microbial communities from North Sea - COGITO_mtgs_110516 | ecosystem: Environmental > Aquatic > Marine > Epipelagic | place: Germany:Helgoland, sampling site Kabeltonne...
AGCAGGATGCGCTCATTCAACCAGTCGAGCACGACCGGAAAATGGTCTACCCAGGCATCGTCGTGTTGCAGCATCGATAGCACATTGTAATTACGCAAATTGCCATCGCCCTTGGCCAAGATAAGCAGGCGACCGTTGTGGGTCCCAATCTCGCGCATGAATTCTCGCACGTCGCCGGTGTTGGCCAGATACCCGTTGCTGCGCGCGGCAAAATATAGGCTCGGCGCGACGTTTAACGAGCGCAATTGGGCGCCATAATCAAAGCCGTCGACCGGGTCTATCCAATCGCCTTCGGTCCACGCCAAATAGGTCTGGTACAAATTACTGACCTCAGGTTGATCAAACTCGGCGGTCCAGTGCAGCGGCACATCGCCGCGCATGGCCGCAAACAATGGCATTACCTTGCGCCAGAACAAACGCGACAGACTCGAGTGTGAGATACCACTGATCATTGAACTGCGCCGAGCGTTAAAATGCACAAAACCCTGGGTAAGTTGGCGAATTTTTGCATGCCGGGCATAGGCGGAGAGCAGCAATACCGAGCCAAAGCCCTGGCCAAGCAAAAATAACGGTCGGCCCTTGAGGTGTCGCTCAACCTCGTCGATAACACGCAACAGATCCTGGGCAATGATATCGTGCACGCTATGGGTCAAATTGCGACTGAGATGGGGCCAACTCTCACCGTGGCCGATCAGATCGGGCACAAAACAGGCCACACCCATTTCGCTGAGATAGTTGGCCAGCCCGTGGTCTTCTTTAAAAAAGGTCTCGCCGCTGGTGCCCAAACCATGCAACATCAAGACCGCCGCATGGGCCTTGGGGTGTTCTAGGTGGCGCATAAAAAGCTGTCCACCGTTGATCGTCGGAACCTTTAAACGCTCTTCTCGAATCGTCGAAGTCATTCAGCGATAACCTTGTGCCATTGTTTGTCGAGGCGTTTCGCTGAGATCGGGAAACGGGTGCCCAGTGTTTGAGCGAACAGAGACACCCGATATTCTTCCATCATCCAACGATATTCCATCAATTCGGCAGAGAACTGCTGGGTTTCGTTCATCGACTTCTGTCGATCGACGTAACGTTGCCAGCATTTGTGCAGTTCATCGACCACCATGTTTTCCGCAGCCGGAATGCCGGCGCTACGGTTTAACCGCTTATCGGCGGCTTGCAGATAGCGTATCAATTGATCCCGCCAAGTGGGCGCCGTCTGCGTTAAGAAGTTTGGATACACCAACTGGTTGAGCTGACCGGCCACATCGGCATAAATAAAGGCCGCGGCAAAGCTGATCTTACCCTTGAGTTGCTTACGCACTTGGTGGTGGGCCAACAGAATGGCATGCGCCTGGCGCGCCACTCGCTCGCCGCAGGCCACCAACTCACCCCGATGGCGCTCCAACCAGGCCTTGAAGTCGGCCTCGGTGCGCGGATAGCTGCCCGCCACTAACGGCAGACTCAGGCGCACAGCCGCCATCAGTATATCCTGTTTCAGGCTATCGGCCTTGCCATAGGGCGCAAACAGCAGGGCCGATTCGATAAACTGGGGCAATCTTTTGGCCAGATAGGTGAGCGGCTCCTGCCAATAAAAAGAGGCTAAGCGCCACAGGCCCAATTTATGCTGCTCTGATGACCAGCGGGCACCGGTAAAGCTTTCCCGGGTCACGCTGTTAACCTTATCGACCAGGGCCGGATACATCTTCACCTCGATGCCGGCCTGCCGACGCAGTTCGAATTCGGGTAGGTCGTCAAACTGCCAGGTCGTCGCAGACTGCATTTGCGCGGCTTGCACTGAACTCTGCTTGGCCTGTTGCTGAGCGGTTTCATTAGCCGGTCGTAACATCTGCTCGATATTACGACCTTGGGTGATCACCTTGCCGCTATCGTCGACCACCTCGAAGCGATACTGCAGGTGCTCACCAATGCTCTCAATCGGCCATTGATCGTCTGGTACCCGAACCCCGGTCATGCGGAACAGTTTTTCCGCCATGGCCTTATGCAAGGCAACATCGCTCGGCGCTAAGGACGCCATCAATGCCTCTACATAGTTCGGCACTGGGACGAAATTCTTGCGATAACTCTTAGGCAAGCCCTTGAGCAGCGCGGTGATCTTTTCTTTTAACAGACCAGGCACTAACCACTGTAAGCGCCCTTCCGGCAATTGCGACAGGGCCGCTGCGGGCACCTTGATGGTCACACCGTCGGCCGGATGGCCCGGTTCAAAGCGGTAATCGAGCGGCAAAGACATGCCCTGAAAACTGAAGGTATCGGGAAAGGCGTTGCGATTGATGCCAGTTGAACGGTCCGAGATTAGAAAATCCGGATCAAAATTCAAGCTATCCTGCGGTTGTTTTTTAAGCCAGGCGTGGAAGCCAACGCTGTTGACGATGTCTGCGGGGATCTTTTCATCATAAAACTGAAACAGGGTTTCTTCATCGACCAGTATATCTTTACGCCGAGCCTTATCCTCCAGGTCTAACACCGCTTCGAGCAAGCCTTGATTGTATTTAAAGAATGGTGCTCGGGTAACCAGTTCTCCTTCCACCAACGCGGCGCGAATAAACAACTCGCGCGAGAGCACTGGATCAATGCGACCGAATTGCACCGTGCGGTTGACCACTATTGGCAAACCGTAGAGCAATAGGGTTTCTAACGCCGTCACCTGCCCGGCCTTCTTTTCGTAATGCGGTTCGGAATAATTACGTTTGACCAAATGCAGGGCCAGGGTTTCCAGCCAAGCCGGTTCGATCTTAGCGACCACCCGAGCAAAGACCGCGCTGGTTTCGACTAGCTCCGCGGCGACCAACCACTTCGGGCCACGTCGGGCATGGACCGAGGACGGGTGAATCATACAGGCCCGGCCGCGCGCGGCGTTGTAAGTCCGCTCTTCCTTGTGGTTGGCGATATGACTCAATAAACCTGAGGCCAACGCGCGATGGATCGATTCATAACCGGCCGGTTCCTGGTTCAGTTTAAAGCCCAGCTCCTTGCACATCAGGTGCAGCTGACGATGAATATCGCGCCATTCGCGCATGCGCAAATAGTTGAGGAACTGTTCCTTACAAAATTTGCGTAATTTATTTTCCGACAACTCTTGGCGATGGCCTTCGTAACGTTGCCACAGGTTTAAGAAGGCCAAAAAATCGGAATCCTTGTCCTTATCCTGGGCGTGTTTTTCGGCCGAGGCTTGTTGTTTTTCCTGCGGCCGCTCCCTCGGATCGGGCACCGACAAGGCACTGGCGATGATCAATACTTCATTGAGTGCCTTGTGCTGATTGGCGGCAATCACCATACGGCCAATCCGAGGATCGACCGGCAAGCGCGCCAGCTCCTTACCGATGGCCGACAGGGTGCCACGTTCATCGACCGCCGCCAGTTCATTGAGCAGGGTGTAACCGTCCTTGATCATGCGTTGATCGGGGGCTTCCAAAAAGGGAAAGTCTTCGACCAGGCCCAAGCGCATATGCAGCATTTGCAGGATCACCGAGGCCAGGTTGGTGCGCAGTATTTCCGGATCGGTAAAGCCCGGCCGAGCATTGTAGTCTTCTTCACTGAAGAGCCGAATGCACAAGCCCGGCGCGATACGCCCACAACGACCCGCGCGCTGATTGGCCGAAGCTTGGGCGACCGGTTCAATCGGCAGGCGTTGAATCTTCGAGCGGTAACTGTAGCGGCTGATGCGCGCCAAGCCACTGTCGATAACATAGTGAATGCCGGGCACGGTCAGCGAGGTTTCGGCGACATTGGTCGATAAGACAATGCGCCGGCCGCTGTGACCGGAAAAAATGCGTTGCTGCTCGCTGTTGCTCAAGCGCGCATAGAGCGGCAGCAATTCGGTGCCACGCAAGTCGGCCCGCTTGAGGATGGTAAAGGCTTCACGAATTTCCCGTTCACCGGGTAAGAACACCAGGATGTCGCCCCCGCGCGCATGGGTTTGGCCGGCACGCTCCAGCTGGTCAATTTCATTGACTGCATCCAAGATCGCGCCGGGCAAATCGGCAGAATAGTCTTCCTCTTCGGCACTCATGGGCCGATATAGCAGGTCGACAGGATGCGACCGACCGCTCACTTCAATCACCGGCGCGTCGTTGAAATGGCGCGAGAAGCGGTCCACATCGATGGTCGCCGAGGTAATAATGACCTTTAAATCCGGTCGACGCGGCAGCAGTTGTTTGATGTAGCCGAGCAGAAAATCAATATTGAGGCTGCGTTCGTGGGCCTCATCGATGATTAGGGTATCGTAACGATTTAGATAGGGATCCTGTTGGATCTCATTGAGCAGGATGCCATCGGTCATCAACTTAATCAGCGTCTGCTCGCTGGATTGATCGGAAAAGCGCACCTGATAACCGACTAGGCCACCGAGGGGCGTATTCAACTCCTGAGCGATCCGCTCGGCCACGGCTCGAGCTGCCAGCCGCCTGGGCTGGGTGTGACCAATCAGGCCCGATACACCGCGCCCGGCCAGCAAGCACAGTTTGGGAATTTGCGTGGTCTTGCCCGAGCCGGTCTCGCCGGCGATCACCACCACCTGGTGGCTGTCCAGTACTCGGCGAATTTCATCGCCCTGCTCTGACACCGGCAGGTCGGCAACCAGTGTAATCGCCGGAACCTGTTTCTGCCGGGTGGCAAACTTGTGCGTCGATTGCGCAAAACGATCGGCAATTTGCTTGTCCAACTTGGCGCGGCTGGCATCCCCGGCGGGCAGAGCCTTGGCTTTTTTGCACAGCGAACGCAGCACATGTCGATCTTTGACTAAACATTGATCAAGGGATGATAAGACGTCTTTAATATGGACCAGAGTGGACATGAACGACCAGTAATTTATGGAATGGGGGGGAGTATAGGGGGCACGGGCCCAATAACAAACCCTCCAGGGCGGAGGGTCTTTTCTATTCGGCGTTAATCGGTGCCCAGAGCACTGCCAGGATGCTTACTGAGGGGTACGCAATTCGCGCCGTAACACCTTGCCGACGTTGGTTTTCGGCAAGGATTCGCGCCGTTCAAACAGCCGTGGCACCTTATAGGCAGCCAGATGCTCCCGACAAAAGGCAATCAGTTCGTCATCACTGATGGCGTTATTAGTGACCAGGAAGACCTTGACGGCTTCGCCGCTTTTCTCGCTCGGCACACCCACCACGGCACTTTCCACCACGGCCGGGTGACCAGCTAGGACGTCCTCGATTTCGTTGGGGTAGACATTGAAACCGGACACGACAATCATATCTTTTTTACGATCAACTATTTTCATGTAGCCATCGGCCTGAATCACGGCAATGTCACCGGTCAAGAGCCAGCCATCATCGACGATGGTCTTGGCGGTGTCGTCGGGCCGTTGCCAGTAACCCTTCATTACCTGCGGACCGCGAACACAGAGTTCACCAGGTTCACCGCTGGGCAGATCCTGACCGTCATCACCAATAACCTTCACCTCGGTACTGGGTGCCGGAATACCAATGGTCCCCAACTGGGTAAAACCGGGCGGATTAAAGCTGACCACCGGGCTGGACTCGGTCATGCCGTAGCCCTCATTGATTTGGCAACCGGTCACCATGTGCCACTTTTCAGCGGCCGCATGAGTCAGTGCCATGCCACCGGAGACGGTCAGTTTCAACGCACTGAAATCGAGTTTATTAAAAGACTCGTTGTTGCACAGAGCGACAAACAAGGTATTCAAACCGACAAAGCAATTAAACCGATGCCGACTAAGTTCCTGGGCGAAACCAGGAATATCACGGGGGTTAGGAATCAATACACTGTGATTGCCGGTATACATAAAGACCATGCAATGCACGGTAAAGGCATAAATGTGGTAGAGCGGCAGCGGTGAAATCACCACTTCCTGGCCGTCCTCCAACGCCAAGCCAAAAAACTCATAGGACTGCAACATGTTGGCGATCAGGTTGCGATTGGTCAGCATGGCGCCCTTGGCGACGCCGGTGGTGCCGCCGGTGTATTGCAATACGATGGCGTCATTGTGTCCGCTTTGAACCGGACGATAGCTAAACGACGCACCTTTTTGCAGTGCACTGCGCCATGAAGTGGTGCGGGCCTTGTCGTAGTCTGGAACCATTTTCTTGACCCGTTTAACGACGGTATTGACCAAGAGTCGCTTTAGGGGTGGATGTTGATCGGCGATCTCAGTGACAATGATGCGCGTCACGGCGGTGCGCGACTGAACCTTAAGCGCCGTCGCCGCCATGCCGGCATAAACCACCATGGCTTTGGCACCGGAGTCATTCATTTGATGCTCTAATTCACGCTCGGTATAGAGCGGATTGGTGTTCACCAGCACCAGCCCGGCGCGCAAGGCGCCCCAGGCGGCAATGGGAAATTGCAGCAAATTCGGAATCATCAAGGCGATGCGATCGCCCGGTTTTAGGTCGGTTTCATTTTGCAGGTAAGCGGCGAATTGCGCCGACAGCTGATCCAATTGGCCAAAGGTCAGGGTCTTACCCATGCAACTGAAGGCGTCCTTATCGGCATATTGGGTTACCTTGGCGTTAAACAGGTCCAGTACGGTGTCGTAAGCGTCTGGATCGATCGACGCCTTCATTTTACCGGGATATTGGCTGTGCAGATAACCTTCAGACATGGGGCCTCCTAACTGGCGTTTATTGTATTGGGCAACCTTCTTTCAAGCCCCCAATCGCGCTACCGGCAGGCTGAAATAAAGTTATGATTGTCACCTTTACCATAGTCGAGTTCAACACTTAAGTGAATTAGCCTCACCATTCAAAGAGCCACTGGGCTCAATAAACGACTTCCGCCGCGCTAAAGTCCTGAGCCCTTCGGGTGCACCACAGATGGCCCTAAGCTCTGCCAGGTAGAGACGCCGTCACAAAAGAGGCGTCCCTCGCCCGATTGCATCGCGTGCCAATCCTCATTATCGGTCAGCGGCTGAGTCGCGATGACGGCTACCCGATCGTCAATGTGGGTCACCGAGGAGAAATCCACGGTAAGGTCCCGATCGCACAAATGGGCCGGGCCGAACGGTGCTTGCCGACATAACCAAGACAGCTTGGTGGAACAAAATACGAACAGACCATTGCCGTCAGACAACAGCAAATTGCAGACGCCCAACTGGTTCAATTGCTGACAATAGTGTTGCAACAACTGCGCTAATTCGCTCCATGGGGTTTGCTCGGTGGCCTGCTCGCGCAGCTTATCGAGTAACCAGCAGAATATTTTTTCACTGTCTGTCGTGCCTACTGGGCAATAGAAATTGGCCTGCGGTACGCGGCTAAGGTCGATTTGACCATTATGGGCCAGGGTCCAAGCGCGGCCCCAAAGCTCGCGCTGAAACGGATGGGTGTTTTGCAAATTAACCGCACCGACATTGGCTTGGCGGATATGGCTCAGGGCAATTTTACTTTGAATCGGGTAAGTCCGCAGAAACTCGGCAATGGCTGAGGTGGCACTGGCTTGATAGTCTTTAAATTCGCGCAAACCACCCGATTCATAAAAGCAGATACCAAAGCCATCGCCATGGGGGCCGGTTGCACCACCGCGACGAATCAATCCGGTAAAGCTAAAACAAATATCTGTGGGTACATTGGCACTCATGGCCAGCAGTTCGCACATAGCAAAATCCCATCCCTTTTTTAAAGTATAGATAATTGGTTTGAGAAATACACAAAAGGCCACCCGATAGGGTGGCCAAAAAGGTTCGCGATATTCCCGGCGGCCGAGGGTGATCTCTAGCTGGCCGCGCAATCGCCGCCAGGACCGTAAGCTTAGCCCACGCTCTATTCTGGCTTGTCAGCAGCCGGCGGATCATTCTCAGCATCCATCTCAAGTTCCAACTTGGCCAAATCATCATCGATGCTGCTGATGTCAAAGAGCGCCTCTTCTTCTTCGTTGAGCTCCGGGATATCTGCTAAGCCCGCCGCTTCTGGGGTGTCCGCTTCTGGGGTGTCCGCTGCTGGGGTGTCCGCTGCTGGGGCATCTACTTCAAGGCCGTCCGCTTCTGGGGCCGGTTCGTCCGTCCCTGGGCCGTCATCGAGCATATCCTCTTGCGCCAAGGTTGGCGCCTCGGCATTGGTCGGCGTTGGTAAGTCTTCATCGACCAAGGCGTCCATCGCCGGCGGATTGTCGTCAGCCTCATCCTCGTCGAGAATCGGTTCATTCAGGACCGGCTCATCGGACACGTCATCGTCAAGTAATGGTTCATCGAGAACCGGCTCATCGGACACGTCATCGTCCAGTACCGGATCATCGAGAACCGGTTCGACGGACACTTCATCGTCGAGAATAGGTTCATCGAGAACCGGCTCGTTGGCTGTGTCATCATCAAATACTGGATCATCGAGAATGGGTTCATCCGAAACCTCATCTTCGAGAATTGGCCCATCGAACTCTTCATCATCGAAATCCGACAGATCCAGATCCAGATCCAGATCCAAGTCTGGCTCTTGGTTACTTAAATCGTCCAGGTCTGCAAATCCATCTAGATCTAATAGGGGGGCTTTGGCTTTTTTATCAAAAAACCGATAGACCAAGAAGCCAATGCCCAAAACAAGCAACCCGGGCACAACAAACAAGAGGTAGCTCAGCCAATTAGTTGGCTCCGCTGGCGCAGCATCGGGGCTTAGCTCCGCGGTGCCAACTTCGTCCAGAGCAGGCAGGCTAACTGTTAGGTCGACGGATATTTCGGCGAACTCGGGCATCGGATCTTTGACAAAGGCATCACTGTCGAGCAGCGGCGTCATCTCCACTGGCGGCATAATCTCGACCGGCGGTTCTAGCTCCGCTATTGGTTCGATATCCGCCACTGGCTCGACATCCGCCATCGGCGCCATCATATCCACCGTCTCGGGAGTCATCGCCATGCCCGCTTCCCGCTCGGGCGGAATCATCAGATCGATGGTTTGGACCGGCAGCAAGCGCACGGAATCCTGATCGCGCACGCTCCCGTTGAGCGTCACCTGATAGGCATCGGGGGTAACATCATAGGGCAGTTGCCAGAGCCAATAACCACCCTGCTGCAGTTCAAATGACTGCGTTCGCGTCTGGCCGTTCAACTGATAGCTGGCCACCGCATCGATTGATTGGATAGTGCCCAGATATTGGTTGGGATAGAGCCGCCATTCATAACCGGAGCGGGTCATCAACACCTCAGACACAAAGGGGTCGACAAAACGCAGCTGAAGATCGATCAGCCGATTAAAGGTCCCGCCGTCGACGGTTAGCTCAACACTGGCCTCGCTGCTACTGGGCGCCGGCGCAAAGCGCGCCCGAATCTTGTCCTGTTCAATCACCACCGGCACGGCCTGACCGTCGACCTGCATAGTGGCCTCGATCAGCGCGGCCAAATCTGGACTCAAGGTTTGGCCCTTGGAGTCCAGCAACAAGGCCGTGAGATTAACTTGACTGCCTTTAGCCAGGGTCAAGGCTAAGGGTGAGGTCCAACTGAGATTAATATCCGAGCGCACGCGAATGCTGGAATCACCCTCGCGGGCACCCTTCACGCGCCATTGGCCGACCTCCGGCGCAATAACACTGACCTGGGTGAAGCCTCTGCCGACTCGCCAGCTTTGCTCCGCGGGGCTAACGGCCGATGTAATTTGACCGCTCGGAGATGCCAGAGTCACGGCACCCTCCTGGTGATACATCAGGACCGTTACCTCACGCACGCCGGGGTCAACCGTAAAGGCCTTGCCCTGCAACGCCAGCTGAGTGCTCGGATAAACCTCTGCCGCTAATTCGGACAGGGCCTTGGAGAGATCACTGGGTTGGTCAATTCTCTGATAACGTCCGCCCGTTTGTTCGGCCATCTGTTTCAATAGGCCATGATCGGCTTGGGCAGACATGGCCACGGTATGGATGCGTGCATTCGCGCGCACATAGGCCGGGACCAATTGGTTGAGAATGCGTTCACGCTCGATCGCATTGACCTCAGCATTGGGTGCGATATCGACCATACCGTCGGTTATCAGAACAATATGGGACGGCCCGGAATAGGACGCGTAGTTAAAATCGAAGGCAGTATTTTCCAACGCGCGACCTAGGTTAGTGCGCATTGCAGGGCTATTTTGAGCCGCGATCTTGGTTGCGACTTCTGTGCGCCAAGCATCTGTTACCGTGCGATAAGGCACCAGCATGTTGACGTATTGCCCGAAGGTCCACAGGCCGGCGAATTCACCGTTCGGTATGGTGTCGGTGAGCAGCTCAATGGCATCCTTACGGGAGTTGTTAGGGTCGTTATCCGCCATACTTTTAGAAACGTCGAGCAGAATGCGAATATCCGCCTGAACCACCGATGCAAAGCAACAGACCAGCCATATTAGACCCGTCAACAATGGCTTAGGACCTATTATCGTGCTCGACATATAACGCCTGACAGCCATGTTTCAAACCTATAGTAACGAATGGGGTTTCCAATACCTAGATCGGCCGAACGCAGGTAAACTAAAGCGGCTTTTGGAAGATCAAGCCAAATAACAGCAAAAAGCCCCAGAAATGGGGCTTTTATCGCACTGCTCGAATCGGCATTGGTTTAGATCGAGGCCGCCAAGTAGCGTCGGCCTTTTTCAGTGATATACCAGCGAGTACCTTTCTTACTCAGTATTTTACCGGTCAGGTCGCGTGCCACTACAATTCCCAAAGTTTTGCTCAGGGTATGTTGATCCAGTCCACTCTCAGCGCAGAGGCCCTTGAGGCTGCGAAAGATATAGCGGCCATTGCCCAGGGCGGTCAACACATTGGTCGACGTGACATCGAGCTCGTCTTCCGGCGCTAAGGCAACCAACTCGGCAACATCATCGCTCTCAGTTTCCATCTCGAGCATCGGCTCAAGTTCGCGCTGCATCAGACGCAATTCAATCATTAACTCGTCGGCCTTTTTGCGCGCCAAGTGGGATTCCTGTTGAATGCGCTTGGTGACCGTGGTCATCGCAAATCGGCTGGTCCAAGCGGCAATCAAACAAAAGCCACCAAAAATCAGCATACCACTGGGGTCACCCTGACTGGCGACAACCAGGTCGCTGGAGACTAAAAACAATACCAAGGGCACCACAAAGGCACCAGCCAGTCCGCCGATCAGGGAGCGCGGCATACTCGTGCTGTCGGTGTCGGCCTGAGACTGCATATAGAAATTCAGTAAGCCACCAAATACACCAGCCATCAACATGATGGTCACTAATGCAAAAATATGATTGGCCATAGTTTTTTCTCACTCTAAACGGTTGAATTGAATATTTCTCGTCGGGCCGATCTACCAGCGCTGCGCGAAACGGTACTAAAGGAGCCAAAAGACTAGCCAGAAACGGTGCAAAAGTATAGCACTGCTTTTTGAAGGTTTAAGAGTCAAGGCCCACTGGCGGTGGCAATCAGTCCACCTCGGCGGCATCTTCGGATGCCAACGAGCGGCGCTCAACCAGCTTTATATTTTGGATCTTGAGCACTATAGCAACGAAAACGATTAACCCCGAACCGAGCACAATGGCGTTAATCATCGCAGCCAAGACCTTGTAAGCGGAGTCCCAGCCCAGATCGAGAAAATCAAAAGCGGCGACTATAATGGCGGGGGCATAGTAGGGTTCCGGCTCCACGCCCTGCCATGGCGTGAGCACGACACACAAAAACACCCAGACCAGCCACCAGCGCAATGGCGGCCAGCTGATATAACGGGTTAGCTTCCACATCACGAGCCAAAACCCGGCAACACCCGCCAGATAAAACATCGCGGCATTCCAATACAAATCCTGATAAATCATGCCCAAAAGCCTTTATTGGTTATCGATAATATGATCTTGCCACTGGTCTTCTGGGATGCTGTTGTCGGCAATCAAGGTCATATGTTGCACCGATATATTCACCGCGTGAATCCGCTCGGGGTCGCCACTGACCAACGGATGCCAGGCCGGCAGATCCTGCCCCTCTGACAACAGGCGATAGGCGCAGGTCGACGGCAACCAGAAGAAATTCTCTACATCCTCAGGCTTTAGCCAGACGCAATTAGGGACCAATTCATGTCGATCCTGATACTGGGTGCAACTGCAATCATCGGCCATATACTGACAAACCACGTTGGTGTAGTAAACAGTGCCATCGTCTTCGTCTGCGAGCTTTTGCAGACAACACTTACCACAGCCATCGCAGAGCGATTCCCATTCACTCTGATTCATCTGCGCGAGCGTCTTACGTTTCCAAAATACTAAATCGGCCATGCTGGCGTTACCTATCCTTATGCATATCGAGCAGGTAGTCTTCTTTGGGCGGCGGCATTTGCAGATAGAATCCCTGCTCGGCGATCTGTGCTAAGACTTTGCTGGCATCGGCCCGGGCCAATTTCTTGTCAGCGGTCAGCAACATATCGGTGACCACAACAGGCCGGCCAAAGATTGTCTTTAAGCCTTCCGGCAGGTCTTCAAAGCGGTTCTTTTTTGCCATATACAGGTAGGCACCGGGGTCACGCGTGGAACGATAGATGCGCACGATTTCACGACTCATTGGGAAGCTCCCATTGTGCGTTGATCAACGCCGAGACCGAATCGACCAAAATGCCTCTGCGCCAACCGCTCAGGGCTTCGGGTAACTGGTATTGCCCATTCAGACTGCCACTGCGCAACCACATCTCCAGCGCCTTCCGACGCGCCAACAGCTCCACCGGGAGATTATGCAGTTCGGCCAATTCGGCCAGGTGATGGCGAATGGTCTTCAGTAAATCGGCTTGATCGGCTGGCAAGGGACCGTCGATCAACACCGGGTAATCCTGACGTCGGGTCGCCTCGGCTTGCTTGACCAGCTGGATAATGTCATCCCCATAGAGCCGTATCTTACGCGCCGGCAAGGGTAAGGCCTGTTGTAACTGGGTTCTGTTGGTGGGCATTTTTTCGGCGATAATAATAAGTTCCTTATCGGCGAGGATCCGGCCTCTATTGTAATTAGAGGCCTGTGCCAATACTTCCCGCCAAGCGGCTAAGTCCTTCAAGGCTTGCAACCGACTGCCCTTGAGTTTCCAACCGCCGCGTAATTTCAAATAGTAGTCTTCTGGCGCCACCGGTGTATAGCTGTCGACCTGGCGCTGACAATCTTCTATAACCCAATCGTAACGCTGCTGGGCGCGCAATTGCACGGCGAAAATCTCGTATGCCTGATAGAGCCAGTAGACGTCTGCCGCGGCGTACTCACACTGCTGGTCATCAAGCGGCCGCTTGAGCCAATCGCTGCGCGTGGCCTCTTTGGGTAAAAGGTGATCAAACAGCCCTTCCACCAGCTTGGCGTAACTCATTTGCACCGGATAACCTAAGAAACCGGCGGCAATCTGGGTATCAAAGACATTCACGATGGTCACGCCAACACTGTGCTTGAGCACTTCGGCGTCTTCAGACATCGAATGAAACACCTTCACGATCGCCGGGTTAACCAAGATCGCCGCAAAGGGTTGCCAATCGGTGATGGTCAGCGGATCGATCAGCCAACTTTGTTCCGCTCGGCACACTTGAATAAGACCCAGGTAGGCGTGGAAGGTCTCAGTGCGCACAAACTCGGTATCCAGGGCCAACATAGCGGCCTCAGACCATAGCTCACAGACCTGCGCCAGTTCCTGATCGCTCTGAATCCAGGTGAATATGTCAGTCGAACTCAAGCCCAATCTCCTTTTTGTCCGTAATCGCATTGGCAATCACATGACTATCGACCTTATCTAAGGACCCACTGCGCATCTGAGCAAAGCGTATTCTTGAGCGCTTAACGGCCAGGGGTCGTAATTGTTCGCTGATATAGTGGGCGGTCGCTTCAGATTCCATCTGCTCATCGAGCGCCAAAATAACCTCACCAACGCCCTGCTCTTGCACCAAGGCGAGTAAATCGAAGAGGCCCAGTTGTTCCGGACCGACGCCATCAATGGGCGACAATACTCCATGCAGGACAAAATAACGGCCGCGAAAACGTTGCGCCATCTCCAGTCCGGCCTTATCGGCATCACTGACTACCACGCACACCACCTGCTGGTCACGAGCGCTATCGGCACAGACACTGCACAGATCGGTTTCGGTTAGAGAACGGCACGCTGGGCACTTATGGACCCGACTCAGGGCGGCCTGCAAGGCTTGACTTAAAGCCTGGGCAGCATTGTTGTCGCGCTCCAGCAGATGCAGTGCCATGCGTTGCGCTGAGCGGCTGCCCACACCGGGCAAGGCTTGCAGGGCATGAATGAGCGTATCGGTCGCAGGTGTATAGGACATCAAAAATCCTTTAAAAGGGTAACTTCATGCCCGGTGGCAGGCCCATACCGGCGGTCACAGATGACATCCGTTCTTTACTGGCACTGTCGACCTTGCGCACCGCGTCGTTTACCGCAGCAGCGAGCAAGTCTTCGAGCAATTCCTTATCTTCTTGCATTAGGGAATCATCTAAACTGACGCTTTTTACATCATGACGCCCGGTCATAACCAGGCGCACTAGACCAGCACCGGCCTCACCCGTCACTTCCATACGGTCCACTTCAGCCTGAATTTGTTGCATTTTTTCCTGCATTTGCTGGGCTTGCTTCATCATATTGCCCATGCCACCTTTCATCATCTTCTAGTCTCCTGACGGTATTGGATTGTGGATCGGCTGGGCCGATTCACGATTAAGTTCGGCGTCAAACTGGTCCACCAGCTGATTGAAGAAAACATCGTTTTTCAGATGGTTGTAGGCCTTGTCGCGGGCGACGAGGACCAGTTGGTCGACCCACAGCTGGGGGGTTTTCTCGACCGGCTTAAAATCATGGTGCAACTCACAACAGCCGGGCAGCCAGGTGCCAATCACCGCCAAGAAACGCTCCAGGTGATTATCGGTCATCACTTTCTTGTAATTCGGGGAAATATTCAAGGTCAACATGCGACCGTCGAAGGCGACCCACTCGCTGTGCGCAAAAAGGGTTTTGGTCATACCGATCAAACCTAAGCGATGCAGGGTAACCTGCCACCAATGGGTTGGATCTTGCTGCAGGTCGACCACCGGCCATTGAGCTTTTTCCAAACCGGTTAGCGTTTGAGTAGCGGGCTCGGGTGCGTCGACTGCAACCGCCGGCAATGCGGGCTCAACAACAGCCATCCTGCTCTTGAGCACTGCTGTTGGTTCGAGTTTCGGGGGCTCGGACGGGCTATCAACCGGCCACGGTGGACTGGTCAGAGCGACGTCGGGGCTGGCACTCGCCTGTGGCTCTGACTGTGGCTCTGACTGTGGCTATGACTGTGGCTCTGACTGTGGCTCTGGCTGTGGCTCTGACTGTGGCTCTGGCTCCGGCTCTGACTGTGGCTCTGATTGTGGCTGTGGCTCTGGCTCTG
>Ga0115562_1001881_pt1 | contig 15117 bp, 10 predicted proteins | sample COGITO_mtgs_1105_6_FD_87200 | JGI IMG/M metagenome (GOLD analysis project Ga0115562, IMG submission 87200) | Pelagic marine microbial communities from North Sea - COGITO_mtgs_110516 | ecosystem: Environmental > Aquatic > Marine > Epipelagic | place: Germany:Helgoland, sampling site Kabeltonne...
AAGACTGGCTCGAAGAGAACAACCTACCCGGGATTTCTGGCATTGATACCCGCGCCCTGACCCGGCACATTCGTGATAATGGCGCGCCAACTGGCGTGTTATGCCATAATCCAGACGGGGTATTTGATATCCCTGCCCTCACCAAGCTTGCCTCTGACTGGCCGGGACTTGCCGGCATGGACCTTGCCTCAACCGTATCCATCACTGAGCCTCATATCTGGCAGGAAACCAGCTTTGATTTGTCATCCGGCGCAGCCGGCATAACAACTGGTGCTCATCATGTGGTAGCGATTGATTTTGGCTGTAAACAGAATATCCTGCGCTGTTTGGCAGATGTAGGCTGCCGGGTTGAGGTTGTGCCTGCAGACACGTCAGCTGAGGATATCTTAGCGCGCAATCCAGACGGTATTTTTCTTGCCAATGGTCCAGGTGATCCAGCCGCAACCGCAACTTATGCAACCCCTGAGCTGTTGAAACTGACAGATAGTGGGGTTCCGATTTTTGGTATCTGTATTGGACACCAGCTTTTGGCGCTTACCTTTGGCGGCGCAACAATGAAAATGGCGCGCGGACATCGCGGCGCAAACCATCCGGTACGTGACCTTGCGTCTGGCCAGATTGAAATTACCAGCCAGAATCATGGCTTTGTTGTTGATGCAGATAGCCTGCCTGCTGATGTTGAAGTCACGCATATTTCGCTATTTGATGGATCTGTCGAAGGGCTACGACATAAAACCAAGCCTGTTTTCAGTGTGCAATATCATCCCGAATCTTCTCCGGGGCCTCATGATTCACGTAATTTATTTGCACGTTTTGCTTCATTAATGTCACAGACAAAATCAGGGTAATTCGCCATGCCACGCCGTTCTGATATTTCTTCCATCCTGATTATCGGGGCAGGACCGATTATCATCGGTCAAGCTTGTGAATTCGATTATTCAGGAGCGCAAGCCTGCAAAGCGCTCCGCGCCGAGGGCTACCGCATCATTCTGGTAAACTCCAATCCGGCGACGATTATGACCGACCCGGGCATGGCTGATGCAACCTATATTGAGCCCATCACTCCGCAGATTGTTGCCCAGATTATTGAAAAAGAACGCCCCGATGCGTTACTGCCAACAATGGGCGGCCAGACGGCTTTGAATACAGCTCTTGCGCTGCATCGTGATGGTGTGTTGGATAAGTTCAATGTTGAGCTGATTGGCGCACGCCCCGACTCTATCGAAAAAGCCGAAGACCGCACCCTGTTCCGTAATGCAATGGATTCTATCGGTCTTGAATCTGCGCGCTCGCGCACCGTGAATAATTTTGAAGATGCGCTCGCAGCTCTGGAGATTGTTGGCCTTCCCGCTATCATGCGCCCCTCCTTTACCCTTGGCGGCGAAGGCGGCGGCATTGCTTATAATCGTGATGAGTTTGAAGCTATTGTACGTGATGGCTTGCGTCTCTCACCTGTTTCCGAAGTTCTTATCGAAGAATCTCTTCTTGGCTGGAAAGAGTTCGAGATGGAAGTGGTGCGCGACCATACCGATAATTGTATTATCGTCTGTTCCATTGAAAATGTTGACCCGATGGGCGTTCATACCGGCGATAGCATCACCGTAGCACCAGCCCTTACACTGACCGATAAAGAATATCAGGCCCTGCGTAATGCTTCGATTGCCGTACTCCGTGAAATTGGCGTTGATACAGGCGGCTCGAATGTTCAATTTGCCATCAGCCCGACCGATGGACGTATTATTGTTATTGAGATGAACCCGCGGGTTAGCCGCTCATCAGCTCTTGCTTCCAAGGCGACCGGGTTTCCGATTGCAAAAATCGCAGCAAAGCTGGCCGTTGGATACCGACTTGATGAGCTCGATAATGATATTACCGGGGTTACACCTGCCAGTTTTGAGCCAACAATTGATTATGTTGTTACAAAAATTCCGCGCTTCACATTCGAGAAATTCTCTGGCACACCAGCCGAGCTTTCCACATCGATGAAGTCAGTTGGCGAAGCAATGGCTGTTGGTAGAAGCTTTGCTGAAAGTCTTCAAAAGGCCTTGCGTTCGCTTGAGACAGGCTTGAGCGGTCTTGATGAAATGGAAATGCCAATCGTTGATGGCACCCTTGGCGAGGATAGTTTGCGCGGCTGGATTGCAGGGCAGACACCAGACCGCATCTTGCGAATTGCACAAGCAATGCGTGCCGGAATGAGCCTTCCTGACATCCATAAAGTGACCAAATGGGACCCCTGGTTCCTCACCCAGATTGCTGAAATTGTTGGCGCAGAAAACTGGGTAAAGGAAAACGGACTGCCTGCCGATAAAGCAACGTTCCATAATTTAAAATCACGGGGCTTTTCAGACAGTAGACTAGCCCAGCTTGCGGCCAAGACAGAAGCTGACGTTACAGCCGCGCGCCTGTCACTCGATATTCGCCCTGTTTTCAAACGCATTGATACCTGCGCCGCAGAATTTGCCTCAGAAACCGCCTATCTTTACTCAACCTTTGAAGATAGTGCAGGGGCAACCTGTGAAGCTGACCCATCGGACCGGGAAAAAGTTATTATTCTCGGCGGCGGCCCGAACCGTATTGGGCAGGGTATCGAATTTGATTATTGCTGTGTTCATGCCGCTTATGCTCTGTCTGATGCTGGCTATGAGACCATCATGATAAATTGTAACCCTGAGACGGTATCAACCGATTACGATACATCAGACAGATTATATTTTGAGCCTCTAACAGATGAAGATGTCATCTCGGTCATTCAGCGCGAAGCTGAAAATGGCCGTGTTAAAGGGGTGATTGTGCAGCTCGGTGGTCAGACACCGCTAAAGATTGCGGCAGGCCTTGAAGCTGCTGGCATTACAATTTTAGGCACCAGCCCTGATGCTATCGATTTGGCAGAAGACAGAGAACGTTTTCAGAAGCTTCTGCAAAAGCATGACCTGAAACAGCCTGAAAATGGTCTTGCAACCTCAACCGAACAGGCCCGTGCGATTATAGAGCGTGTTGGCCTGCCCGTGGTTATTCGTCCCTCATATGTGCTAGGAGGCCGCGCAATGGAGGTCGTCTATCATATGAATGATATGGAACGCTATATGCGCGATGCAGTGGTTGTGTCTGGTAGCAGTCCGGTGTTGATAGACCGGTTTGTTGAAAACGCCATTGAAGTTGATGTTGATGCTTTATGTGATGGTGATGACGTCTTTATTGCCGGCATTATGGAACATATCGAAGAAGCTGGCATCCATTCTGGCGACTCAGCCTGTACATTGCCGCCGCAGACACTTTCCTCTGATATTCTGAGCTCTATCAAAGAGCAAACAACAACTCTGGCTCACGCCTTGAAAGTTGTCGGACTGATGAATGTTCAGTTTGCTGTCAAAGGCTCAGATATTTATCTGCTAGAAGTTAATCCGCGCGGCAGCCGTACTGTGCCGTTTGTTGCAAAAGCGACTGGCAACCCGATTGCAAAAATTGCCGCCCGTATCATGGCAGGCGAAAAACTATCTGCCTTTAATCTGATAACCCATCAGCAGGATCATGTTGCTGTTAAAGAAGCTGTCTTCCCATTCTCTCGCTTCCCGGGCGTTGATGTATTCCTTGGCCCTGAGATGAAATCTACGGGTGAAGTAATGGGGATTGATAAGAATTTTGGACGGGCTTTTGCCAAAAGTCAGCTTGGGGCCGGTACGGTTCTGCCGCTGAAAGGAAGTGTCTTTATTTCGGTAAAGGATGCTGACAAGGAAGCCTTCATTCCTATCTGCCAACAGCTTGTAAAACTTGGTTTTTCGATTATGGCGACTGGCGGTACAACCGATGCTCTTCAGCAAGCCGGTGTGCCTGCAACCCACATTAATAAAGTGATGGAAGGCCGGCCGCATGCAGTGGATGCAATGCTATCAGGCGATATTCAGCTGGTCTTCAATACAGCACATGGCGCAGCAGCAATTCAGGATAGCTTCTCTTTGCGTCACACAGCCCTTACCAACAACATTCCCTATTATACAACAGTATCGGGTAGCCGTGCTGCTGTTGCTGCGATTAGCAGTCTGAGAGACGGAAGTCTGGATGTCTGCTCGCTACAGGATTATTTGCCAAACAGGGGCGTTGTAGCGTAGCATCAGGGCTTATAACCTTTTTTGCAGGCATCCCTTTCTGAGGCGCATGCTTGCAGTTACGCAAAAAAAAGGGGATGTGAGCATCCCCTCACGACAGGATAGAATAAGATGGAAAAAATTCCATTCACACCAGCCGGACTTGAAAAGATTAAAACTGAGCTGGTTACACTAAAAGGACCAGAGCGTCATGAAGTCATCCGCGCTATTGCTGATGCACGCGAACATGGCGATCTCTCTGAAAATGCTGAATATCACGCTGCGCGTGAACGGCAGTCTTTTATCGAAGGTAGAATCACTGAACTTGAAGATGTGACAAGCCGCTCTGAAGTCGTCGATTTATCGCGTCTAACAGGCCAGATTGTCACGTTTGGCACTAAGGTTGTTGTGGCAGACGAAGTGACTGATGAAGAAGCAACCTATGTGATTGTCGGCCCATATGAGGCTGATATCGAGCTAGGCCGGATTTCAACAGCCTCGCCGATTGCCCGCGCCCTGATTGGCAAAAGCGAGGGTGATTCAGTTGAAGTGCAAACACCGCGCGGCCCACACCCTTATGAAATTATTTCAATTTCGGTTATCAGCGATTAGACACACGGCCTTACGGGGCAAGATTAATTGGCACACCTGGCATATTTTTACGTGACCGGATAGCAAGCGCTGTCTTGACGTGGCTGACATTTGGCGCTGGCGTAAGATTGCTGGTCAGAAATCGCTGAAAATCATCCCAGTCTCGGGCAACAATTTTAAGCAGAAAATCTGTTTCCCCCATCAGCATATGGCATTCACGCACCATATCCCATGAGTTAACCAGAACTTCAAATTCCTGAAGGTCTGTTTCTGCCTGACTTGTTAGGCCGACAAACGCAAAAATTGTGACAGTGTAGCCGAGTGCCTCTCCGTCAATGTCAGCATGATAGCCCTTGATGATATCAGCATCTTCGAGCGCTCTTACACGGCGCAGACAAGGAGGTGCGGAGATACCAGCATTTTTGGCAAGCTCCACATTTGTCATTCGACCGTGTTCTTGCAGATCGCTTAAAATCCGCTTATCAACAGTATCAAGTTTGAATTTTTTGGACATTATATGAGGACCGCCTTTAAGGGTTACTGTAAGGTGACATAATTCAAAGCGCAACAATATTACAAAATTTGGAAATATTTTAAATCTAGAAGCTCTTTCAGCCTTTATAAATGCTTCTTTCATGTCTCTTTCAAGGATACGCTCTCAATGTCGCGTTCAATTCAGTCGTCTGATACTTTTGTTAAAATGCCAGATTCAACATGGATATTATCAGATGGCACTATGGGAATGATGAGCCAGTCTTTTGCGCTAGCTCAATCCCTTGGATTAGAGGCAACTGACCTGCGGGCTGTGCCAACACCGTGGCTACGGCTCTTTCCTTCTCATGCTGCCATTCCTGGATGGCAGCTTACTCTTGGCCGTAAACCTGACTGGCTCAAGGCAGGCATATTCCCTGAACTTCTGATTACCTGCGGCACCCGAATGGCAGGCCTTTCGGTTGGAATCCGCAGGCTGACATCACAGCGGACAAAAACCATTCATATTCAGGATCCGCGCATCTCGCCGCATCATTTCGATATGCTTATTGTTACCGCTCATGATGACATGGCAGCCCTTGCCGGCACGCCCGGCTATGAGCATGTGCTCGTAAGCACAGGCTCCCTTAACAGGCTCACCCGTGATGCCATTGCAGAACAGGCAACCAGCCTGCCCACACCCTTTTCACGCCTTCATGCGCCTGTCTATGCTGTCATGATAGGGGGGCATAATAAGCGCTATAAAGCAGGCGCTGAAGCATTTGCTGGCCTTGGCCGGCAGCTCGCAGCACTTGCGAATAAAACCGGTGCCAGCCTTGCCCTCATTCCGTCACGCCGGACACCTGCCCGTCATCTCAAAAACCTAACTATTGCGCTCACCGGCCTGTCATATACGCTCTGGGATGGGCAGGACCCAAACCCTTATCCCGGCATTCTAGGTCAGGCAGATGCGGTGATTGTCACCTCAGATTCTGTTAATATGACGAGTGAGGCCGCCCTGACAGGAAAGCCGGTTATCGTGGCAACATTGCGCGAAGAAGAAGGCCGGATTGCAGATTTTCATGCACGTATGAAAGCCAATCATCATACTGTCCTGCTTGAAGAGGCGCTGGAAAATCCAGATATTCTGAGCACGCCTTTTGCTGTTCTTGATGAAATGCCGTCCCTTAGCACACAAGTAAGACAGCATTTTGGCTGGCAGGAGCCTGCGTAATAGAGGCTAACCCATATGCCGCAGATAAAACCTGTTTAACGGAATAGCCTGTCGCCTATGCCGCCCATACCCGCATAAAGGCCTGCAACCTGCTCTTCATATCCATTATAGAGCAGGGTTGGCACCCGGTCATCCGAGCCGAGCATCCGTTCGGTTGCCTGCGACCAGCGCGGGTGAGCTACCTCTGGATTAACATTTGCCCAGAACCCATATTCGTTTTTCGCCAACTGTTCCCAGAAACTTACCGGCTGCTGATCTGTAAAAGTGAATTTCACAATCGATTTGATACCTTTAAACCCGTATTTCCACGGCAAGACACAGCGTAACGGCGCGCCATTCTGCTTCTCTAGCCCCTTGCCATACATGCCTGTTCCTAGCAAGGCGAGCTCGTTCATACCTTCTTCAATGGTAATGCCCTCAACATAGGGCCACGGATACCAAGACTGTTTCTGGCCAGGCGCAACAGATGGGTCATAAAATGTCTCCATCCTGATGTATTTTGCCCCTGATGTTGGGCGCGCCAGCGCAACAAGCTTGGAAAACGGTACGCCCGTCCACGGCACTGCCATCGCCCATGCTTCAACACAACGGTGACGATAGAGCCGTTCTTCCTGAGAGCCAAGTTTGGTAATAAGCTCGGCTGCATCTATTTTCAGCTCTTCTTCAACCATCCCATCAATGGTAACCATCCACGGATCAGTTTCCAGTTTCTGGGCTTTGCGCCAGATTGTTTTGGATGACCCAAATTCATAAAAATTAGTATAGGTTATGGCTTCCTGCTCTGCTGTCAACGCACGGTCAAGAACATAGCTATCATTGCGGGTGGCCGGAAACCCTGTGATAGGCGCAGCAGAGGCCCGCCCCATCATAGCCGATAGCCCAGCTGTCCCTGCTGCAATACCGATCCCTGCCAGTCCTGCTGCTTTCAGCCACTCACGGCGCGACAGAAACAAGGCTTCATCGGTTGCCATATGCTGCGGCATTTCCCAGCTCTTTTTATGTTTAAGTAGCATAATATGTCACCCCTACCAGTAATGATGCATCAGGCCGTGCGGCAGGATGCCAACTAACCCTGATAACCTTTCTACGATAGATATATCAATCCTGCCTTCTGACTAGGGCAAAATATAGGCAGTTTATCGCAAAAAATATTAACGGAGCGCAGCACAGGCGCGCGCAATCCGCGTCATCGCATCATCCAGCACGTCAGTCGCAGCAGCATATGAAATACGGAAATATGGTGATAAGCCAAAAGCGACGCCCGGCACCATTGCAACACCTTCTGCTTCTAAAAAGTAGGTAACAACATCGCTATCTGTTTTTAAGACGATGCCATCTGGTGTTGCGCGCCCAATAAGCCCTGCACAAGAGGGGTATACATAAAAGGCACCAGCCGGCTTCATACAGCTAACGCCGTCAATATCATTGAGCCGGTCTGTGACCAGCGCGCGCCGCTCGTCAAAAATAGCCAATTGCGGCGCCATGAAATCCCGCGGCCCAGTAAGAGCTGCGACCGCTGCCCATTGTGCAATAGAATTCGGGTTAGACGTTGATTGTGACTGAATCTTTGCCATCGCCTTTATCAGCGGCGCAGCGCCTGCTGCATAGCCAATCCGCCAGCCTGTCATCGAATAGGATTTTGAAACACCGTTCAGGGTAAGAATGCGCGGGATAAGGTCGGGCGCAATTTCTGCCATCGTGGCAAAAACAGCACCATCATAAATCAGATATTCATAGATATCATCGCACAGCACATGCAAATGCGGATGGGCGCGCACAATATTAGCAAGCGCAATAAGCTCGTCTTTTGAATAGGCAGCCCCTGTCGGATTAGACGGGCTATTCAGGATAAGCCATTTACTTTGCGGGGTTATCGCAGCTGCTAATACGTCTGGGGTCAGCTTGAAGTTATCGTCTTCTGCACAGGACAGAATAACAGGAACACCCTGTGCCAGCCTTACGATCTCAGGATAGGAAACCCAGTATGGCGCCGGAATAATAACTTCATCGCCGGCATTCACCGTTGCCATCAGCGCATTAAATAGCACCTGCTTGCCGCCTGTTGCGATCGTGATGTTTTCGCGCTCATAGGTAATATTATTATCAGTTGAAAATTTTGCAATCACAGCATCTTTCAGCTCTGGCACGCCATCAACAGTCGTATATTTTGTCTTGCCAGCATCCATCGCATCACAAGCTGCTTTGCGGATATGTAACGGCGTATCAAAATCAGGCTCACCGGCAGCAAGACCAATAATATTTTCTCCGGCTGCTTTTTTCTCATCCGCAATACGGGTCATCGCCATCGTTGGTGAGGGCTTAATGCGGGACAGGCGGTGAGCAATAAAATCTGTTGTCATAGTAGAAGCGTCCAGAAGCAAGAAAATCTAAAGCGATACCGGAACAGCATACCAGCGTTAAGAATGATAACCCAGCATTTTGCCGTTTGGCTGAAAAAAACAACTCTGAAATGCATCACCCCTTTGCCTTTCTTGCTCAGAGGCTTATCTTGCTCAGCATGGAAGCTCACATCGAATCACTGCTAACAGATAGAGAACAGAAACCAGCGGATTATACGCTTGTGTCTGACTTTGCCCCCAATGGCGATCAGCCAAAGGCGATTAGTGATCTTATGAGCGGGATAAAAGACGGAGACCGGGATCAGGTTCTGCTTGGGGTAACAGGGTCTGGCAAGACATTTACCATTGCCCATGTCATTGAACAGACACAGCGTCCAGCCCTTATTCTGGCGCCGAACAAGACCCTTGCTGCACAGCTCTATGGGGAAATGAAATCACTATTCCCTGATAATGCTGTAGAATATTTTGTCTCCTACTATGACTATTATCAGCCAGAAGCCTATGTGCCGCGCTCTGATCTGTTCATTGAAAAAGAATCCTCCATCAACGAGCAGATTGACCGGATGCGGCATTCTGCAACCCGCTCACTGCTTGAGCGCGATGATGTCATTATCGTTGCCTCTGTTTCTTGCATTTATGGCATTGGGTCTGTTGAGACCTACTCCACCATGACAATGCGCATCTCAGAAGGCGATGAGCTTGAACGCCAATCCTTGCTCCGCCGCTTAACCGAACTTCAATATCGCCGGAATGATGTGAATTTTGCCCGTGGGTCATTCAGAGTGCGCGGCGACAATATAGAGGTCTTTCCGGCCCACCTCGAAGATAGAGCATGGCGGATTTCTCTGTTCGGGGATGAGGTAGAAGAAATCTGGGAATTTGACCCGCTGACCGGCGAGAAAACATCACAACTGCCAAAAATTACTATTTTTGCGAATTCACATTATGTCACGCCTCGCCCAACCCTTCAGCAAGCTGTCAAATTGATTGGCAATGAGCTGACTGTTCGGCTTGATGATTTTAATGAAACAGGAAAACTTCTCGAAGCCCAGCGCCTCCAGCAACGCACGCAGTTTGATCTTGAAATGATAGAAGCGACAGGAAGCTGTAATGGTATTGAGAATTATTCCCGCTATTTATCTGGTCGTGCGCCAGGTGAACCGCCGCCGACCTTATTTGAGTATCTACCTGAAAACGCCCTGCTAATCGTTGATGAAAGCCATGTGACTGTGCCGCAAATCGGCGCAATGTATAAAGGTGACTTTGCCCGGAAATCAACCTTATCGGACTATGGCTTCCGCCTGCCCTCTTGCCTTGATAACAGGCCTTTAAAATTTGAAGAATGGGAACAGTTTCGCCCCCAGACAATTTATGTATCTGCAACCCCCGGCACATGGGAGCTAGAGCGCACAGGCGGCGTGTTTGCAGAACAGGTCGTCCGGCCAACAGGGCTTATCGACCCGGTCTGTCTTGTCAGGCCAACCGAAAGTCAGGTAGATGATATTATTGCTGAATGCCGTGATGCTGCAACTAATGGAACCCGCGTTCTGGTAACAACTCTGACCAAGAAAATGGCTGAAGCCTTAACCGAATATATGCATGAAGCGGGCATTAAAGTGCGCTATGTGCATTCAGATGTTGATACGCTGGAGCGGATTGAGATTATCCGCGATTTGCGGCTTGGCGTCTTTGATGTTCTGATAGGGATTAACTTGTTGCGTGAAGGTCTTGATATTCCGGAATGTGCTCTTGTTGGCATTCTGGATGCTGACAAGGAAGGGTATTTGCGCTCCCGTACCTCCCTTATTCAGACGATTGGCAGAGCTGCCCGTAATGCTGAAGGCAGAGTTATTCTTTATGCTGACAGAATTACAGACAGCATGCGCTATGCTTTGGATGAAACAGACAGACGCCGAGAGCGGCAGCAAAAATGGAATGAAGACCATGGCATCACCCCGCAAACAGTAAAGAAGGATATCGCTGATATTCTGAATTCTGTTTACGAGAAGGCTGACCACGTCAATGTCAAAGCTGGGGGACGGGCCTCGCATGCCGGCAAGGACATGAAAACCATCATTGCAGATATTGAAACCCAGATGCGTGATGCGGCCGCTAATCTTGAATTCGAAGAAGCGGCACGTCTGCGTGATGAGCTTCGCCGTCTAGAGGCCAAACAGCTCGGTCTAGACGCACCTGGCATGGCACCCTCTATTGCGGCAAAAGCATCAAAACGCCCTCAGCGCGCTGAAATTGATGCCCCTATTCAACCGCCATCAGGTCGCAAGCCCCGGCGCTAGCCTTATTTATCTACCGGCGCTAGCCTCGTTTATCTATTGGCAAGCCACAGACCGGGCAGGATAAGAGCAAGGCCGACAAAATGATATTGTGCGAGCACCTCACCCAATAATGTTACCGCTAGAACGGCATTATAGACAGGCGATAAGAATAAAATGGTGCCGGCACGTGTTGCGCCTAATTCTGAAACAACAACGCCGAATGACACATAGGCGCCAAGAGATGCGACAAACACAAGAATAAAGGCAACCCCGAAAATCTGCGGGGTTAGGGTCACGATATCGTGCTGAAGAAAGACTTCATAGGCGACAAATGGCAAATGCCAGATAGCACCAAAAAATGCCATGACACCGAGCCTGAGCAATGGCGGCAAGGTAGTTTTTACCTGCTTCAGCCCAACTGAATAGACCGCAAAGGCAAGCGTTCCCATCACAACCAGCAAATCACCGCCATTAAACTGTAACCCGGTAATAACTGAGACATTACCCTTGATGATGATAATCAGAACCCCAACCAGTCCTGCCGTCAGTCCGGCAAGCTGGCCAAGCTTGATTGAGGCAGAAAAAACATAAGCGCTCAGCATCAGGATAATCAGCGGGCAGACAGCATAAATCAGACCAATATTAGTCGCTGTTGTAAGTGTTCCTGCAAGATAGATAGGAGCGCCGCATAATCCCATACCCAAGCCGCCAAGAATAGCAAGGGAGAGCCATTCAGACCGAATTCCTGCTGCATGCTGTCTGACATGTGGGAACAATATAATTGCAAGGAAAAGAGCCACAAGACCCCATCTTGTCAGTCCCATTGCGGCGGGGGGGAAAATTCCTGCCATCGCGCGCGCTGTAATCATATTGGCACAGAAAAAGACCGGCGCAATGATGATTAACGCCCAGGCTATTTTTCGGCGAAGCTGTGCTGTCAGGGATAATATAATCCTACCCTCCTATTATACCGGACAAGAGATACCCTTAGGCCTTGCCCTTACGCTTAATTCCATTAAAACAACATCGTTACGGTCTGAATATTATAATCTGAAAGTTAAAACCTGCCTGAAATCGAAAAAATTTTCCCTTACAGTCACACGCGCTCCGCCATCATCCAACGTTAGTGGCGCGCGCACTATAACCACCATTAACGCCTCACATCAAAGGTAAAACCCTATGCTCTCTTCACTACTTGTCCTGGGCGGCGGTCTTCTTCTTTTACTATGGGGGGGCTATGTCTTGCTGCCGGGCACAATATCTCTGGCACAGCATCTGCGTTTACCGGCACCTTTGATTGCTATTGGCATTATTGCAGCAGGCACCTCCATGCCAGAGCTGCTTGTATCTGTTGATGCTGCGCTGATAGGCACACCTGAGATAGCCTGGGGCAACCTGCTAGGCTCTAACATCGCAAACCTTCTTCTTGTTTTGGGGCTAGGCGCGTTGATTGTACCTATCCCCACAAAAAACACCCTTGAGCCACGCGACCAGCTTTTTGTTCTGGCTTTTACTATCGCTGCCACTGTCATTCTGTTTTTTGATCTGCTTGGCGGGGCATACCGATATGTAACAGCCAGCATTTTGATGAGTGGCTTTTTTGCTTATATGGGCCTCCAGCTCTGGTCGGCCTATCGCTTTGATGCATCAGGCGATACTGCAGGGACAGATACTGACAAGCCCCTCGCAGTCTGGCGCGCGAGCTTATATTGCATCGGCGGCGTGATAGGTCTTATCATCGGCGCTGATTTATTTGTTGAAGGCGGTGTGAGCCTCGCCAGCGCTCTTGGTCTAAGCCAGACAGTCATCGGGCTAACCATTATTGCTATCGGCACATCCTTGCCTGAAATTATTGCCGTCTTGGCAAGTATACTGCACCGACGCAATGATATTGCGTTGAGTAATATTATTGGTTCAAATATTTTTAACCTTTCGGCCATTTTAGGGATCGCAGGACTGACCGCCCCACTTCCGGCACCTGATGATATTTTAGGGTTAACCCTTCCGATCTTAATGCTGTCAACAACCCTTATTTGCTGGATTTCTTTCAAGGGAAATATCATCACTCGGGTGTGGGCAACTGTTTTTGTTGGATTTTATTTCCTATTCCTAATATCCCAAATTTAAAGGTCAGAGCCGGTTAGTTTTACACACCTTATTTATTACAATCAGCAAATTACCTTATTTGATGACAAAAGACTGAAACACATCATTTCTTTTTACTTGCTTCTGGTTAAATTATTGTAAAATATAACTATTTTTAAATTGCTGTTTTTTTAGGCAAAATCGTTCAAAGGGCAGAAATCCGCCACTATTTGCCCTAGAGCAGCAAGTCTTCCACAACTTTATCCACAGGAAGCGGGGATAAAGTTTTACCCCAGCTAAACGTCCGATTCGGAGCATGAAATTGCACCTCAGCTAAAGACCCCTTCTCTTTTTGTGATAAATATGAACAGCCCCAGATAAGCCACTGTCGCGCTGACAGCTATTTATCTTCCCCATAGACCGGTCTATACTGAAACTATTGGAATTATCCCTGTTTTATTCATGGTAGTAAAAACCGTCCACCACAATGACAGACACACCAGAAACACCTGTTGAAGATGATGCTGAGCGCCCAGATTTTGCGCGTGGACTAGCATATCTGAAAAAGCAGATTAAGACATTGCCTCATCAGCCAGGCGTCTACCGGATGTTCAATGCGGCAGGTGATAGCTTGTATGTTGGCAAAGCGCGCCACCTTGCCAAACGCGTGACCAGCTACACCCAGCCCAACAGGTTATCAAGCCGGCTGATGCAGATGGTTGCCGAAACCATTCATCTTGAAATAACAGTGACAAATTCTGAGGTCGAAGCGTTACTGCTTGAATCAAACCTTATCAAGCAATTGCGTCCACGATATAATATCCTGCTAAAGGATGATAAAAGCTTTGCCTATATTCTGCTGGCTGGTGCACATGACTTCCCGCAATTGACAAAACATCGTGGCGCGCAAAAGCGGGCTGGTGATTATTATGGACCATTTGCCTCTGCAGGTGCGGTTAACCGGACAATAACATCTCTGTCTCGGGCCTTTTTATTACGAACCTGCACGGATAGTTATTTTGATGCCCGCTCACGCCCCTGCCTGCAATATCAGATTAAACGCTGCACGGCACCTTGTGTAGGGTATGTCAGTAAGGCAGCCTATAAAGAGCAGCTAAAAGCTGCCTCGGCGTTTCTCTCTGGCAAATCAGATTCTGTTCAGCGTGACTATGGCCGCGCCATGCAACAATCTGCCGAAGAGCTAGATTTTGAAACGGCTGCCTTATGGCGTAACCGGATCAGAGCCCTTACCGCTATTCAGGCCAATCAAGATATCAATATGCAAGGTCTGGCAGATGCTGATATTATTGCGGTCGCGCAGGCAGGAACCCAGTTCTGTATTCAGATTTTCTTTGTGCGCGCCGGCACGAATTACGGCAACACCGCCTATTTCCCCAAACAGGCAGCAGATGCCGAAAAAGCAGATATTCTAGCCGCCTTTATCGGTCAGTTCTATGATGAACGGCATCCCCCGAAACTGCTTCTTGTCAGTGACCTTCCCGATGAAGCAGCCTTGTTATCCGAAGCTCTTTCTATCTCCGCTGGTCAGAAAATTGAGATGAGCACGCCGTCCCGCGGCGCCCGCCGTCAGCTTATGGATATGGCACGCAAGAATGCCGAAGAAGCCCTTACCCGAAAACTTGCCGAAACATCCTCACAGCATAGATTGCTGTTAGCCCTTGCAGAGGCCTTCCAGATGGATACACCTCCAAGCCGGATAGAAATCTACGATAACTCACATATTCAAGGTGCACATGCGGTTGGTGGCATGGTGGTTGCTGGGGTGGATGGGTTTATGAAATCTGCCTATCGGAAATTCAATATGAAATCAGATGGCCCCTATAAGGTAGAGGTAGGCGATGATTTTGCGATGATGCGCCAGATGATATTCCGCCGATTTGAACGCGCTTTGAAAGAAGACCCCGACCAGAATTCGTCAAACTGGCCTGACCTGCTACTTATTGATGGTGGCCGTGGTCAGCTCAATGCGGTGCGTGAGGTGATGCAGGAACTAG
>Ga0115562_1001886_pt1 | contig 15094 bp, 16 predicted proteins | sample COGITO_mtgs_1105_6_FD_87200 | JGI IMG/M metagenome (GOLD analysis project Ga0115562, IMG submission 87200) | Pelagic marine microbial communities from North Sea - COGITO_mtgs_110516 | ecosystem: Environmental > Aquatic > Marine > Epipelagic | place: Germany:Helgoland, sampling site Kabeltonne...
ATCTGGCAGGCATGGGCCAGATAGATCAGGTGAAAAGGCCAAGGCCGGACACCGTGCCGCGACATTGCCAATGCAGCTTTGAGTGCTGTAACGAACGGCCCGGGGCAGCGGATCATGGTCTGAAGGGTGGTGACAAGTAACCGGCCAATGCCGTCCTTCAACGTATGACGTGTCCGTGTTTTCTCATTGGCATCTTCTTCGTCGACCACCTCGGCATCCCAGCCGCGCAATGCGAAGCGCAAAACATCCACTCCCTGTGCCTCAAGCGCCAAGATTTCACGGCGTATGAAGGAATGGCTGACTTTGGGATAGTTGTTGGTCAGATAAGCAATTCGGGGATTTGACACAGCGGCAGTAACCTTTGGCGGGACAAGTTATGGAGCAAATCAAGGATGCGTTCCTATTAGCTTAATCAGATGTTCGCAACTGTCGAACAAATAAGACAAATTGCAGCACGTAAGTGATGCTACATGCCATTCAGGAGTGAAATGCCCGCTTATTATGTTTGCTTGATGCGAAGATAGTCAATGTATGACCCGCGGCACGCCTCTATCGCATCAAATTAACCGGTGAAAAAGGTCAATGAGTGTCGGTCTCACTCGCGAGAAAAGCTAGATAAATAACGTTTATCGTGGGTTGCCACAAAAATTACTAACTTTTACGCTAACCGTCATTATGGTTATGTGTGGCACTATGGTGAGGTGCTAAGCACAGTAATATTTTTATGGAGATGAGTAACGTGTCGACTTACCAGATTGATCCCGAAAGTCTGACTATAGACTCGGCCACCGCGCGTGCGGCCGCCAAACCCTATACTGAAGCGTATCAGTCGGGCGAGCCTTACAATCATATTTGTATTGACAATTTTTTGCCTGAAGAGGTGTTACGCAAGGTCCAGGTAGATTTGGAGTCCTTGCAGGTGGACGAGGATAGTCAGGCATTTGAGCGTGCGCAGGAAAACTTGAAGGTTCAGTATAATCCCGAACGCCTACCAAGATATTCGCGTGAACTTTTTCATGCGCTCAATGCGCGTCCCTTTATCCTTTTTCTCGAGGAGATGACGGGCATCAAAGGTTTGATCCCTGATCCATATTATATCGGCGCAGGAATCCACCAGGTTTCAAACGGTGGCCATCTCGATATTCATGCTGACTTCAATTTACACAAGCAGATGAACGTGGAGCGCCGACTCAATGTACTGATCTATCTGAATGACGATTGGCGCGAAGAGTGGGGCGGATCGTTCGAGATCTGGAAGAATGATATGAGTGCGAAGGTTAAGGGCTTTACGCCGACCTTCAACCGCATGTGCTGCTTCTCGACAGGTTCAAATACATTCCACGGTAACCCGGAGCGTGTGAACCATCCCAATGGCGAGCCGCGTCGGTCCATTGCATTGTATTACTACACTGCGACATGGGACCCAACGCGGAAAGCCCACTCGACGATTTTCAAGCCGCGGCCAGACAGCGAAGACCAACTGGACAGGCAGTCGCGACGTCACGAGGTGCTGGAAAACTGGCTGCCACCAGCAATCTATCGCAAGATTTATCCGCGCTTGGTCCGCTTTGGACTCTGAACGAGCGCTGCGCGCTTGAGTGATGATCCTTTTTTGGACCGAAATGTTTGTCTCAATTTGATCGAACACTGTGCAGCGTTGTTTACCTTGCAATTTCAGGAACAAAGAAAAAGCGTGCATGGCTTTTGCCATGCACGCTTTTTGGTTGAAAGCTTAGGTGCCGGAGCGTCGGATTAAGCGATTTGACGAGGCTGCAGAGATTTGTTTCCGCCTCCTACAAACCCCATTACCAGCAAGCCAAACATTAAAAGCGCCATGCTCGCAGGCAATGGAACGGGCGTCAGGTCATTTTCGACTGCCATCGAGTCAAGATCGCTGACAAAGCTTAGACCACCCAAGACACCGCCGCTCTCTAGGCCTGAAAAATCGACTGCCATTGTCGTAAAAAGATCTCCGACTGCCAAAGACCCGGCCAAGTTGACGATGCCAGAGTAGACAACGTCAATCGACCCGGCCAAGTCGCTGTATTCATCATAGAGCTGAAACGGGAAACCAAAACTTGAGCCAATTGTCGAACCGCCATTTGGATCAGTATCTAGGTTCGTCGTGGTATCAAAAACGGCGTTCGCCGGTGCTACATTGATGGACATTGATGTCAAAAGGCTGGAGGTGGTCATCTCAAAACCAATCCAGTCCATGTAGAAATCGATATTTTCCCCATCGGCAAAACCGTCGATGCCATAATAGGATACTTCCCCTGGCGTACCGGCATTTTCAGTATACAGCGTTGGATTTGCCATCCAGGTCAGCGTTTCTGTTGTGCCGTCTGCAAAGTTTGCTGTGACTTCGGCACCATCCAAGTGATACCCCTCAACGCCGGTATTGGCGTGCATACCATAGGCTGACTGGTGCGGACTGTTTGCTTCCCGAAAAGCGTTGATTGTCGCCGCTTGGGCTGCTCCCGCAGCGAACACGAACAACGCTGAGACGAAAACGCGGGCTTTTGCAACTTTATACAAGACCACTTACTCCAGAACATAACCGCAGAAATAACAAGTAGTTAAGGATAGCATGGCAATTGATCTCTTGGCAAGCTCAGTGAACCATAGTTTTCCGCTTTTGTTCAGGAAATAGAGCTGTATTTTGTTCAGGAAATAGAGCTGTAACCCAAACAAACCTGCCGGAAGGGGCGTTTTGTTCTTGTTATCCGTAACAGTGGCAAAGTGGAATGTCGATCAGCTTGCTTGGTTCTGGCGCTGCAAAAGCCAGAACCCGCTTGCAACGATTATGAGTGGACCGGGCGCCTCCAGCAGGAAATTTACGCTGACCCCGCCGGCCCAAGAAGGCAGTGTCAGGTGGATCAATTTATCTATCGCATGAAAGCTGACGGCGCGAATGAGAACGAAGCTGATCACCAGAGCAGCACCCAGAAGCGGCAAGGCAGAGCGCTGCATCGTGCCTCTGAGCAACCACAGCAAGTAGAGACCAAAGATCACCCCTACTAAACCGAAGGCAAGGATAAATCCGGCCTGCATGACGCGTCTGTGCTCATACCAGCCATCTGCCATCGCTATACAGCGTGCTATCGCGGTCATGAAGGACTGCAAATCCAGCTGCTTGTTGATGGTCAGAAAAACCAGTCCGAGCGCGAGCAAGGTCCAGAATAACCACTCGCGCCGCCGCGACCTTTCAGGAAAGGGGGCCATAATGGCCACCCAGCCTGTCACCAGCGCCGCGGCTGCATAGATTAACACCGTCAGCCAGCCCAGTATTGAAGGATCGCCAATGACCAGTGACCAATCCCGCAAGGCACAAGACAGGTGTGTCCCTTCGATGAGGCTTCCTCCTAAAGTTGTGGGTCCTTACCCTGACAGCCCAGAAGTCGGCTCGGCGTTGGCCATTTCCCATGCCAGAGCCTGAAAATATGCCGCCTGTCGCGGCGGAACCCTGTCATAAAAGGTGCCATGGATGTTCGCTGTGCGCACCGGCATGCCATACGGGTTGCGGCGGAAGAGGCAAGCATACATTAGGCAAGCCATGGCATAGCGCCCGCTAGTATTTGGATGAATCGTATCCAAGAACAAATCCTGAATGGCGTTCAGACCGTCAGGTGCGCGACCGGCTGCCATATCGTCGTAGATTTGCCCGAACATAGCACCGCCGGGGACCAAATTTGCGGGAGGCCCGTTTCCTCTGCGTGTGTTCACATAGTCGACCATCTTCATATAGAATTGTCGCGAGAAACTGTTCCGTTCGCGCCAAGGAATATGCGTGTCTGGGTCTGCTCTATCTTCGGGTACATAGTCGGGGCTCCCTGACTGGAGATCCGGCCAAGCCTCGAAGACAAAAAACTGTGTCACGCCGTTGCCTATCGCAAGATCATACCAATCTTTCCAAGCCGTGATCGAACAAACATCGCCCGGGGCTTGTACGTGCCGGAAGGGGACGCTTTCGACGCCCATAAAGATATCCTGGCCACCGCGTTGAAGTGCTGCTTTTGCATTCGTCGAAGCTTGGTTCGCGCGATCCCAGTTCCACTGGAATGGTGCACCCGGTATTGTTTGATGGGTCAGCGCCCCACTGCCACGGCCGTAATTTGACGAAAAGAAATGAACCATGTCTACGCTTTGGTCGATCAGACTGTTGCCAACAGTGACCAAATTGGCATTCAGTGAAATCTCGGAACCCTGTGCCGTAGCCACATTGGGAATGCAGCCGATCAAAGGCATCGACAAGGCGGATGTGCCGGTTTTCAGAATAGTGCGTCTGTTAATTTTGGTCATTAGATCGGCTCCTAGATACGCGCTTCGCTGACTTCGTGGTATCTTGAACAGCGTTTACCACGGTACCGGAAGCAGTCTAAACGAAATCTGCTGACTGTTTAGCTTAAAGCTATTCGGGAGAAGTGAAAACAGAACTTTTGACGCGGAAGCATGGAAAAGCCTCCAGTCATCCCTTGTTTATCGACCACGGTCCCAGCCAGAACTGCGCGTACGTGTCAGCTTCCCGACAATTGAAACACTGGTGTAGATGGTAAATCCTACCGGATCCTTGACCGCCATGCGGAGTTTCTCGGTCAGTGAGAGAACAGGCTTGCCTTCGTTCTTTTGAAGCTCAGGGAAACGGGTCGCGACCTCGATGACACCACTGTCCTGACGTCGCCGCACCTTGATGAGGTTGCGCAATCCTTCGACCACTGGCCAGCGATATCCGGCGGGCACGCCGACGCGTTCTTCGGGCGCGAATTGCAGCCTTACGTAGGTGTCATCGGAAATGATCTGCGGAAATGCACCCCAACGCGCCCGCCCGGCTGCATTAACTGCAAAAACACCGCAACCAGGCACACCTTGGGCCATAAAGGGCACCTGGCAATAGATCCGGGCATAAGCGCGGCTTACCCAGCTTTGCGCGGTCATGCGCACCTGGCCACTGGCATAGCGCGGTTTATCGCAATTCAGCGCCTCGTAGAGCTGGGCAAGCAGTTCAGGTTCGACCAGAACATCGGCGTCGAGATAGACGCGGATTGCAGCCCTGATCGCCGCATCACCGGCATTCAGCGCTGCAAGCTTTCCGCCTTCGGCGCGTTCGATCACGATCAAGTCCCAACCGCGCTCCGAGAATGCTGTCGTCTTCGCGCGCGCGACCTCTGCGGTCTCATCGGTGCAGCCATTGGGAATGACGATCACCTCAACCCGCGCCCCGTCCCATTGGGATGCAGCGATAGCTGCAAGGCAATCGCCGATCAGTGCGGCTTCGTTGTTAGCGGGGATCAGAACGGCCAATGCCGAATCATTTTTTGGAGAAGCCATGGTATCCACCCGACGCTTTACTCTTGAACATGGACAGCACCATAGATAGCTCCTAAAGCTAAGGCTAAAATCTCAAATCGACCCCAAAAGGCACGATTGTTTCTGCATATTCGAGGTTTCGCAAAGAAGAATTGTGCGAATCACCACTGGGCGAATATTGATGAAAAGTTAATTTAGAACGCTTCTGTGTTACAAGTATTAGGACCAGTATCCATGACGACACCCGAGAAACATGGGCTGATCCCCTCACTAGATGGCCTGAGAGCCGTTTCTATAATGCTAGTGTTTATTGGTCATCTGGGACTGAATTTCCCCATTCCGGGCGGCTTTGGTGTGACTGTGTTTTTCTTTCTCTCGGGCTTTCTCATCACTACATTGCTTCTGAGAGAGTATACTTCTTATCAAGAGATTTCTCTAAAACGGTTTTACTTGCGTCGTGTGTTACGGCTTGCCCCGCCGCTGCTGTTGACCCTTTTTGGGGCGGTGCTACTGGTGTGGGCGGGGTACGCCCAAGGCACACTTGATCCGCTGACAATGCTGAGCCAAGTATTCTTCTTTTATAACTATTTATCGCTCTATGGCCCGGCTGAGCCCGTCGTAGATGGCCTAGGCATTCTGTGGTCGCTGTCTGTCGAAGAGCACTTCTATCTGATTTGGCCGGTGTTGTTCCTACTTTTGATGTGGGGGCGGATTGGGTTGCATCATTTGGTGGGCCTAATCGTCCTAAGCCTGATTTGGCGTTACGTGCGGGTCCTGGGTTTCGGTAACGACGAATGGACAGTCTACATCTCGACCGACACGCGATTTGACAGCTTGCTCTTTGGATGCGTGCTTGCGGTATTGCATGACCGCAAAGTGGCTCTGCCTCGTGTGCTGCAGAACACGGTTGCAATGTATGCCTTTCTAGCACTGGCTGTGGTATTAATTCTCTTCACATTTGTTTATCGCGATGAAGTCTTCCGTTCGACCTTGCGCTATTCGCTTCAGGGTCTGGCTCTGATACCAATTTTTCATTTTGCAGTCACGCGACCTGAGGCGCTTGTCTTTCAGCCGCTGAATTGGGGATTTGTCCGCAAAATCGGGGTTTGGTCGTACACCGTGTACCTGTGCCATTTCGTAATTATCGAGGCTCTGCGAAGCAATGGAATTGCTGCCAATAACATAGGGCTCTTTTTCGTGCTCGCATTTGGGCTGTCTTGCATTTGGGCTGAATTGGTTTTTCGAATCGGGGAAAGGCCCTTTCATCCATTGCGCAAGAGATTGTCTGGCCCCGCCTCCAACTCTGTGGTCGCAGCGAGCGCAGGCTCTTAAGGTGCACATTAATGTGGCAAAACGATCACTCTTGCGACGGGGAATTTGCCTTGCGTGAATGTTCGCCAAGATCTGGATGAAGGAGTTGCCTCATGGACGTAGGCTGGCTAGCAGATAGGCGCTATCGTCAGATTCTCATCGTAGACCGTGGGACGTTTTTCTATCTTGAGAGCGCGACCGTTTAGAAATGTGTTTGGAATAGTGAATTGGAAAAGACAGTTAGCAAACCCGCGCTCATCGTTGATCTGGATGGCACTCTGTTGCAGTCCGACATCCTTTTTGAAACCTTTTGGAGCGCTCTGGGCAAAAGTTGGAAAAGCCCGTTACGGGCTGTCCGGTCTTTGTTGGCCGGCAAGGCCGCGCTCAAGCGTCAGTTGGCAGAAGATGGCCAGATTACCGTCTCGACACTCCCTTATGATCCGGTCGTCATCGCCTATGTTGAAAAGTGGCGCGCTGACGGAGGCACCACCGCCTTGGTGACAGCAAGTGACGAGCAGATCGCAAAGCGCATTGGTGAGCATCTTGGCATATTCGATGAGGTTTTCGGCTCTGATGGTGCGTACAATCTGAAAGGGGCCAACAAGGCAGCCTTTTTGAAGGCCCGCTATGCCGTCACTGGCTTTGCCTATATGGGCGACGCAAAGGCTGATCTGCCGGTCTGGGCCGAGGCAAAGCGCGCCATAACGGTCAATATTCCCGCTAAGCTGAAAAGCCGGGTCGGAACGCTTTCTGTCGACACCGAGCATCTGACCACGCGTCCCGCATCGATCAAACCTTACCTCAAAGCGCTGCGCCCGCATCAGTGGTTGAAGAATTTCCTCGTTTTTCTGCCGATGTTGGCAGCCCATCAGTTCGGAGCCGCAACGCTATGGCAGTCTTTTCTGGCTTTTGCCGCGTTTTCGATGATCGCCTCGGCGGGGTATGTGTTTAACGACCTGCTTGATCTGGCCTCTGATCGGGCGCACCCGCGGAAGTGTCAGCGTCCCTTCGCGTCAGGCGCATTGCCCATTGCCCATGGCACATGGCTGGGTGCGGGTCTTTTGGCTGTGGGATTTGCGATCGCAGGAGGGTTGAGCAGTTATCTTTTTCTGACGCTCCTAGCCTATTTCGCTGTCACGATGGCCTATTCGCTCGACATCAAACGCCGCATGGTCGTTGATATCTGCACTCTAGCAGGGCTTTACACCATGCGCCTGGTGGCGGGTGGCGTGGCTACGGGACTGCCCCTATCGGTCTGGCTTATGGCCTTTTCGATTTTCTTTTTCTTGTCACTGGCAGCGGTCAAACGGCAGGCTGAACTGATTGACACTGCCAAGCGTGGCAAGCTGAGTGCCAGCGGGCGCGGTTATATGGTCGATGACTTGCCTATCATCAGCCAGGTCGCCATTTCATCCGGTTTTGTGTCGGTGCTGGTTATGGCGCTTTATGTCAATTCGCCTGCGGTCACGACGCTTTACAGCTTTCCAGAAGCTATGTGGGGGATTTGCCTGATACTTCTGTACTGGATCACCCGTATCGTTATGATGACCCATCGTGGTTGGATGCATGATGATCCGGTGGTCTTTGCCGCCAAGGACCGGGTGAGCCAGATATGCGGTGTGGCAATTCTGATTTGTGCTTTGGGGGGCGCGTTGCTGTGACCCTGACAACGCTCGTGATGCGCTATGCGTTTTTTGCAGTTATAGCAACCGTTGCCAACCTGGTTGTGCAACGTCTTGTGCTCTTGGGCGGTGACAGCACCATTTTTTTCATGGCCGCCTTGGGCGCAGGTACTATTGTCGGACTGATTATCAAATATATCCTCGATAAGCGCTGGATTTTCTTGGACACCGAGTCCGGAGCCGCAGCACATAGCAAGAAATTTGGGCTTTATATGGTCATGGGTGTTGTGACTACGATGATCTTCTGGGGGACGGAAACGGCCTTTTGGGTGATCTGGCAGACTGATCTGATGCGCGAGATTGGCGCAATCATCGGGTTGAGCATTGGGTATGTGGTCAAATACAACCTCGACCGCCGCTTTGTCTTTACCGATGCGCGCCTGACACAAGGGCAGCAGGCATGAAGCTGACGGGTTGGGGCCGCTACGGGGGAGTAGAAACAGAATTCGTTTGCCCTGCGACCGAAGCCGCACTAGCCGAGGCGCTGCAAGGCGGTGTTGCCATTGCACGTGGCAATGGCCGCGCCTACGGCGATAGTGCGGTTGGTCCGGTGCGCACGGTGGGGATGCGCCGGTTCAAGCATATGCTGGCGTTTGATGACGAAACCGGCGTGCTTGAGGCCGAAGCTGGCGTGCTGCTGTCGGATATTATTGCGACCTTCCTTCCGCGTGGCTGGTTTCCCACGGTGACGCCCGGGACCAAGTTTGTGACTTTGGGCGGGATGATCGCGGCCGATGTGCATGGCAAGAACCACCATAAAGACGGGTCAATGGCGACCTGTGTGCAATGGATCGATGTCATGGACCCTTCGGGGCAGGTGCGCCGTTGTTCGCCAACCCAAAACACTGATTTGTTTGCGTGGGTTCCGGGGGCCATGGGTCTGACCGGGATCATCCTGCGCGCCGCGATCAAGCTCAAGAAGGTAGGGACAGGTTGGATTAATCAAACGACGATCCCTGCGCCCGACCTGAAATCTGCGATGATCATCTTTGAAGGGGCGCATGACTATACCTATTCGGTCGCCTGGATTGATTGCTTGCAGACTGGGCGTGGTATGGGCCGGTCGTTGGTGATGTTGGGGGAACATGCGACACCCGATCAACTGAGCTTTCGCGAACGGCGCGACCCTTTTGCCCTCAAACCCAAGGGCCAGAAGCGTCTACCCTTTGATCCGCCCGATTTTGTGCTGTCTGGGCCAGTCGTGAAGGCCTTTAACAGTCTCTATTATTGGAAAGGATCGCGTGGCGCAGGCACACGTCTGGTGGACTGGGATGCGTATTTCTATCCCCTCGATGCGATCTTGGAGTGGAATCGCGCGTATGGGCGTCGCGGCTTCGTGCAGTTTCAATGCGTCTTGCCGCTTGAAAACTCCGAGGCGGGCCTTACTGCCCTGCTGGGGGCGATCGGAAAGGCAGGTAGCGGGTCATTTCTGGCGGTGCTTAAACGCTTTGGTGCGCAAGGCGGGATGTTTTCGTTCCCGATGCCGGGTTACACTTTGGCGCTGGATTTTCCCGCGAACCCCGCAAATCTGGCGTTGCTGCATGAATTGGACGCGATTACCATTGATCATGGCGGCCGCTTCTATCTCGCAAAGGACGCCCGCATGACGCCAGAGATTCTCCGCGCGAGCGACACACGGGTGCCTGATTTCATTGGTAAACGGTCGGCGTTGAACACAGACAGGGCGTTCCGCTCTGCGCAATCCGAAAGGTTGTCGTTATGAGTAAAGGTGCCGTTCTCATTTTGGGTGCGCGGTCGGATATCGGCATGGCCGTTGCGCATAAATTTGCTTCCCTTGGTCATCCGGTGCAACTTGCCGCGCGAAATGTCGAAAGCCTTGACCGGGCCAAGACGGATATCGAAGTGCGCTACCGCGTTCCGGTGAGCCTACACAGCTTTGACGCTTTGGCGCGCGCGACCCACGCCGGATTCATCGACGCCTTGCCGGCCTTGCCCGAGATCGCAGTTTGCGTGGTGGGGTATATGGGTGATCAGTCGGAGAATGAACACGATCTCGATGCGGCATCTTTGGTGATGCGTAGCAACTATGAAGGGCCTGCCAGTATCCTTGCGGAATTGGCCAACCGGTTCGAGGCACGTGGCTCTGGCACCTTGGTCGGCGTCAGTTCCGTTGCAGGCGAACGCGGGCGCGCGACCAATTATGTTTACGGGTCGGCCAAGGCCGGCTTCACCGCTTTTCTGTCAGGATTGCGCAACCGCCTGGCACCGAAGAACGTGCATGTTTTGACGGTTCTGCCGGGGTTCGTGGCCACGCAAATAACGGCCGCGATGGACTTGCCTGCGAAACTGACCGCACAGCCTGCAGAAGTGGCAAACAAGATCGCGTCGGCTGTCGCATCAGGACGCAATGTCATATATATAAGGTCAATTTGGTGGCCGATCATGATGATTATTCGCAACATCCCTGAAAGAATTTTCAAGGGAATGAAGATCTAAGCGGCTGCAAACGAAGGCGTCGTTTTTGGCCGAGTTAGCCCCGAGAAACAGAAAAGATATTTATGAGTGACAAAATCAAGATTGCCGTCGTTGGTCTGGGAAAAATGGGTCTTTCGCATTTTTCGATGGTCAACGCCCATCCCAAAGCGGACACTATCGCCTGTGACGGTGCTGGGTTCATGGTCGATGTGCTGAGTAAGAACATCGCCACGCCGATCTACAAGAATTTCGATGATTTGCTGGCGAAGGAAGACTTGGATGCGGTGGTGATTGCAACGCCGTCGCGGTTGCACGCACCGATGGTCGGAGCGGCCCTTGCCAAAGACATCAGTGTGTTTTGTGAAAAACCCTTCTGTCTGGATTGGGCCGACAGTCAGCGGTTGACCGATCTGGCCACAAGCAAGGGGTTGGTAGCGCAAGTTGGCTATCACTATCGCTATGTCGGCGCTTTTGCGGAGATGAAGCGCCTGATCGATGCGGCCGCAATCGGCCGCATCACCCATATCATGGCCGAGGCCTATGGTCCCGTCGTGCTGCGCCCCAAGCGCACGACATGGCGCACCGACAAGGCTGAAGGCGGTGGTTGCCTTTATGATTACGCAGCCCATCCATTGAACCTGCTCAACTGGTTCTTTGGAATCCCTGATCAGGTCATGGGGTCGCATCTGGGGCAAATCTTTTCGGAAGGCACTGATGACGAGGTATTTTCAACCCTGCGGTGGGACAATGGCCCCACGGCACAGCTCTCGGTCAACTGGTCCGATGAAAGCTACCGCAAAATGTCGACCAAGATCAGCTTGATCGGAACCAACGGCAGACTTTATGCGGACCGGCAGGAATGTCAGGCCTACCTGCGCAAACCGGTCGATGGGCTCGATGGCCATGACGCGGGCTGGACCGTAAAATACACCACGGAACTGACCGATGAATGCTGGTTCTATCTGCGCGGTGAAGAATATTCTGCCCAGTTGCATGACTTTATCGAAGCGGTTGCAGCGGGCAAAAATGGAGCGGTTCAGAACGATTTTGCCTCGGCCACGCAGACGGATAGAACCATGGCGATGATTATCGAGAACGCCGAAACCGGCCAGACCGTAGGCGAAGCCCGGGCAACAGCACCCACATCGGCCGCGAAAAAACGCGGCTGGTTTGGCCGATAGGAAGATCAAGAAAATGGATAAGCTTCTTTTCGGCGATAATCAGTTTTTCGGAATCAACCACATGTCCGAAGAAAAAGCCCGCGCACAAGCGATGCGGTTTCAAAGAACCGACGCGATCATGGATGTGATCGATGTTGCCTATGACGCAGGCATCAACACCTTTATGTGCACGACCCACGAACGGATTGCTGCGATTGCCAAGCGGATCAAGGCAGATCCTGTGCGCTACGGTGATTTCCAGTTTTACCCTTGTATGCCCTACGCCCACAAATACGCCAATGCTGTGACCGAACATGGGATGATTGGCGCGCTGAAGGAATTCATGCCCAAGGATGGGCTTCTGGCTACGGCACTGACCGGGACCAAGGCGCTGGCCACCAAAGAAGTGGACGGTATCGCCAAAGTGTTGATCGATATGGAAATGAAGATGTTTGCGGGCACGAAAACGCCTGTCGTCTTCGTCCAGAACGTATTCACTGATCTGTTGCTTGGCATGGGGTTCACCCGTGCGCTGAGAATTTTCGACGACCATATTCGCGAAAAGCACGGGGCGGAGCCCGCCTACATCACGATGAACATGCCCGCTTTGCTGACCGCCTTGGAAAAGGAGGGCATTGAACGCCCGATCATCTGTTCCAACATCAACAAGATCGGGTTTCGGATGTCTGGAGGGTATGACGCCTATCTCGATGCACTGAAATCGGGGCGCGTGCGTGCGGTGGCCATGTCGGTCTATGCCTCTGGTGCGATCCCCGCGGATGAGGCGATCCATTGGATCAGCGAGCTTCCTGGTGTGGAAAGCATCGTTTTCGGAGCCTCGTCGGCAGGCAACATCCGAGGCACAAAGGCCTTGGTCGACAAATATATGGGTGAGGCAGCCTGATGGTGAGAACAGTCAAATCTGGCAATCTGAAAAAAATTCCCATGCTCAACGCCTATGTGCATGATTTGTCGATGGATGATCTGGTCTCCAATTTTACCGAAGGCGCGATGCTGACACTGCATGTTGATATGATCATGAAGCTGCAACAGGACCGCGCCTTTTATGACATCATCGACAAATTCGATGTGATCACCTGCGACAGCCAGATCATGTATTTCGCGACCAAATGGCTTGGCACTCCGGTGCAGGAGCGGGTGTCGGGGTCAGACTATTTCCCCAAGTTCTACATGCACCACAAGAACAACCCCGATATCACGGTTTTCCTATGTGGTGGTAAGCCCGGTGTTGCCGATAAGGCCGCTGAAAAGATCAATGCCAAGACCGGGCGCGCGTTTATCGTTGGCACTGATGCGCCGTCGTTCAAATTTGACGAGGACCCGGCAGAGATTGAGCGCATGATTGCTGCGATCAATGACAGTAGTGCGACCGTGTGTCTGGTCGGGCTTGCCGGTGGGCGTCAGGAAAAGTTCATCATGGCGTATCGTGACAGGATGCCGGGGATCAAGCTGTGGCTGCCCTTGGGCGGCACGATCGACTACGAAAGCGGAGGGTTTGAACGTCCACCCGTCTGGGTCACGGAATGGGGTTTCGAATGGCTTTACCGGCTGATCAAAGAACCGCGCGCGCGGTTCCATCGCTATGTCGTGCATGAGCCGCCGTTTCTGTGGGCCATTTTGAAGCAAAAGCTGGGACGGTATAAAGATCCGTTCACAAATTGATGGGTAACTGACCTGTGTCTAAAGGCAATCTTCTGATTTATGCGCCAGTACCGTTATATCAATCTGATGATGGGTACCTGCTTGAAGATCAGGCGTGCAACGGTCTGCGCCTGTGGGCTGAAAACTTCGACACGGTCACCGTAATGATCCCGCTGGGACATGGTAGTCCACCGACAAGCTGGAAACCTGTCGATATTGTCGGTCCAAACTTGGCGCGGGTCCGGTTTGTGCCGCTTCCGATGTCGTACCGACCGGATGTCTTCTTTAAGAACTATCGGTCATGTCGCGACATTATCCGCCAAGAAATCGATAAGGCCGATTATATGTCATTTTCAATTGGGGGCTTATTTGGGGATTGGGGATCGGTTGCCTGCTATCAGGCGCACCGCAGGCAGCGGCGCTTTGCAATCTGGACAGATCGGGTTGAATCGGAGGTCGTGCGGCGCACGGCATCTTCCGGCCGGTTGAAAGAGAGGACAAAGGCGCGGTTGACGCATCGCCCGATGGCTTGGCTTGAACGTTTCCTGATCAGGCGCGCGACGATCGGTCTGTTTCATGGCAAAGAGACATTCGATACCTATGCGCCGTTCTGCCGGCAGCCGATTTTGGTGCATGATATCCATATCGGCAAAGCGGAGCATATTTCAGTTGACCGTTTGGCCCGCAAGATCAGCGCGATTTCAGATGGTCCGCTAAAAATAGGTTACGTCGGACGTGCAGACCCCATGAAGGGCCCGCTTGACTGGGTTGCCACACTCGCCAAACTGGCGAAAAGCGGCACCGCGTTCGAAGCCTTCTGGATGGGAGAGGGCACAGAGATGGACGCCATGCGCGCGCAGGCCCAGGCGCAAGGAATTGCGGATAAGATAAAGTTTCTGGGCTTCGTCAAAGACCGTGAAGAGGTTCTTGAGAAATACCGCGCCGCCGATATTTTTCTGTTCTGTCACAAAACCCCTGAATCACCGCGCTGTCTGATCGAAGCGCTGGTTTCTGGCACGCCTATCGTCGGCTACGAGGGTGCATTCGCGCGAGATCTGATTTCAAAACACAATGGCGGGCGACTTGTTTCATTGGGTGAAATCGATGCGTTGGTCGCCCAATTGGAGAAGCTTGCGCAAGACCGTGCAATGATGGCAGTTATGATGGCAGGCGCAGTCAAAGATGGCGCGCCCTATGATGACGTCAGCGTCTTTGCACACCGCTCCAATGTTATCAAAGACTATCTTTGAAAACATTTCGTACAAGTTATAGGGGCGCCGTCGATCTTTGGGGCGCCGCCGAGTAGATTCGGTGTTGCGGATTACCGCCCACCCGGGTCTGTAGAAATCGTCCCGATGGACCACAGGTCAATAATGAACTAGCTGCTAAATTCGACCACTCAAGGGGGCTGTTAGCCTCCAAAGAGCGTTTAACGATATGCAACCTGAACACAATCATTGTTGTGATCTGGGATAAGGCGTGAGCATTTTTGAATGCGATTCAGTCGCCTCAATCAGTAAACTCAGTAAAGGCTGC
>Ga0115562_1001900_pt1 | contig 15006 bp, 12 predicted proteins | sample COGITO_mtgs_1105_6_FD_87200 | JGI IMG/M metagenome (GOLD analysis project Ga0115562, IMG submission 87200) | Pelagic marine microbial communities from North Sea - COGITO_mtgs_110516 | ecosystem: Environmental > Aquatic > Marine > Epipelagic | place: Germany:Helgoland, sampling site Kabeltonne...
CAGACTTAAATGAGCATTCTCAACAGAAATTAAGCCAAGTCGCCAGACAACTAAACGAAAGACCAAGAAAGACGTTAGAGTATGAGACACCAGCAGAGCGATTTAACCAGTGTGTTGCATTGACCAGTTGAACTCACAAGGGAAAGAGGTCCTAAACTGAAAGAGAGTCACAATTTCCCATATTAATAGGTAGAACAAAACATCATTTTTCATAAAATAAAAATACATGATGCTTAACATTTTCCATATTTACCTCTCTTTTATATCCTTGATGGAGTGAAAATCGGCTATTTTTCGTCAATTAATCAACTATTTCTACTTAATTCAGAATTCAAGACAAGCGCCTCCCGCTGTTGTGCAAACCAGTTTTGCTTATGATGATGAACGGTTTTATTCAAACAGAATTATCTGAGGCGGTGCTCAACTTTGTGGGGATAATAGCTCGATGACATCATCATTATTCGTATTCAGGTGGTGGAGTATCTTTTGGATCACCAATGGATGTGCATTAGGCACATCCCTGTGCCATAACCTTGCGGGCAGCATGCGCTGCTTGCTGTTAGGGGCCAGTACTCCATGGTACCGCGTCAAATTTGCGCGTGGCTTCGGCACTAAGGCAGCCAATTTAGCCATGAGGTCAACGGCTCGAAGATAACGTGAGTTGTGCCGTTTCTGTAGGGCGTCTTTAACTGATACCTGACATTTCCCTGTGATGTCAGGTATCAGTCGTTCTTCTGATGCCGCCGGGCGGGAGATATAGCGACACAACCGTTCCAGCTTTTTGCGTTCTCGTGTCTTTGTCGCCATTCCGGCATGCAAGGGGAAACAGCAGTTAGGGTGCTCTCTTGGCGCGATGAAACTCTGGCCGTTAGAGGCCAGCCCTATGGACTATTTTGCAAACAAAGTTTCTTGGTGGCCGTCTTAAAAAAATCGAGCAACTCTTTCGGAGCATCAACGCCGGAAAGGATAATTTTTTCAAACCTATCAATCGGCAGACCGTGTAATAGTATGTCGTCCAAGGTGCAGTAGATTTCAGCCATTACCACCGTTCTCTGACGCAGTGCGCATTTGACAGTTTCCCACGGGGTCTCATCTTCTACAGAAAATTGAACTGGTCCAATAGTAAAGCTCCGTCCAGCAATTTTCGCTACTCCTGGTTTCCCAGACTTCACAATGCTTTGGTGGCCGAGGGCCTGCGAAGATATGTACAATTCAACCGGAATACGGCCAGGATGCTCCCCCAATACTAGCCCGCCGATTTTCTCAGGGGACCAACCCGCCGCAATTACAACATCCAGACCTGGTGTAGTATTCATCTCGATAAACGCCCCGGCAGTTTCCCAGGGGGGACGGCTGATATCAGTTGTCATGTAGTCAAAACCAGCCACATCCAGCCCAAGGGTCACAGCGGCATTTATTGCCATATCAATCAACGAAGGATGGATATTTTCTGTTACGTCGATACATATACCACCTGCGGACAAATTTGAAACACTGCGAAGCGAAATACGCTGGCCTTTGGCAAGAACTGTCGTCAGGCTTACCCCTTGTCTCTTGATATGCTCTTGGAAAATCCTATCCATTTCGATTGGACGCAGGTAGTGACTCTTTACGATGTCGTCACTCCGACCAGCATTGATTTCGGCAATCAGGTTCTCTAACCGCCTCACCCCGTCTCCGATCGCCTGCGAAGGTTCTCGACGGATAGCCGCTACAAAAGCACCGCCAATGACCATCAACCGGTAATCGCTGCCGGGTACAAATTCCTCCAGCATGATCGGACCCGTCGTCACCCCCTGGGCTATTTCAATTGCAGCAATCAATTGCTGCTCGTTTTCAATCCCTGCTGTAATCCCTCGCCCCCCTCCCTGATCCAATGGTTTGACGACACAAGGATATCCAGATGGCGGTAGTATGTTCTCAATTTCTCTCCGAGAGTTGAGTAGCGTATGTTTTGGTGTTGGCAATCCAAGTGCCCCAAATGCCGACTTGCTGATAGATTTATTACCTGCAAGAATTCCCCCGATGAGGCCATCCGACGAAGACATAGATTCAAAGAATTGGCGTGATCGTAAGCCCCACCCGAATTGCCAATACCGGGATTTATTGATGAAAGATAACGCTGGAATGTCCCTGTGCCGGGCAGCTGTAAGAAGAATTCTTGCCTGATAATCGGGATGATGGTGTCTGCATTGAACCCAGATTTTTCTGAGAGCAGTTTCAAATTTCTTCCGGTCTATGCCAACCGCTAGTTGTGATAAACCAAAACGTACCACTTCAAGAGATATATCGGGCTTATGGAATCCAACCCAGAATACGAGGTTTTCACGCACTTGCCTCGCCCCGCAACTATGCAGATAGCCTCGCTTGAAGTTGAGTACATCCAAAGCCCATTTTGCGATACATGAAGCCTTTCCAAGAGCGTTTTTCTGTTCTAGTTCATTTTGCGAGGCCCCGAAAATCTGTTTTGAAAGCGCTGTAAATTCGAGCAGATTTTCTGCTTCTATCAGCTTGTCAAAAGGCTCCGCATCAACCGTAAACAGAATAATTTTTTCCTTGGAATACAGACTGGGGCCGTAAAATATGCTGGTCGATAGTCTTAGAGGTACCATTTTATTTCTCGTTAACCGAGCGCTGAAGAATTGCTAAAATCAAAACTTCAGTTTTCTTAAAGTCAAAATATATGATGCCTCATATTTACCATATTGACATCTATTTTATATTCTTAAGGGAGTGAAGGCCGGTTATTTTTGGTCTATTAATCAACTGTTTTTACATAATTCAGAATTTAGAACAAGCGCTTCCCGCTGTTTTGTAAACCAGCTCTGTATATTGCTTATGATGATAAACGGCTTTTATTCAAACAGACTTATCTGAGGCGGTGTTAGATTCTCGTCGTTAATTACTTGCTTACCGCTTATAATTGGTACTTAACCGATTGAAAAGCTAATCCCCCCTGCGTCTGCAGGTCGCTCAATCTAGGATCAATCTTTTTTACTCACCTTCATAAATTCAAAATATTATTCACGTGCGTACAAAGCAATGTTATCTACATCCATTGTAAAAAAGACCCGTGTTATGTTCTCATTAGAAGATTAATCATCATGGTAACTTTAATCTTGGGCAAAAAAGGATTGTATTAATCCTTTCATATCAAAGCTAATCAATAGGGTAATGATGTCATTGATATACAAGTATTAACGAGTCACTTTAAGCTTTATTTTTTTTGAGGGAATAAATATGAGTAAAAAAGCATTTCAAGATTGTTACCCTGACGAGCTAAGTCATTGCTATGGTTGTGGCAAACACAATCATCAAGGTCATCAATTAAAAAGTTATTGGCATGGTCAGCAGACTATCGCTCATTTCACTCCCGAGTCTTTCCATACTGCTATCCCAGGTTTTGTTTATGGTGGTCTGATTGCTTCATTAATTGATTGTCATGGCACGGGTAGCGCTGCAGCAGTGGCCTTTCGTAATGAAGACAGAGCCATGGAAACTCTGCCAGCTATACGCTTTGTAACAGGCGCCTTGAATGTTAATTACCTAGCTCCCACCCCGCAAGGAGTTGAGTTAGAATTAATTGGTTCTTTTTCCGAGATCAAAGAACGTAAAATCATTGTTGATATTGTCGTTTCAGCCAATGGTGTTGTATGTGCCAAAGGCGCTGTCATTGCGGTGAAAATGCCTCAAAGTATGACAATAAGATAATCAATATTGTAAAACTGTTTATTGTCATAAGATATTGTTTTTGTCGAATATTTTTACAGGTCTTTGTGTATGTTTTAATTGTATTTGAGTAGCAGTCGATGTGAATGAGAGTTATGACATTACATTCCAAAACTGTTATCTAACGAGTCGTTTTTTAGTAACCCAATTATTATGATTTCAACCTATAACGCTGTCTTTGTGGGCATTTTGCAGCCATATGCAAAAGTAGGAAGTAGCAATGAGTAAAGATCTTTTTGAACATAAAACGGATATGTATGATGGGATGATCATCGCGTTTCAAATATCGAAAATATCGAAAATATCGAAAATATGGTTAATGCTATAGTGGGAAGTGTCAGTCTTAATTCCAATCATAAAATGCATGTCATGCGTTTTATACATACCTTAAAAGGTGAGGGGACCCCGATGCTCAGTGAAGAAATTTTACTTGTACATGATGGTGAATGCCCTGCTTGCCACGCTTATTGCCAAGTAGTGAGGATCAAAGAATGTGAGGGTGATTTACGTATTGTGGATGCAAGGGAAAACAGCGAAGTGATGAATGAAATCAGCGCACAAGGTCTCGACATTGACCAAGGAATGGTTTTGAAGGTGGGTGGGCAGTTTTATTACGGCTCCGATGCGATACATAGGCTTGCTTTGATTAGCAGTCGTCGGGGAGTATTTAATCGTATTAATTATTGTATGTTTAAATCAAAAACCGTTTCAAACATTCTTTATCCGCCCCTCAGATTTTTTAGAAACCTGTTATTGAAAATGCTAGGGAAAACCAAAATCGATAATCTGAAGAAAAAAGAGGATGATACATGCTAACTATCTCATGAAACTTAACAGACAGCATAACGGGTCACCCATAGTCAATTTATCACATGCTTTTATATATTTGATTGAATGACAATGGGGGGTTGCGTTATTCACTTAAAATAAAATCACCGAAGTGCTTTTTTATCAATCTTACCGACTGCTGTTAGTGGTATCGTGTCAATAAAGTGAATATGTTTTGGCGTTTTAAAGGCAGCCATAGTTTCATGGCAAAAAGTTAATATTTTTTCTTTTACTGCGTGTTCATCAGCATCGATATGTTGGGCAGATAACTCAACATACAAATTGACTACATCGTTGCCCGGACGGGCTTTATCTTCAGTGCCAATGATTGCGCAAGCTGCAATTTCAGGCATAGCGGAAAGCTTATCTTCTACTTCGACTGAAAACACTTTGAAACCGCCCACAATCAGCATATCTTTGGCGCGATCACAAAGAAAAATATACCCTTCTTCGTCCATGTATCCTACATCGCCAGAAAACATCCAGCGCTCGCCATCAATCTCTCGCAGAGCTTTGGCCGACTCGTTAGGTAAATTTAAATAGCCTTTCATTACCTGGGGACCGGAACAAATAATCTCTCCTGGTTCGCCATAGGGCATGTCTTGTTCACCTGTTTCAACGTCGCGAATTCGTACCTTTGCATTAGGGACAGGAAAACCTATTGACCCAAGTTTATATCGCTTAGGTGGATTTGCAGTATAACAAGGCGCTGTTTCGGTCATGCCAAAAGCATCAGATATCTTATTGTCACCAATAATAGCTGCAAGCGCGTCGTAACTTCCGCGAGTGAGAGGGGCTGCGCCTGATACCGCTACTCTGAGTTTAGAAAAATCGAGGAATGAAAAGGCAGGATTAGCAACCATCATGTCATATAACGCTGGGACCCCAATGATAACGTTTGCAGGGTTCATTTGAAGTTGCTCACAAATAAAATCTGTATCCCGTGGGTTGGGTACGAGGATCATCTTGCCACCATAAATTGCCGAGGCAATCGCATTGGCTAGCCCTGCAATGTGAAACATTGGAAACGCGCTTAATAGCGTTTCTTGGCTTTCATTAAAAGGGTTCACTGCCATTGATTGCGCGGTGTTATGCATGACATTACGTTGCGACAACATCGCACCTTTAGGCTTGCCTGTGGTGCCGCCGGTATATTGGATCATGAAGGTATCATTCCAATGGACATCAATTTGAGTATATTCAGTTGATGCCGATTGTGTAAGACTTAAATACCAGAACACCCCACAATTTTTAATGTCTGGGAGATCAAAATCTATCGGCGCTAGTAGGTCTGCCGCACCTGTTACAATTGTATATTTTAAGCAGTCTGGCGTTTCAGGCATGGCTGCGAAGACTGGTGCCAGTTCACTTAGCGTGATAACGACTTTAATGCCTGCGTCTTGAATTTGATATGCTACTTCTGGTGGGGCTAATAGCGGCGAAATGCCTGAACCGATTGCGCCTATCTTGCTGATTGCGGCTAACATTATTGGATATTGTGGAATATTAGGCAAGTGAATGCCAACAACATCGCCTTTATTAATCCCCAAGGTTATCAAAGCATTGGCTAAGCGATTGGCTTGTTCATTGTACTCTGCATAGCTAATTCCGCGGGCTACATACCACATAGCCATCGCTTCTGGCTGAATACGGGCATGTTCCTCAATAAAACTACCAAAGGGCCTATCCTCAAACTCTGGAATGATAATCCCTAAAGATCCGTAGTGAGCTAACCATGGTAAATTCATTATGCGTTCCTTTTCTGTTTAATCATTAATAAAGACGACGCTAAATCACTAGACAGTCAATATTTAAAAAACGATATATAAGGTTTCAATAACTTGTTAATGTAATGTGTCAGGTTATGTACAATGCGTCTAGTGCTTTCATTTCCCCAATGAAAGATTTTTCATAACGTGCATAAGTAACATTTAACCAACAAACTCTAGTCATGTGCACTTCAACCCATAGCGTTAAAACCACCTTACTATAAAGGATCACCAAGCCAGACAATGTAAATATGTTCAAATAATTTTAAATATCTGATTATGTTTAGACGAGCCCCTGTATGCTTGATTGTTTTAAAATATATAAGGATCAGATTTTTCTGATATTTACTTTGTGTTGTTAAGGATTTATATGCGTGATGTATTGTTAAGCAGTATTTTAGTGTTAGGTTTGAGTGCTTGTACACAACCAAGAACAGTGGTTGCAGAGCCATCTGAACTAAAACAAAACAATACTAAACAAGTTTTGAGTGAAAAATGTGAAGATGCTAAATATCAACTTGATAAAACGGTTGAAGAAGGTCAGTTATTTGATTTGGGAGATTTAAAACGCAACATTGAATTGTACTGCGTTTGGCTCAGGAATTAGTATTCCACACAACGAACTGGGTATCGTTAAAAAGGGGGGATGTATTATGTTTTAATTTGAGTAAGCCCGCGTTGAGTTGCAAGGTTATTAACACACAGAGCATCTTTTGCTGGGTATCACTACAACGCACTGAGAATGCAGAGGTAAAAATAACCTCAAGGCTTTTATTGCCAATATCCTCAAATAATTCTAAATATTTGGTTAAATTACGTTGCTAGGGGACATTAGGTATTTATGCTTTTGGCATAAAACAGTTTAAAAGCTCCGCATTTGTAGGATATTTTTCAAGTAACTCAGCTAGTTTTCTCGCGCCCTCTAAGGGCTTTAGGTGCGAAAGTGCCCTACGCAAAACGATTACTTTTTCAAGATCTTTCGGATTTAAAAGTAGTTCCTCACGGCGCGTACTACTTTTTGCAACATCTAGTGCAGGAAAAACCCGCTGGTCTGCAATCTTCCGTGATAAAACGATTTCCATATTTCCAGTGCCTTTGAATTCTTCAAAGATCACCTGATCCATCTGACTTCCGGTATCAACGAGTATGGTAGCTAGAATTGTGAGGGACCCACCGTTTTCGATTTTTCTGGCGGAGCCAAAAAGTTTTCGTGGTACTTCCAATGCTCTAGCATCAAGTCCACCCGACATTGTGCGACCGCTGCTTTTACGACTTGCATTATGAACTCGAGAGAGTCTCGTAAGAGAATCGATGACAATCATAACATCATGTCCTTCTCCTGCTTGCTTGCGAGCGGTGTTAAGCAGTTGATTCGCTACGCGCACATGTTGCTCATAGCTTGAATCTGTGGATGAGGCGTGCACTTGTGCCGGCACACTGCGCTTAAAATCTGTCACTTCTTCTGGGCGCTCATCTATGAGTAACGCATAAAGCTTTATTTCGGGATAGGCTTTTCCTACTGCCTGACAAATGTGTTTTAAAATAGTGGTTTTTCCACAGCCCGGTGGAGCAACAATTAAACCTCGCTGGCCCATTCCGATTGGCGTGATCAAATCCATAGCCCGGGTGGTGAATTCTTCAGAACCTAATTCTAATTGAATACACTGAGTTGGATTGATGGCTACGCCATTTAAAAAACGTTTTTGTGGATCATCGTGTTGTAAATCTTTGACAACTTCATCAACTTGTTTAGGTTCTTCGTTTCTTTTTACTTTCAAAGATAAAATTTTTCTTGTCATGATATCGCTTTATAACTTTTGATAATTTGGTGTTTTCGAGGTGTTAGAGTCAATTATTCTAGGTGTCTCTTTAATTGTTTTTATCAACAAATAACCTATTAACAAGACTCATATGGACACTCCTGTGAGGACTTCACACTAGTGCACTTTTTTGCGGCGCAGCAACTAAAGCTCTGTTTTGCCAATTTCAGCTTGCCTGATGTTGAGACGTTAAGTTTAAAAATTAACTAGTTTTATATTATAAATAATTTTACGGCACTATACCAATTTGATTCAATTGCATTGTGTGAATCAGTGATTTCTACTATTTACTACTTATGGTGCGTTTTAAAGTCGTCGCTAAAATGAATCTTGTTTTTAACTCGTGTAGCTAAAATCATGTGGGCTGTCATAGTTGATAACACAATATCAACGCCTTCAATTATGTATTGTTAGCCATTTGTAAATAGGCCGCACATTACCCACAACAAACCAGAACAATATTATTTTCAATCACGCTAAACAAATGATAAAAAGACATATATATTTTACTTGGACTACCATGTGCCTATATATTATTACTAAGGTCACGCATGCAATGGTATGTGACCTTGCATGATACTTATTTGGATAAATCTGCTTCGCGGCTAGTTTTAAAATCTGAGTCCATTTTCCACTTTGGCCAGTCTCTAGAGTTGGCTAATGTTTGGATAATATCAACCATCAATTCAATGTCTTGCTCAACACCTCCTAGTGACCAAGTAGGGGAGAAGTCATCTTCAGCTTTGTGATATTTGTTAGCAATATACTCAGGGTCTGTGTCTCCAAGACTCATAAATAATAAGCTTGGCACACCTTGTTTGGCTAAAGAAAAATGATCTGAGCGAAAAAATAAACCATTTTGCGGTCGAGGATCGAGTTTCACCCTTCGCTGTTGGGCTAAAGTGGCCCGGGCTAAGTAATCTTCCATCTCGGATAATCCATCACCGTATTGCAAAATATAGTCTACTTTGTCCAATACATTCATGCCGTCAATATTAACCAAGGCAACCATGTTTTTGGTTGGAATAATGTCTCCTTTTGAGAATTGCTCAGAGCCTATCAATCCTGTTTCTTCAGCCGTAAAGTTGATGAATAAAATAGAACGTTCAAAAGGCTTAATTTTGTGCTTAGCCATTAATATTCGGGCCATTTCTAAGGTTCCCGCTGTGCCTGAAGCGTTATCAACAGCACCGTTGTAAACAATACTACCTTTAGAGGTTTTTTTGGTCCCAAAATGATCCCAGTGAGCACCTGCCAACACGTATTCATTGGGGTATGTATTGCCTTCAATTTTCGCGATAACATTATGCGATATAGCGTGGCTTATAATATTTTTTAGGGTTAAATTTGCACTTTGCTTCAACCTCACAGGTTTAAAATCAGCTTGTAAGGCTCGCTGTTTAAGCTCTTGGTAATTAAGTCCAGATTGTTTGAAAATTTGTTCGGTAGCGGCTAATTTTAGCCAGCCCATAATAGGCAGTTTGGAGGTATTTTGTTGGCTGTCAACTAGCGTATATTTACTGCCTGTATTTGAGCTTTCTACCACACTCCAAGGATATGCGGCTGGCGCAGTTTCGTGCACCACCAACACCGCTTTTGCCCCTTGACGCGCTGCTTCTTCGTATTTATAAGTCCAGCGTCCATAGTAGGTCATGGCGTTACCGGTGAATATCTCAGGGTTTTGGGTTGCAAATCCTGGATCATTTACCAGTACGATGACAGTTTTGCCTGTTACATCGATATCAGCATAGTCGTTCCACTGATACTCAGGGGCATTAATACCGTAACCCACAAACACTAGGGAAGAATCATTTAATGTTATTTGGTTGTTAATATGTTCGGTGCGCGCGGTGAAGTCTTTACCTGACGTAAAAGACAAGTCACCAATTACCAGTTTCATGTTTTGGTCTGGAATAATTCGCGCAATTGGCACCGCTTGAAAATATTGCCCTAGTGGTGATGAACCCACACTGTTGGGGTTAGCACCTTTTAATCCCAGTTTTTTATATTGCTGGGCTAAGTATTCAATGGTGAGTTGTTCGCCTTGAGTAAGCGGGCCGCGACCTTCAAATGCATCTGATGCCAAAATCTTAATATTCTGCGCCACACTAGATAAATCAACGGTTTGGTTTTTAGGATCTGCAAATGCCATTAAATTGAACATACTAAGGGCTGCAAAAGCGCACCCATTGATATAATTGAAAAATTGATGACGTAAACTGGATCTAGGCATAGTTGAGGTCTCGAAATAGGTATGGGTTTAGTCTATCTTACTTAAGCTTGTTATTTCTTGAAGATTATTAACCCAAACATACATTGTCAACGCCCCAAAATCTCTGTAAATATTTGATTGAGTTGTAATGCATGTTTCAGTCCATTTCTATCGATATTAATGATTCAAAAACAAGTACTTGTGGCTGTAAAGAAAATTGGCGATGCACAAAACTCTGTTTTTAAAGCTTTAAAACACTCAGGCATAATAGAAGATGCCAGGAACTTTGAGACATGTGTCTCACCACATATCTATAATAATGGGAATGACATCGCGTATTCAATTGATTGATAAATAAAGCCAATTAATTCGATGGAGGCTATTTCATTTTCCTCAAAATATATACTGACAGGCATTATTTGCTCACCAATACACCCTTTTGCTAGCTAGCGCTTAATATATTATTTTTATCTAGAGAGTTACAACATACAGTATTTATGTACTATTTACAGCATGACCTGCTCTAAGGAAAAAGCTGCACTATGCCGCTTTTGCCATCCCAGTCACCTACAATCCAGATTTGTACAAAGGGATGGGCAGAGGGAATAGAGATGCAATGTTGCAGAGCTAAAATTTGATTTTTCCCCCAAGCCGGGTGAGCATTTTGGATAACTAACCAAACCCGCTTAGTTTTATAACGCTTAAAGGATTTATTGAACAGAATTCGATTTAGAGCGGTTAAGAGACGCGCATGAGGCTCAGTGTTTCTTTCTAATTCTTGGAGTGCTTGACGGGTCTTGTCGCTAAGTTCTCGCTTCAATATTTGCATGGCTTCCTGCTCACCACCATATAGATGAGCCACTTCCAAATCCAATCTGTCTCCCTCAAAACGACAAGATACATCTGGTTTGGCGGGACGGTTGTGCCAAAGGTGGCGAATCGGATTGCCCGTCTCGTGCTCATACCAGCGCATAAAAAGTTTTGCAGCCTGATGCTCCAGCAGTAATTTTTCATGTTCGCTGTTATTAAGTTCAGACACCACAGTTACCTCCAGCCCAATTAATAATAAAACTATCATCAAAAGTGAATAAAAGTGTTAATTAATTCAACTCATTGTTATCTGCTGACCGTCAGGACTAGTTTGAACTAGTTGACTCGAAGTGCCGGTTCAAGTTTTAGATGCTGTAGGTTAATTTTTAACGCAAGATTTCAGGCGTAATCAGTCTTTATTTGATTAAATGACCAAGCCTTAGTGATTTATCTCTGAGTCATTTTTAAAAAACAGTCATTCCCACTCATTCTTGCTTGTATGTTTATATCAACCATCTTGATGATTCACCTTGTTTTTTTGATTATAGTATCATGCTGTGAACTTTTTATTATTGCGGAGATATGACTCTATGTTATCCATCACTTCCAGTTTTTCTCTTACCCGTTTGGAGCGTAAAATGCGCCACGCCGACAACTATGCTGATTGGAAAAATGCTGCCCTTGAGCATGACGCCAAGTCTGGTTTCGAGGCATGGAAAAGCAAAGAGGAGTCGAAAAGTTATGATTATGTGAACATTCGTACCAGAATCGATGCACTTAAAGAGTACAGACGTCAGGAAGATGACATTGGACTGTTATTTGCGCTTAATGAGGGAATTCATGGTAATCAGGGAGGCATGGGTAAATCAATTCTCTATGAAAAAGCTAAATTGGGTACAAAACATCTAATTGAAGAGTATGTTGATGAAATAGTGAGTGCCCTTGATTATATCTCCACTATTCCAGAATCAAGTGAGATCACTAAAGAAGATAAGCTTGATTTTTTTGAACGTGCCAGTCACTGTTTTGGCCGTTCAGCTTTGATGTTAAGTGGTGCGGGCTCCCTTGGACATTTTCACCGTGGTGTCATCAAAACATTATTTGAACATAAAGTCTTGCCCACTGTTATTTCGGGCTCAAGCGCGGGAGCGATCTCTGCAGCAATACTTGGCACATATTCTGATGATGAATTACCCTGTGTATTGCAAGGTAATAAGGTACTGGATCCGCTGCAAGTTGAAATTGATAACCGTCCAAAAAGCCTTATCCGTAGGCAATCTGACTCAGCATCATTAAAAATAATGTTAGATGCTATTATTCCTGACATGACCTTCCAGGAAGCCTATGAAAAAACAGGTCGAATGATTAGTATTACTATCGCACCTGCTGAGGAACATCAAACATCAAGATTAATGAATGCAATCACTTCGCCTAATGTTTATGTGCGAACGGCAGTCATGGCTTCCTGTGCGGTACCCGGTGTATATCCTCCTGTTATGTTGATGGCTAAGAATGTATATGGTGAGGCCCAGCCCCATTTACCGGAGCGTCGTTGGGTCGATGGGGCAGTCACTGACGATTTACCAGCCAAAAGACTCGCTAGACTCTATGGGGTTAATCATTATATTGTTAGTCAGGCTAATCCTTTAGCACTGGCCATTATCAAGGGTGAACAATATATGCCTGTGTCTGAAGGGGCAAAAAAGGTCTTACGATTATCCACCCATGAAATTTTAAAAAGTGGCGAGAAATTTAGCCGACGTTTTTTACGTAAAATTCCCGATGTAGGTAAAACCATGAGTATGTTCTATTCGGTTATGGCACAAGATTACAAAGGTGATGTGAATATCGTACCTCACTTTAATTTTGTTGATCCTCAAAAGTTGCTGGGACAACTCACCTCTGCTGAAATAGATGAATTGGTTGTTGAAGGTGAACGCTCAACCTGGCCTCAATTAGAACAAATTAAGATATGTTCTAAAATTGGTCATAAACTAGATGAAATACTAGATCATCATTTGGAACACAATATTCAACGCTTTTACAAAACACGCCGCTGAATTGAAATGAATAATGTGAGCGGACTAGAAGAACAACTGGATATGACACTGTTGTTTACAAAGTCGAATCAGAGTTGAGGGGGGGGATTGGGCAGTTCTACTCACAAGCCACAGCAGACTGTTGGTTTTTACTATCTAAAACAGAAAAATAAGGACACTAATGACACAATCAACCACATTAATCGATGGCCTTTATTTTGGGGAAAGCCCACGTTGGCGAAATGGCCGCCTCTGGTACAGCGATTTTTACGACCATGCAGTTAAGTCAGTTAACCTGCGAGGTGAGGCTAGATTGGAATTACAATTAGATGAGCAGCCCTCAGGTTTAGGTTGGCTGCCAGACGGTCGATTACTGGTGGTATGCATGGAATCACTCACGTTAAAGCGACTTGAAAAAAACGGTTTGGTTTTACACGCTGACTTATCTCAATACTCAACGCATCTATGCAATGACATGGTGGTTGATAAACAAGGTAATGCCTACGTCGGTAATTTTGGGTTTAACCTTGACGAAGAAATGCAAACACGGGGTGCAGAGTCAGTGATGGCAGATCACCTCAAAGCCAATATTGTGAAAGTCACACCACAGGGAGATGTGAGTGTTGCAGCCGGTGGCATGAGTTTCCCCAATGGATCTGTTATTACTTCCGATGGCAAAACGTTCATTGTCGCAGAAACTTTGGGTCTGTGTTTAACCGCGTTTGATATTGATGAAAACAGTGCTCTGAGTAATCGAAGACAGTGGGCAGCTACTGGCTCACGACTGCCCGATGGAATATGTATGAATGCCGATGGTAATATATGGATCGCAAACGCAGTCAGTAACGAATGTGTCCTTTTTGCAAAAGGCGGAGAGGTATTAGAGGTCGTGAATACCAGTCAAAATTGTTATGCCTGTATGTTAGGCGGGGATGATGGTAAAACCTTATTTATGCTAACAGCCCAGAGCTCACAAGCACGGATAGTGAGCGTAAATAGAACCGGGAAAATTGAAATGGCTAAAGTCGCATCAACCAGAGCGGGTTGCCCTTAAATCTTTTTTTGATCTATTTAACGTTATAGAGATAGGTTTTCAGTGACGAATGATGTTGCAAATTTATCTCTGACTTAACGTTTCTATACCCACCTTATAGAAAGAACAGCTGAAACAGGCTCCCTTTTTAATTAATACAGCTCTTACCCAATGAAAGCAAAGCTATAACTGTCAACTTTCATTAATAGTGATATTGAAATAGGAGCTTGTTTTTTTCCAAAAGAGTGTGTCAGCAAACCTGAAAGTAAAAATAATTTAAACTAATGCTCATTGATGTAGGAAAGATGAATTATCAGATTCAAATAAGGTTAAATCATCGGTGACATACTCCCCTTAGAAACCAAACGTAGTATAAAATATTCAAGAGTTTTCGTCATCTTTAGAGGGCATAAATGCTCTTATACCATCATCATTTATAGTGTTTATCCTCACTGTTGTTTAACCACTAAAGCCATTAGGCTGGACGTTTTAAAATGACGCCCAGCCTTGATCTTTCTTCCCTTAGTTCAGTGAGTCAAGTGCTTGGCTAACATCTGCAATAATGTCATCAATATTTTCGATACCGACAGATATTCTGACTAGATCTTCACTGACCCCCGCATTTGCTAATTCTTCTGGATTGAGTTGCCTATGTGTAGTAGAAGCAGGGTGGCAAGCTAAGGATTTTGCATCGCCTATGTTTACCAGTCTCAAAATCATTTGTAAGGCATCGATAAACTGACCACCCGCGACTTTGTTTGAAGAC
>Ga0115562_1001912_pt1 | contig 14940 bp, 7 predicted proteins | sample COGITO_mtgs_1105_6_FD_87200 | JGI IMG/M metagenome (GOLD analysis project Ga0115562, IMG submission 87200) | Pelagic marine microbial communities from North Sea - COGITO_mtgs_110516 | ecosystem: Environmental > Aquatic > Marine > Epipelagic | place: Germany:Helgoland, sampling site Kabeltonne...
CACCCTGCCCGACCCGTCAAGGATCGCAACACTGTCACCGCGGTCAAACGGACCGGTTACGTCCGTCACGCCAGCTGGCAACAGTGATTTACCGCGCGACAAGGCTGCAACCGCACCATGATCAAGCGTCACCGACCCTTGCGGTTTCATTGCCGCAATCCAGCGTTTGCGCGCGGCCTGCGGGTCGCTTTGCGCGGTGAACCACGTGGCATTGGCACCATTTTTCAGCGCCAGCAAAGGCCGCATCACAGACCCTTCGGTAATCGCCATCGCGCAGCCTGCCGCCGTCGCAGTTCGCGCGGCCATAATCTTGGTCTTCATGCCGCCTTTGCTAAGGCCAGAGCCCGCGTCGCCTGCCATCGCTTCAATCTCAGGCGTGATCTGGTCGATTACGTCAAAACGCGTTGCGCCCGGATCATCCGACGGGTTTGCGCTGTAGAACCCGTCAACGTCTGACAAGAGGACCAACTGGTCCGCCCCGACAGTCACAGCAATCTGTGCGGCAAGACGGTCGTTGTCACCAAAGCGGATTTCGTCGGTCGCAACGGTATCATTTTCGTTCACAATCGGCACGACGCCAAAATTAAGCAACTGCGCCATCGTCGCACGGCTATTGAGGTAACGTCGGCGGTTGGCGCTATCCTCCAACGTGACCAGAACCTGACCGGTCGTGATCCCGTGGGGCGCCAGCACTTCTTCATAGGCGCGTGCCAACCGGATCTGGCCAACGGCAGCAGCAGCTTGGGCTTGCTCAAGCGCGAGCGTCGTGGGGGGGAGCCCCAAAACACCCCGCCCCAATGCGATGGAGCCGGATGAAACAAGGATGACGTCGCACCCCAACCCCTTCAGCCAACGCACATCTTCGGCCAGCCCCTGAAGCCAGTCAGAGCGCAGCGCGCCCGTGGTCCGGTCCACCAACAGCGCCGACCCGATCTTGATAACGATCCGTTTGGCGGAAGTTATGGATGCCATTGGGCTGCTTCCTCAGCGGGTTTGTGACGCAGACGGTCATCGTCAATCTCGCCGCGCAAGGCTCGTAGAACCTCAAGCACGCCTTCACGTGCCACGCCTGACATTTGCATGACGGGACCACCAGATACTTTTTCCAATTCTTTTGAAGCCTCTGCGCGCTCTTCTTCATCCAAAGCATCAACTTTATTAAGAACGGTAATGCGGGGTTTCAACGCCAGATCACCCCCGTATTTTTCCAACTCGGTGATGATGGTCTGATAATCTTCGGCCACGGTTTTAGACGTCCCGTCGACCAGATGCAAAAGCACCGCACAGCGTTCCACGTGACCCAAGAAAAGATCACCAAGCCCGCGCCCCTCTGACGCCCCTTCGATAAGACCGGGAATGTCGGCGACAACAAATTCGGTGTTGTCAACGCCCACAACGCCCAAGTTCGGGTGCAGCGTGGTAAACGGATAATCCGCAATTTTTGGTCGCGCGTTCGAGGTCGCAGCAAGAAACGTTGATTTGCCCGCGTTCGGCAAGCCGAGCAGCCCGACATCCGCAATTAGTTTTAGGCGCAGCCACAACGTTCGCTCCACGCCGTCCTGACCCGGATTAGACCGACGGGGTGCTTGGTTGGTGGCGGATTTGAAGTGCAGGTTGCCCCAGCCTCCATTACCACCGCGCGCAAGCTGGACGCGCTGACCGACTTCGGTGATGTCGCAGATCACAGTTTCCTGGTCTTCATCCAGAATTTCGGTGCCCACAGGCACGCGCAGCACGATATCGTCGCCGTCTTTGCCGGTACGCTGCTTGCCCATGCCGGGCTGGCCGTTCTTGGCGAAAAAGTGCTGCTGGTAGCGGAAATCAATCAGCGTGTTCAAGCCGTCTACGGCTTCGGCCCAGACCGTCCCGCCACCGCCGCCATCGCCGCCATCGGGGCCGCCGTATTCGATGTATTTCTCGCGGCGGAACGAAATACAGCCACCACCACCTGCGCCAGAGCGGATATAGACTTTACACAGATCGAGAAATTTCATGGCGTGGCCTTTCGGGCGGCGGGTCTAAAGCTTGCGGCTATAGGTCCATGTGGGTACGGCAGCATCGCGCGCCAGACAATAGGTTTCGGCATCGCCAAGGTAGACAAATCCTGCATTGGTCAGCACTTTGGCAGAGGCCGGGTTGTCGTGATATACGGCCGCGAACATCGTGTCGTTGCCCAAGGGGTTTGCCGCGACGACCGCCTGTACCGCCTCGGAGGCGATATGCGTGTTCCAGAATGCAGGCGCGACCCAATAACCGACTTCGGTTTGATTGCGGTCCAGCCACGACAATGAGATTACACCCATCACCTCGGACCAGCTGGAGCGTGTGCCGTCCATGACCCACACATCTTCATCACGCGGTTCTGCCAAGGCGCGGTTGATGAACGCCTCCATCGTGCCGGGCGGCAAGGGGTGGGGAATGGTCGGCGTGGTCATCGCGACACGCGGATCGCCTGCATACATGTTCAGCAGTCCGACATCAGACCGGCGCACAGGGCGCAGATCAAAGCGGGCAGTTTCAATCACAGGCTGGTTGGCGATCTGGTCCATCTGCATTTTCAAGTTCCTCCTGCGAATAGCACAAACAGGACAGAAGCGACCGTGAGGCCCGCCAATGTCCACATAAGATAGGGTTCCGCAGGCGTCCCTGCGACAGTTTTCGCGATTGCATCACCCGCCAAGACCCAAAGCGGATGCAAAATGATCTGGCACGCGAGCAGTGTTGCCGCGATGGTTGCCGTCGCGATCAATGCGGGCGTTTCAGGTGCGACGAATGCGGTAAAGCCACCGACAATCATGGCCCATGCCTTGGGGTTCAGCGGGTGAACGATCAATCCGGCGGCAAAGCCCGGTGCAGCGTCTGTCGCAGGCCCCGTGCCAAGGCGCAAGTTTGCGACTTTCCATGCAAGCCAGATGATATAGGCGGCTGATATGTATTTCAGCGCTTCAAACACCCAAGGGGCACGCGCGCTTAATTCCATCAGGCCAAAGCCAATGGGCCAGATGATCAGCTGTTTTCCCAATGCTACACCTGCCACGAAAGGCAACGCTGCGCGAAAACCGTAACGTGCGCCGGTTGCCATAAGCGCCATGTTTGCAGGCCCCGGCGTCCCGACTTGGGACGCTGCGAAGACGGCAAAGGATGTGAGTGCAATGGACATCAGAGTGCCCGCCGGCCTTTCTGAACCCCACCTGCAAGAGGCTTAAAGATCAATGTCATATCGGCCCCTTCTATCGTCTGGGGGTGAACTGGAATAGAAAAAGGACCGGCGTTTCCGCCGATCCCTTAAATTTTTTCAAACCTTGCGGGTACGGCTTACTCTGCGGCCTCAGCCATCGGGAGAACAGAGATGAACGTGCGGTTTTTCAGGCCCTTGTGAAAGGTCACATTGCCGTCAACAGTTGCAAAGATTGTGTGGTCTTTGCCCATGCCCACGCCTGCGGCTGGCCAAAACTTGGTGCCGCGCTGACGTACGATGATGTTGCCGGGAATGACGACTTCGCCGCCGTATTTTTTAACGCCAAGACGACGACCAGCTGAGTCGCGTCCGTTACGGGATGAACCGCCTGCTTTTTTGTGTGCCATTTGGTCTCTCCTTAGCCTTTAGCCAGTTCTTTGGCCTGTGCGATCCAGTCTTCACGACCGACACGACCTTTGAACGACAGTTTCTCTTCAATAGCTTCTACGTCCGCATCTGTCCATGCAGCGATCTGGGCAAATGTTGTCACGCCTTCTGCATGCAGTTTGCCTACGATCACAGGACCAACGCCCGAGATTGTTGAAAGATCGTCACCATCGGTGTCGGCCTTTTTCGCTTTGGGTGCAGCTTTCTTTTTCGCAGCAGGCTTTTCAGCTTCTGCTTCGACCTTTGGCGCTGCGATTTTTTCGGCGCGTGTTGGCTTGGACGGCTTTGCAGCAACGGCCTTGCCTGTGATGGCAGCAACAGCAGCGGCAGAAACGGAGCCTGTGCCAACAGCAGCAGCAACACCGGATTTGCCTGCGCCAGACGCCATGATCTCACCGATCTTGACGAGGGTCAGCTTTTGACGGTGACCTTTGGTGCGCTTGGAAGAGTGCTTCCGGCGGCGCTTGACGAAGTTGATGACCTTGTCGCCTTTGATCTGATCGACGACTTCGGCCTGAACGGCGGCATCTTCGATCATTGGGGCGCCAACCTGAACGGTATCGCCGCCCAGCATCAGAACTTCGTTGAATTGTACAGTTTCGCCGGCATTTGCCGCAATACGTTCTACCCGGAGCATATCGCCCGAGGCTACTTTGTATTGCTTACCGCCAGTCTTGATGACCGCAAACATTGCGTCTTCCTTCGTGTATATCGCGTCCTTTGGTCCCCGATTTTCGGGAGTTCTGAGAATGGCTCTTGCCACTCAACCGCAAACAGCGCGCCTTTGAGGCGTCATTAAAAATAGTCCCGCGCAGGAAAGCCCGCCGGGATGGGGGCTTATCAGGGGATCAGCGGTCTAAGTCAAGCAGGTTTTGGGCTGAGTGCCTTGTGGGTGCGCGCGTGCGGCGAAACCAGATTGATCTTGCGCTTTTCAAAGCTCTTGCGCGGTCATGTTCAGGGCAACAGCGCGACCCAAAGCATATGAAATACCGTCATAGGACGTACCGAACCCGTCAAACAACGCGCGGTTCAGTGCCTGCCCTGCGGCGGTTTGCGAGAACGTGATATAGCTGTCCAGCTCTGCATCCGTGAGCGGATGGTAGGCCAGCAGCAAAAAGCCGAAGAGCCAAGATTTCGTATCGTCCTGTGTCGCCTCCAGATCGCCCGACACATCGGCAAGGATGTCTTCTTCGCTCATCTCTATCGCGTCACCGTCAGCTAACCCGCGCAGGAATTGAACATTGGAATTCAGCGCCGAGGCGACGTTGCGGTTCAGCATATCGCCCGTCTCAATATAACGTTCGATCCGCGCAAGCCGCGCATCATCAGTGCCGTCCAGCGCCAGATAGCGCGCACGCGCCGCTTCTTCGACGTCGGGATCCTGAATCGCCTGTCGGGCGGAATTTTCCAACCCGATGATCTTTGCACCCAGACCGGATGCATAAAATGCGATGACATCTTCGCGGGCTTCGGCATCCAACTGTTGTTCAATCTCGGAACGCAGAATTTCGACCATGCGGGCTGGGTCATAGATGGCCGCGACCTGCACCTGCCAACCCGCGCCGCCCTGCCCGTTCAGCATCTCGGTGTTGAGCGTATCGGCGTAGCCCAGTCCTTCGGCGGCCAATATTTGCGCAGCCTCCGGCAACCGCAGCACATCAATCAAAACACTCATGCGCGCATCAGCGGCGGCTTGGACCGCACTTAATACAAACAGCAGAGGCCATAGAATGCGGCGCAAGTGCATCATAGGTCCTGACTGGGCTGCATGCCGGACAGACGCTCCGCGACGGCCTCATAGCGGTTAGCCATGATTTCATATTGCACGGCGTTCATCAGGGCATACACCTCTTGCATCTTTGGGTTCTCAAGTGCGGCGGCATAAATCGTCATCTCGTCATCAGAAAACGCCTGATAGGTGAACGCCGCGTTGGCCAGTGCGTTCGCCTTGATCGAGGTGCGCATGTCGCCCTCTTGGCTGCGCAGGGCCTCGCGCAGGTCGGGTTCTTCCATTTGCAGCTCAATCACCCCTGCCCCCGCAGCGGCCATCAAAAACCGCACCTGCACCTCCTGGATGGCGCGGATGGCCTGATCTTCTGACCCGCTGGCCGCGTTCAGGCGTTTGAGGATTTCGACACGCGGACTGCCGATGCGCACCAGTCCGTCGATGATCTGTTCACCGGTTTCGGATTTAAGGTCGTCGTTCTCCTCCATATGAGAAGAGTTTTCGACCGTCACCAGCCGTTGCCCCAGTTCGGAGGCATAGAAATCAGCGGCATGGGTCAGCAGATCGTCGTTCAGTGTCTCGGCCAAGATATCGCGGGCCATGTCATGCATGATTTCAGTGGCGAACACCTCGCGCACCAGCCGTTGCCATTCGGAGCCGAAATCCCGCGCTTCCAACCCCAACATCTGCGGTGCAGAATCTGCGCCCAGACGGATGCTTTCGAGCGCCACGTCAAAGCCCGTTACTTCCAAAAATGCATCAAGGCGTTCGGTGTCTGCCGCGCGGGCGGGCGTCGTCCACACGGTCGCTGTGATCAGCAAAGCTGCGATCAGCAGGGTAAACTGGGTCGAAAGCAGGTGGCGCATGGCGGTGTCCTTCATAAGGTTCGACGAAGTGTAGGCCATTCAGACTTGGGGGCAATGGCTTTGGTGTTCAAGCGCATCGCCCCTATCTGAGTGCGTCAAAGTGATCTGCCGATCTTAGGTGACGTTATAAGCTGCATCCCCACCATCAATTGTAAGGGTTAAAAAGACATTCATGTCAGAGCCATAAGTCGCTGCCTGGGTTCCGTCACTTTCATATGTTATTACATCGGGATTGCCGACTGTTCCCGGTGTCACGAACGCCTCCCAACCGGGGCCAACTTGATCGGTCAATACGGTGTCGTAGCTATCCCCTTCGATGGTGACCTGACGTGCGCCAGCAGCAGGGAGACCATCGAAGAACGTTAGCAATTCGGCGGTATCAATGAGCATTTGGTTTTCCTGATCATTTTCGATGTCCAGAATATCCGTTGTTTCAAGTACCGATGGTGCAAATGCCGCTATGCCAGTCAGATCAACAAGTTCGCCATCGCCAGCGACGTCACCAGCGCCAATCAAAGGGTTGTCATCGAACGCAATCTCAAGAACACCATTCGATGAGCCCGCCGAGCGCGTAAAGACGAACCGCAAGTCACCTGTTGAATCGACCGAATAGCCAAATATCTCGACCGCACTTTGACCGTCCGCCTCGTATGAGTTCAGGATTAGCGTTTCAACATAAGACACTGTCGCCGCAGCGGTGACGGTAAATGAGTTTGTGCCGGTGTCAAAAGTAAAACCGGTCGGCAACGCTGCATTGGGTGCGGCAAGCGACTGCACAACATACTGCATTCCGGTCATTTCATCAGCGTCTGAATACCTGGAAAAATCAAAATCGTAGCGCGAGGAGTTCTGAGCAGAAAACCCGTCGAGGGACGTCAGATTCAACACAGGTGGCGCGTCCGTGTCGGTGACTCCGTTTACATTGACGGTCACTGTCGCGGTTGATGTGTTTCCACCACCGTCGGTGATTGTATCCGTGAAAGTATCCACCCCGACCTCACCAAAATCAAGCTCGTCCAGAGCGCGTGAAGTCACCGGCAAGTAGTTTACATTACCACCGATCAAAGACACCGTCGCGCCAAGGGCGCTAAGCGGGCTGACAGCTGTAATCGTGGCGCCAGCGGCATTTGTGTCATTGGCCAGCAGGCTTGTTGCGCTGTGCAAGAACGGCACATTCTCGTTCACGCCGGCAGCCCAAGCAATCGCTTGTTCCAAAAGCAAGTCCGGCGTGCCACTGCGAAGTGACACACTCGCACCAGCCGCGTTGTTGAGACCATCCAGATACGGAAGACCCAGAAACACCGCATTTCCGGGCGTACCAGCTTGCATTTCGCCCGGTTTGACCACGATGGCCTGTAAAGCCGGAGCGCCGCCAGCACTGGCAAGGTTTGTAACGCCTGAACCATCAATTTGCTGTGTGGTGTAGCTGAATGAGGGCGTCAAAGTGAAATCGGTAATGCCGTCCAGGATCGGATGGGCCAAGTTCGCCGTGTTCAGCACGAATCTGCTTGTTGTGTTTGTCCCGCCCGCAGCACTTTGATCCCCAACCGGAGAAACCGCGTTTATTTTGTCTTCAGTCGCTTGAGCAACTGAAAAGTACTGGGTCAGAATTCCGCCGGTCGTGACGACGTTGCCGCCTGCAAGATAGTATTGTTCAATAAAGCCATACGAAGGCCGACCATCAAGACTAGCCGACGAGATTGAGCCCCCCAATACGACAACGTCGATGCCAACAAGTGTGGTGGGATTCCAAAGTGTATCGGCAGAAATCGCCCTGGTCTGAACAGTGAAGTTATAATTATCAGTACCGGGGCCTATCCCCGTCAACTGTTCCCGCGTCGCCGTTATTTCGCTGGATAGTTCACCAACCACCATAACATTGATCGTCTCTACCAGCCCGACATCATTTACAGCAACAGCAGCAGGCGTGTCCGTCGTGCCGTTAATGGTGACATTCACCACTTGCGGCGTGCCGCCATTGGTCGTGACGGTAAAGCTGTCGATGATCGCCTCGGCGTCGTTCAGATCATCGACTGCCGTGTTGCCATTATCCAGCGTGTAGGTCCAATTACCGGCCGTATCGACATCGTAGGTGCCAAAGCCTGCCGCAGCGCCTGTGACCGCGTTGAACACCTGATCGACATTATCCACGTCCACGTGGTTCAGATCACCCGTGGCAATGGCCGTCACGTCTTCGATGACGGTGCCGACAATATCGCCGGTAATAGTGGCCGGATCGTCAACACCTTGGATTGTTACCGTGATCGGCGTGACGTTGTTAAAGTCGACGGTGGTGATGTTGAAGGCATCTGTCAGCGTGTCGCCAACGTTCAAAGCTTGGACAGCGCCACTGCCATTAAACAGCGTATAGCTCCAAACCCCGGCACCGTTGATTGTAAAATTACCGTAGGTCGCCGAAAAATTGCCCCCATTGATGGCGATGTTAGGGCCGTCTACATCCGTATATTGAACTGTACCACCGACCGTGTTCGGGACATCGTCTTCAAGGATGGTCGCCGTGAGATCACCGCCAATAGCACCGGGATCATCCTCGCCCTGAATGGTGATGGTAATCGTCTGTTCCGTGCCATCCTCGGTCTGGACAGTGAAGCTGTCGGTCGGATTGTCCCCGACGTTCAGGCTATTTACCGCTGAATTGTTATTCAGCGTATACGTCCATTCACCCGCAGCGTTCATGCTGAATTCGCCATACCCGCCTTCGGCAGGTTCGGAGAGCGCGATCCAAACGTCGTTGGCGTTGTTCAAATCTACATCGGTGTGGCCCAAGTTGCCGGTCAGTGTCCCACCAGCGACATTTTCCAATATCGTGCCGCTCGTATCGCCCGTGATCACAGCTGCATCGTTGATGCCGGTGAAATCAAAGCGCAACGTGCCTATGGTTGTCGATGTGCCGTCCGTCACCTCGTAGGAATAGTTCTGTTGCACCGTGACACCGTCGCTGACCTGGGTCACCAGTGTTTGCGTCTGATCGAACACCCACGTGCCGTCGGGATTGATCGTCAGCGGGTTTGGCACTGCTACAAGGGACGTGAAGGTCAGCCCGTCGCCTTCGGCATCGGAAACACTGCCGGCCAGCGTGCCTCGGAATGCAGGTGGGCCGCTGTATTCAAGGAAGTAGTCCAGGATCTGCGCCGGACTATCAACCAAATTGTTCCAAGTGCCATCGCCTGTGAATTGCAGAGCGTTTTCAATACCTTCATTCGGCTCAACCAATGGTGACTGTCGCCAGTTCGTATAGAACCCTCCAACGCCGGTGCCGCCATCGCCTACGGCAGCACCCTGAAAGAATTGCTGACCTGCTTCGGGGCCTTGGCTCCAAATCCATACATCTTCGACGTCTGCATCGGTTCCGCCGATCCAGCCGGTTAGGCCACTGGAAAGTCCTAAGAGGAAAGCATTCTCAGCCGAAGATGTTACGTTCGCAAGATAGCCACCGGTAGCGTTTGCAGCGATCTGCGCATCGCCCCAAGTAAGGCCGGTGGGCAGGTCAACGAACTGATAGAAATGACCGTTAAATTCGGTCCAAGCCGGTTGTGTGGTATCAATCGGCGCGTTTAGGGTGATGTTCTCAATCGCCAACGTCGTCTCGGGCGCGTCGTTCACGCCTGTGATGACCACGTCGATAGAAGAAGGTGTCGCGGTTGTACCACTGTCGGACAGGTTGTAATTTATGGTGATGGTGCGTACCTCACCCTGTGCAAGATCCTGAAAGGCCGCGTCGGAAAAGTCTGCCGTGAGCGTGCTGCCCGAGAAAGTGATGCCGGGCTCAAGACCTGTGACGCCTGTGATCGTCAGCCCAGCTGTTTCACCGAAGTCCAAATCGGCAGCACCGGTCAAAAGATCGATGGAGGCCGTGCCGCTGTCTTCATTTCCTGCCAGTGGCGAGAGGGCTGTGGTATAGAACGGCAGGTCGTTTGACCCGTTGACCTGCACTGTTGCGTTGGCTCTTCCGTTGCCACCATCTCCGTCATTGGCGGAGATCCAAAATTGCATCGTAACGCTCTGGCCTTGCGGCAGATAGTCAAACACATTGTCGGGTGCATCAAACTGCCACGCGACTTGACCTGTTGACTCGCCTGCATTTTTTGTGGGTGTCAGCGTGAAATAGCTCTCCAACGTCGCATCGGTTGGCAAGCCATTGGTCACGCCGCTTAAGCTACGTACTTCAACCGACGCAGAATGTCCGATATCGGACAGATCAACATCCGTAAATGCTTGCGTGTCAGACACAGAGCGGATTGTCATACTGTTGCTCGTGCCTGCAGTTTCAGAAAACACAGCAAAGCCAGCTTCGGTAAACATCGGTGTATCATTCACACCGGTGATTGTGACCGTAAGGAGCTGGGTGAGACCACCCGTCGTGCCGGCGATATATCCTTCTTGGAAGGTTTCACCGACGCTCAAGCCGTCAACGGCAGAGCTTGCGTTATGGATTGAGTAGTTCCACATGCCCGCGGCGTCGATTGAGAACCCTGCCCCGGAAATGGGCAAACTGAGGCTTTCCGCGACCCATGTCTGGGCAGGGCCATCGGGGTCCGTAATCGTCAGTTGTCCGGTAAAGATGTCGTTAGGATCGTCTTCGATCAGTGATCCTGCGATGTCACCACCGATGACTGGGGTGTCATTATTGCCGTTGATTGTGATGTTGATGATCTGTTGCGTCCCGTCTTCGGATGCGATCGTAAACAGATCGCCCAGCGTCTCGCCGCCTAACAGTTCGTTCACATCGGTATTGGCGTTGTTGAGCGTGTAGCTCCACGTGCCGCCTGCGTTCACACTGAACGTGCCGCGCCCTGACAACGTCGCCGTCGCGCCTTGGACAAGAAAAGCGTCGTCTGTGTTGTCGACGTCCATGCTTGTGGCAATACCCGATATCGTATCGTTTACATCGTCTTCGTCCACACTGCCGGTTATCACGCCACCAATGGTGGCTGCGTCGTTGAAACCTTGGATTTCAATCGCAATGACTTGCTCTGTTCCGTCGGTGGTGCTGATGGTGAAGGAATCGTTAAACGTGTCACCTACGTTCAGACCGTCAATCGCCAAGTTCAAAGGATTGGCCGCATAAGTCCAATTCCCGAGTGCTGAGAACGTGAACGTCCCCTCACCAGATACGGTTGCTGTGGGCGTGGACACAACGGTCCAACTGTTATCGGCGTCGTCGGCGTCCACATCGGTGCTGAAAAGATTTCCGCTGATAGCCCCCGTAAAGCCAACTTCATTTACGGCCATCCCAAGCGCACCCGTGATGTCCGCATCATCATTCGATCCGGTGATGGTGATCGTGATATCTTGTGGGGTGCCATCCGTCGTATTGACGGTAAATATGTCGAAAACCGTATCGCCATCGTCGAGCGCATTGACCGCAGCACTGCCATTGCTCAGGGTATAGTCCCACGTCCCGTCGGTGCCGATTTCATATGTGCCATAGGTCGTGGCGACGGGTCCGGATGTTGCATTCCAAGCATCGTCTGCGTCGCCAATGTCGGGGTCTACGCTGTCCAGATCACCGCTGGCTGTGCCCGGCGCCCCGTCTTCGACCACGCTACCAGTCATATCGCCCGTGATCGTCGCAGGCGTGCTGATCCCGTTAACCGTAATCGTGACGGTTTCGATTGTAGAAGTCGCAAGTCGGGTATCTGTCGCCTGAATCTGGACCGTCACATCGCGCGAATTGCCTGAGCCCAGATCAAAGAAATCTGTGCCCGGATCAAACTGCAGGGTCGTCGTGCCAACGGGAATGACCGCACTGCCCTCTGCCGGTCCCGTTATGATGGTGTAGGTCAGCGTGCTGCCATCGTCTTCACTGTCGATGTCATCCCCCAGCAGGCTCAAATCAACGTCGATAGTGGCGGCATCAGCCGCACCCGCGCCTGTTCCTGCCGCGAGGGTCGGCGCATCGTTGACGCCTGTCACGATCACATTGACAGCCGCTGGCGTGAACGCGCCAGTACCGGACCCGTCTGTCAGCCCGTAGTTTACCACAATGGCTCTGGTCTCACCCAGTGACAGATCTTGGAACGCGGCATTGTCAAAATCAACAAAGAGCTGGTTGCTGGCAATCGAAATTCCGGGTTGAACAATTGGCGCTCCTGCAATGCCCGGCGTTTCGCCGTTGTCCAGATCTACGGCACCTGCAAGCAGGTTGATGGATTGAAGGCCGCTGTCTTCATTGCCCTCGAAATCACCGAGTGGCGCCGTGTAGAACGGCAGGTCGTTCGCACCTATTATGTTGATTGGAAGCGTGAAAGTATCGCTGCCGCCATCGCCATCATCCACGGTGATATCATAGCGCAACGTGACTGCCTCGCCGCCCGCAAGGTAGTCAAAGACGCTGTCCTGCGCGGCAAAAGACCAGTCCACGATGCCAGTGGATGCACCGGCAAGCTTGGTTGTGTTCAGTGTTAAATAGCTCTCCAGCACCGATGCTGAGGGCAACCCTACAGCAACTCCAGCAAGGGAGAGGTTCGTGATCGTTGGGGTATGGCCAACATCAGAGAGATCAATATCACTGAACGTGTTCGAACCAGAACCGCCGCGGATCGTCGTGCTGTTGCTAGTGTCCAGCAGTTCCTGAATTCCAGCGGCGCTTGCAAAGAGGAATTCAGGCGCGTCATTGGTACCCGTAACGGTAATGTTCACATCAACGGTGTTGGACGTCGCCGCGTTGCTGTCAGTTGCGCGCACGCCCACTGTGACAACGCGTTCTTCTCCTGCGGCGAGGTCCTCGAAATCCGACCCCGGCGCAATCGACAAAGTCCCGCTGGAGATTGTCGCTGTTCCAAACGCTGGCGGCGTCACGATGGCGTAGGTCAGCGATGCGGCGGTGTCATCAGAATCAACATCCGATCCCAACGTCTCGAGATCGAACTCAATCCCCTCGTCGTCTTCGCTCGCCGTACCATTCCCTGCAATCATGACGGGCGCATCGTTTTCGCCGGTGATGGTGATCGTGACTATTTGTGGCGTGCCGTCTTGGGTTGTTGCAGTAAAAGTATCCTGCCGCGTCTGACCCGGCGGCAGCGCATTGATCGTCGGGTTCGCGTTGTCCAGTGTGTAGGTCCAGACACCCTGGCCGTTGATCTGATAGGTGCCAAAGCCCTGATCCGATGGTGCGTTGGTGGCCGTCTGCCAGCTGTCATTGGGATTATTGGCGTCGATGTCAGTGTGGTTCAAATTACCGCTTACGGTTGACGCAGCGCCCGCATCTTCGAACACAGAGCCCGTCGTGGCACCGGTGATCAATGCCACATCGTTGCTGCCCTGAAGGGTGATCGTGATCTGTTGTGGTTCGGATGCAGCACCCTCTGCGTCGGTATATATGACGCGGAACGTGTCTGTGGCGGTCTGACCCGCGCCCAAACTGTCGGCAAGAACCTGTGACAGCGTATAGACCCATTGCCCTGATGTCGCGCCGATGGTTGCGGTGCCAAACTGCGCAGCGCCCGTCGCGGTGACGGACCAAGCGCCCGGTGTCGTGCCTTCGTCGATGTCGACATAATCCAACGTTGCGCGCGCAAAGCCATTGCCCGGCGTCAGCGTGCCTGCCTCGACGACGGTGCCGATGATCTGGCTCGCGGTCGCGACAATTTCAGGCGCACTGTTGGTGCCGTTGATGGTGATAGCGACCGTGATGGTATCGGTAGCGCCAAACTCATCGGTAACTGTTGCGGTATAATGCTCGACTTCGGCGTCACCTGCGCCCAAGGAGGCAACGGCATTCGGGTTGGCGGTATAGGTCCAGACACCGGTGGTGGCATTGATGCTCATGCTGCAAAAGGCGTTGCCGCCCAGACCGGTATCTACGGCAATGCCCCACGTGGCTGCCACGACCGCATCATCGGGATCGCTGGCAAAAAGCTGTCCCGTTGCGACCAATACGCCCTCTTCGGTGTGCGCCCCTGTGGTTGCAGAAGTCGTTGCGTTGACCTCAGGGCGGTCGTTGGTGCCGGTGATGGTCAGGATGATGTCTTGGGTGGCTGTCGCGCCATCTGCATCCGTGATCGTCGCGGTAAAACGGTCCTCGACCGTCGCGCCCTGACGCAGGAAATTTGTCGCGGAACCGTCAACAACATAAGCCCAAACGCCAGTGGATGCGTTGATCTCAAGGCTGCCATAACCGGGGCCAACCGGTGCGACTGACCATGTGCCGGGCGCATTGACGGGCTCGTCCACGTCAATATAGGCCAAGGTGCCCGTGGCGTCAGGTCCACCAGCAGTGTCGAACGCCGTTGTCGGTTCAACAGCCGTGCCTGTAATTGTGCTGTTGGCCAGATCAATGGTAGGCGCGTCATTAGTGCCGGTTACATCGAACTGGTATGTGGTGACCGCAGTGGCCCCTTGCGCATCGCGTACTTCGACATCGACAAATATGGCACGTGTTTCACCCGTTGCCAAATCGTCAAACGCACCATCCGGATCAAACCGCAGAGTGCCGCCCGTAACGCTGGCAATGCCCGCCGCGGGTCCAGAGACAACCGCAAAGCTGAGGCTTGCTGCCGTATCGCCACTGTCGGGGTCGGCCGCATTTGCACGCAGGTCAAGCGTGACCGCCACGTCATCTTCCAATAATGCCGTGGTTTGCGCGGACAGGCTTGGCGCATCATTTGAGCCGGTAACAGTCACGGTAATGTCTTGTGTGTCGCTCAGCCCGTCTGCATCGGTGATGGTCGCGGTAAAGCTCTCGGTTCGTGTTTCGCCCG
>Ga0115562_1001924_pt1 | contig 14887 bp, 12 predicted proteins | sample COGITO_mtgs_1105_6_FD_87200 | JGI IMG/M metagenome (GOLD analysis project Ga0115562, IMG submission 87200) | Pelagic marine microbial communities from North Sea - COGITO_mtgs_110516 | ecosystem: Environmental > Aquatic > Marine > Epipelagic | place: Germany:Helgoland, sampling site Kabeltonne...
ACACATTGGTCATGTTCACCATATTCTGGGTGGTCATTGTCAATTTGACAACTTCCTCGGTGGGCGCTTCCTGATCCGGCTCGGCGGATTGCACCCGCACAAAAGACAGCGTGATCACCGGCCCCTGTAATCTGAGGTTTTCAACGCGGTCAACATAATGTTCTGTGGCCATGATCTAATTCTCCCTAAAGGTTTTATGCCTTCGAGCATCTGTGGGACAAACCTGTTAAAGTCAACTCTTGGCGCGCCGCTGTGCCAAAAATGTAATATCGCCATTCGCCAAAGCCCACAACAGCACTTACTAAACTCTGCCAACATAATTTCAGTCGGCAAATACAGCTTGATAAATGCGATGCACCCGATACGTGTTCATAACGGACAATTAATACAACCGGCTGCATAAAATCTTTTAAGCCACATCAGCAAATATCAAATCATCTAACTGCGGAGAGACAATGAAAATAGCGATTATGGGCGCGGGCGGCCTTGGGGGGTTTTTTGGCGGCAAATTGGCACAGGCAGGTCATGACGTATGGTTTATTGCGCGCGGCCAGCAATTAGCGGCGCTGAAAACCAGCGGATTGCGGCTGCAAGGCCCAGATCCTGAGATTGTCATTTCGCACCCCAATGCCACGGAGATGCCGGCAGAGATCGGAGCAGTGGATCTGGTGCTGTTTTGCGTCAAGCTGTATGATATCGAGCCTGCCGCCGCCTTGATCAAACCGATCTTGACCGACGCCACTGCAGTGATCAGCGTGTTAAATGGCATCGACGGACCACAGCGGCTGGCAACTGCGCTGGAAACAGGCACCGTGTTCAGTGGCGCGGCCCGCATCTCGGCCAAGATCAAGGCACCAGGGGTGATATCGTATCTCGGCTCTGGCGATCGCCACAAACTGACCTTTGGCCACCCTAGCCGAAATGACCATCCGATCCTTGTGCCATTTATCAAGGCCTGTCGCGGCGCCGGGTTCGCCGCAGAACTGGCCGCAGATATCGATGAAATGCTCTGGGACAAGCTGGCGCAATTGGCTCAGGTTGCGGCCCTGACCACATTGGGCAGAATCCCAATGGAGGTGGCCATGCAAGACCCGTTATTGTTTGATATCGGCAAAAGGGTTTTGCAAGAAATCGCCGCGGTTGCGCGGGCCAAAAACGTCGCTATCAATCCAAATTTGGTACAGGCCAAACTGGATATTGCGGCCAATTACCCCCCCAATCTTTATGCCTCAATGTACCACGATCTGGCGGCGGGTAAAAAAATAGAAGTTGAAGGTATTTTTGGATATGTTGCTAAAACAGGCCAGAGATTGGGTATTCCAACCCCGACCATTGATTTGGTCTATGCCTTCCTCAGGCCACATGCCAGCGGTGGGACACTGGTCACATAGAGATTTGAAAAGGGAAACGTACCATGCTTGCCGTAGCCGGTTTTGAAGGGTCTGATTTGGCCAAAAACGATCCATCCCCGCTTAGTAAATCCACTTTACACCGCCGATGGTTGATGGATCAGGCATTATCTTTATTTGCATTTTTTCAACCCTCGGCCCTCAATCCTGCGGGGGGATTTCATGCTTTGGCGCGGGACGGCTCACCGCTTACCTCTGATCGAGAGGGCGGCACCGTGCAGCATCTGCACACTACCACGCGCATGATCTATAGCTTTGCTCTGGCACGCGACCTTGGGGTCGCAGGGGCAGATAGGGTGATCGACCACGGCATGGATTTTTTATGGTCACGACACCGCGATAGCCAATATGGAGGCTATTTCTGGGGCGTCGATGACCGCGGGGCACCAGAGCCGGTGAAACAGGCCTATGGCCATGCGTTTGTCCTGTTGGCGGCCTCTGCTGCAAAGCGCGCCTCTCATCCCGATGCTGACCGTTTGCTGGCTGATATCACCGACATAATCAAAACCAAATTCTGGGAACCTGCGGTCGGGGCCACCACCGAAGATTATAGCCCTGACTGGCGGGCTTTGGATGCCTATCGCGGCCAGAACTCGAACATGCATTTAACCGAAGCGTTGATGGCAGCTTTTCAGGCGACCGGCACGAAGATGTATCTTGAAATGGCCGAAAGCATTGCACAGCTTATTGTCCATAAACATGCGCAGGCGGCAGATTGGCGTGTGCCCGAACATTTTGACGGGCAATGGCAGGTTGATTTTAACTATGGTGGCAATCCGATGTTTCGGCCGGCAGGTACCACCCCCGGTCATGCGTTAGAATGGAGCAGGTTACTGGTAGAGTTATATATCTTGGGTCAACGGCGGCACGGCTGGATGGTGCCTGCTGCTGAGGCCTTATTTGTCAAGGCATGCAATCTTGGCTGGAACGAGACACACGGCGGGTTCTATTATACGCTTGATTGGAACAACCGCCCACTGCAAACCGCCTGCCTGTGGTGGCCCTGTGCCGAAGCGATTGCTGCGGCTCACGTTTTACAATCAGTCAGCGATAATCCCACATTCGAAATCTGGTACCGCCGTGTCTGGAAATTTGTCATCACCCATTTGATCGACAAAAGCCAAGGCGGCTGGTTTCCCGAAGTCGACGCAGCACATCAACCTGTCGATAATATCTTTGTCGGCAAGCCTGACATTTACCACGCGATCCAAGCCTGTTTGATCCCGCTGAAACGCGAACTGACCGGTAGGCTTTATCTGAAAGACATCGGGTCCTAATACGTGTTCAAGGCAGAAAATAATATATCGATACGCACACTCACGACGCAGAAATAAAAAAATGCCTCAAACCGATAAAAAGTTGTCTGGCAGTTAAACAATGCCAAAGCTGGTCGTTACTTAATTTAGCAGCATGTGTCCGGCTGCCACTTCGGGAAGGGACTATGTAGGACCTTATGTTTGCATAGTCCCTTTTCCAGGACACACTGATGTTGGGAAACAACCGAGTGAGCGTATCAATCACAGATTTGTGCTAAGATACGTTCTCTCGGTTGCCAGCTTTAAAACAGTGGCGGGGGGGCCAGATTCTAACTCCCCCCCCCCTGCATTTCAAACAAATTTAAGTCTGCAACTGGATCACCGACCGCATATTGACGTCAACACCGGCCGTCAGCTGTTGGAAATTGGTATCTTGAGCCAATGCATCATAGGTCGCCTCGATGTCTGACATCGACTGATAGCTGACACCAAGCAGTTGCTGCCCAATCTCATTGCCAGTGATGATCTGACCAAACCTGAGCGTCTGGGCGCCGTTGGCAGCAAAAACCGCGGTGCTTGCCGCAACTTTTTCAGTCATCTCTTGCACGGTTAATGTCACTGGCTTGGCGCGGGTGAAAACCAGATATTTTGCTGGTAGCGCTGACGCATTATCAAAAGGCACCGGCGCAAGCTTGGCAATATTTCGCACATAGGGCTGAACATTTTGATCCTTTAACAAGCTGGCATAGGAAGCCGAGCCACCGATGACCTCCATTGCCTGCTCTAGACCAGACAGGCTTTCATACATCTGTACAAAAACTAAACCACCCGGGTTCAGGCCCGACAACACCACCCCATATCGAATGGCGATCACATCGGTGCCACCGTGCAAATCTTGGGCAAAGCCACCCATATTATCAAGAGCTGCAGCGCGATTGGCAGCAGCACAATTTGCAGCAGTGATCACAACATATTTAGGGTCTGACATAGTATTCTCCATGGGTTAGGGTTGATCGCAAGTCATTTTTGTCAAATTCAGCCGTCATCCGCCAACAGGGTCCACCAAAATGCCCAAGGTGGAAGATTGGATCAAAGTAGCGTCAAGCGCGGACATACTGCCGGTCGCAACCGACATGAAAATCATATGCTCAAGCCAGTTGTTGCACATCAAATGAACCTTCACACCGTGAGCGTAACCGTGACCTGAGGCCCAAGCCTGTCTCCAAATCAGCCATGCCTGTTCACAATGTGCGTGACAGGCCCTATAAACATCTGCTTGTTGACTGTTAAAAAGCACGTTTCACACTGTTTTATAAGCATGGGGACCGCCTGACGTAAGTGGGCCACGCCTCAGGCGTATATTGTAAGATTACCAACTGAACACAGCTTGCTGCTGTGGGTATGATGCACCAACGCAACATTTCTTATTCGTCCATCATTTCACCAGATCCACCCAATTCTTTGGGGAAATCCTTGAATTTTGGCAAACCATCTTTGATTGGCAAAATAGATTGCGCATAATTAATATGAGCTCCAGGTTTAAAAGTCAGACCTTCCAGAACTGACGCATAAACATCGACCAGATCAAACGCTGGGTGATCTGAGAATACATGACCACCACATGTGCTACACCAGCAGCGGTTATGGCCCTCAGAACTGGTGTATTTTTTAATTAGATCCTCACCTTCTGTGACGCTCAATTGATCACGTTTAAAGGCGGTCGCTCCATTTACAGGGCTGGCAGACCACGCGCGGCAATCAATGCAGTGGCACACCAGCATGGCAAATGGTTCACCCCGAACTCCAAATTTGACCGCACCACACATACATTGACCATCATACCCAGACATTTGCGTCTCTCCCATTTTTCCATGTTTATCTTATTATTACTGACATCATACCCCAGCTTTCACCTAGCTAAAATATTTTTAAGTAATGTATTAATAACAATTTGGAATATATGTTTCAATAACACGCTAATTCGGAGAGGAATTTAATAAATTTACTTCACCCGATGAATATATTTACTTCGTAATATAAGTTTGTATTTAAGTATATACACAAAAATTTCCCATAGGACCCATTACCTTGGAAAGACTCACTTTAAGAGACATATATATATTAATATGAATCAATTTTTCTTTGGAATGGTTGTATTTCCTGTGATATCCAAACCATAAGTACCGGTTGGTACAAAAATTTGCTTTGTGGCGTTTTTAAAGGAGTAACAAGTGGAACTCGCACAAATAAAATATTTCGTTGCTGCTTCGCGCGGCTTAAATTTTACCCGCGCGGCAACGGAGCTTAATATTTCGCAACCTGCATTGACAAAATCAATCAAGAACCTTGAGGTCGAGCTTGGAGCCCCGCTGTTTATTCGCGAAAGACGCAGGGTATTTTTAACAGATTTTGGCCACGAGATGGTGGTCCCAATGCAAAATATTCTCGAAAAAACCCAAGCTGCGGAAAAAGTGGCACATTCGTTTCGGCTGTTAAAACGCAAACCGATCCGGCTTGGGATGATGTCATCAATCAGCCATAAAAAAATCGCCAAACTGATGTCAAGCCATAGTGCAAAAAGCCGTGACAGTGAATTGGAAGTTACCGAAATGTCCTGGCCAGATTTGCAAAAAGCACTGGAAGCAGACGAAATTGATCTGGCAATCATGAACCCGGCCGGACTGCGGATGGATGACTACACTCTGCGACCCCTATATAGCGAAAAATATATGATTTTATTACCGAAGAACCATGATCTTGCAGATTTTGAAAGTCTGAAACTCTCGCAGCTATCAGGGCAAAATTATGTCGATCGGCTGGCGTGTGAAATGCGGACAAAAATGCTGACAGTCTGTGAGGCATCCGGTATCGAACTCTATGCCAAGTTTCGGTCCGAACGCGAGGATTGGGTCCAATCCATGGTCGCGGCCGGTCTTGGGTTTGCTTTCATTCCCGAGCACGCCGTTTTGGTCGAAAATGTAATCAAGCGTCCCATCAGCGACGCGCAACTTTCACGCCAAATCCAAATCGCTTCAATGCCTGGGCGCAAGTTTTCCAAAGTGGTTCAACAATTCTACCGCGCAGCGACAAGCTATGATTGGTCCTGAACTCCGCACAAGCTGACGTCCAAGAGATCGGAACGGCCCCTTGGACGCTTTAGGCGGGCAATCGTCGTCACAGACTGAGGTGCATCACCTTGGTCAACCGGCGTGCAAATCCCTGCGTATCATGCGGTATTTTACCATCCAATATCTGGGCTTGCTCAAACAACAACAGCGACAAATCCTTCAAAACCTCAGATTGATCTTGCGGCTTGGCAGCCTGCATCGCTTTGATTAGATCGTGACCGCCATTGATTTCTAAAATTTTCGGCGCGCCCTCAAAATTTGGGTTCTGCGCTTTCATCATCCGCTCCATCTGGATGTCCATTCCATTTTCAACCGCCACCAACCGCGACGGGCTGGAAGTCAGGGTCTTGGAAATCCGAGCATCCGAAATCAGCTCGTCAAGATCGGCTTTGATCATCGCGATCAAATCGACAAAATCATCCGCATCGGGGCTATCTTCTATCGGTGCATCCGCGCCCTTGATACCGTCAATATCGATTTCACCGCGACTGATCGAGATAAATTTCTTGTCTTTATAAACTGGCATCATCCCGATCCAGAACTCATCGATTGGGTCGGTTAAAAGCAAAACATCAATGCTCTTGGCAGCAAAGCCTTCGAGGTGTGGGCTCACGACCGCTTTGGCCATGTCATCAGAGGTCAAATAATAGATATCTGACTGCCCATCAGGCATTGCCTCGATATAGGCTTCCAATGAAATCAGAGCGCTTTTTTGCGACGAGTGGAACCGGCAAATCTCAACAATTTTTTCCCGGTTTTCATCGTCCTCATACAAGCCCTCTTTGATCACTTTGCCAAAATTGCCCCAAAACACGTCATAAGCGTCGCTGTCTTTCTTAATCTTCTTCTTGATTTCGGACATGACCTTTTTAACGATTGCCTTGCGGATCTTACCCATAGACACGCTTTGCTGCAGCATCTCGCGGCTGACATTCAAATCAAGACTTGGGGTATCTACCACACCACGCAAAAACCGCAGCCATTTTGGCACCAGATCATTGCAATCATCGGTGATAAACACTCGGTTTATATAGAGGTTTATTTTTGAATTGCGTTCTGGGTCAAACAGATCAAACGGCGGCGTCGAAGGTGCAAACAACAGATTGGTAAATTCAATCGCCCCCTCTGCTTTGTTATGAATGGTCAAAAACGGATCGTCATACGTGGCCCCGACCGAATTATAAAACGATTTATAGTCTTCGGTGCTGATGTCTTTTGGTGCCTTCGTCCAAAGCGCCTCAACCGTGTTTAACGTGGTCATCTCGCCTTTGTCATCGACCAACTTAATCGGATGAGCCACGTGATCAGAGTATTTTTTGACCAGATGCCGCAAACGTACATCGCTGGCATATTCTTTATCTGCCTTTTTAAGGTGCAGCGTAATCGTCGTTCCCGCGGCATCACGTTCTGCAGGTTCAATAGAATAGCCGGTCGCGCCATCACTTTCCCATTTAAACGCTGCGTCGGTTCCAGCCCTTCTTGAAACAACCTCGACCTTATCAGCAACCATAAAAGCTGAGTAAAAGCCGACACCAAACTGGCCAATCAGGTTTGTCTCACCGGCGTCTTTGTCACCATTGGCTTGCAAATTATCTAAAAAAGCCTTGGTGCCCGAGCGGGCTATGGTGCCCAGCGCCTCAACCATATCTGCCTCGTCCAACCCGATACCATTATCGGAAATTTTCAGGATCTTTTTCTTTTCATGCGCTTCAAGAACAATTTCTCCTGCAGTCTCTGCCAACAGCGCTCCATCAACACTACCTTCAACACGACGTTTATTCAGGGCATCAGAGGCATTTGAAATCAGTTCTCGTAGGAAAATTTCCTTTTGTGAATACAGAGAGTTGATAACGATATCGAGGATTTTACCGGTATCGGCCTCAAACGCATGGTTGGAAATAGTCATGTTAATGTACCTGCCAATGTTGATGTCTGATCGTACTTAAGCGCATTTGAGATGGATTCAATGCTTGTATCAGGTTGAATGTACAAAACCTGTCTTAAATCAACCAGACTGCGCAAGGTCAGGGCTTTATCCTGCCGCAATCGGGTGATGTGGCGCAGGTTTGCGAAAAAACAGTGCCACCACCAGCCCGATATTGATCAAGTTCCACATTATACCGTTCAAAAATGCCATTTGATAGCTGCCAGATACGTCATAGATCCAACCCGACATCCATCCACCAAGCGCCATACCCCAAATGGTCATCATCAGCACAAAGCCCACCCGGGCGCCCGCCTCTTTTGCAGGCATGTATTCGCGTACGATCAGCGCATAACTTGGTACAATCCCACCTTGCGACAAACCAAAGATCAAACTCACCGTATAAAGTGACACCAAACCGTCATAGGGCAGATAAAACGCCAACCCAAGACATTGCAACGCAGATCCTAATAGCAGCGTTCGCACCCCTCCCAGACGGTCTGAAAGCAGCCCAAAAAAGATGCGGGACAAAACCCCGCCAAACAGCATCAAAGCCAGCATTTCAGCGCCGGCAACAGGCCCATATCCCAGACCCACACAATAGGAGACGATATGCACTTGCGGCATCGACATCGCCACGCAACACGCGACCCCAGCGAAGCCCAAACAGATCTGCAATCGCGCCGGAGACATGCTGATATTGGCGCTATTAGATATCGTCTCAACCGTTGCCCAGGCGGCAGCATCTGGCACCTGACGGCGCAATAGCATCGCCAAAAAAGGCACCACAACAACGGTGATCACCGCCAAGGTCAGATAAACCGCTCGCCAACCGCTCTGCGCCAGAACACCCGCCAGCACGGTGGGCCAAACCGCCCCTGACAGGTAATTTGCGCTGGCCACCAAGGCCATTGCGGTCCCGCGCCACTTAAGAAACCAATGCGATATATCTGACATCAAGGGCGCAAAGCCAACCGCTGCAAACAGACCTAAAATAAAATGCACAGCCGCCAGTGCGCCAATATCGCTGGCCTGCGTTGCCGCGAAAAAGCTTACCGCAATGCCAAAGCTTGCACCGATCAGCGCGGTTGCAATACCAACCCGGTCCACCCAGCGGCCGATGATGAAATTGCCCAAGCCATAGCCCAGCATCGACAACATATAGGGCAGCGAGGTCTCAGCTCGTGTCAGCGCAAATTCTGCTTCAACTGTAGGCATGATTACCACCACAGCCCACATGCCAGCATTGGCCACAAGACCGATCACCAGTGCCACAAGCAACCTCTGCCAAGAATACGCAGTATCAAGGATTTTCAACCTGTCCATCGTGCCACCGTAACCATCTCGGGCAGCTTGTATAGACCGGTTGGTACAGGTTCGAGTAATTGCTTATGACCGCCACTTTGAGTTGACTTTTATCTGAACAGGCAATCCGCTCTTGTGCACAAAAGACGGGTCTTGCCGCTTGGCATAAGGTTAAAACTCACTTTAACTGGGCCTACAGCAAAAAAATTTACACACAATTGACTAGACTGGCTAATTTTTTGCATATCTGAGCTGTTACGAGGTATTAAGCAGATAAACAGGGTTACAACACATGGCTTGGGATAGTTTAAGAACCGGCGTTTCCCATGTCATCGCGACCTATATGAAATACCAAAATCTCTATTCCAGAATAAGAACCGGCGATGCGACAAACAAACTGGGTGGGGCAGAAAAGACCTTTCGCGGCACACCAAGTGTGATCGTCGAAATAAGCGCTGCCGCCCGGGCACGGATGGCGGGCGATAACGCGATTCAAAAGCCGCTGACCTATTCAGCTCTGCGGGCTTAAAACCCAGCCACAAATTTGCAAAACAGCGCAATTGTGGGCTACCCACGCACTGGCGCCAAAAATTCCGGCTTATTTATCGTTGTTTTGGGCTGAAAGATCGGGACGCGGATCAAGCATGTCCTGCTGCTCCGGGGTCAACACCTTAAAATCTTTGAGTTTCATCGTACCGGCACCGATTAAGATTAACTCATCACCATCCTGATCATAATGGGTCTGTGAATAAAACTGTCTCACAGTCATTTTCACACCGTTTACCGAGATCATTGTCTCCATTTTTATGCTGCTCCTTTTTGAGATTTTTTTGTTTACCACCCTATATTAATGAGTGCCAGTGCCGCTTTATCACCACAAGAGCAAAGGTATTGCACAAAAGCAAAAATGGGTGGGAGCAGGGATAAGCATATGAGGATGTCCAGATGCTTTACATCATAGTGCTGTCGTCTTTAGTTCACCGACCTCTGGAGCCAGATTGATTAGACGATCCCTCTTACGCCACGCGATTGCCAATAAAAAACCATCGATCCCTGCAAAAAGGAACAGCCTGTCAAAAATATGACGCTGTTTGATGGGGATTTTGGGACCGTGACCGACGAACAAGATCACTGGGGTTGCAAACAGCGCAGTATCGACGAATGTGAACCGGTGATCAAAACCGGCAAAACCACTGGCGCTAATACGCGATCTGGGGCCATAAATGCGGGCAAATATACCACAAATTAAAACACCAATACGATAAAATTGTATCAGATAGCGCAGAATACGGGAACGATATCGATACATTTTTCTGCCCATCCTGCCGATGTCAAAAAAACTGTTCCAAAACAAAAGCCGACGCTTACTTTTTTGCCCTGTCAGCATTGTGCATTTTTATAGACCGCACAATCGAACCACGTTTTAGAATCTGAGAAAGCACGGACCGGATTTGAAACAGCAACTGGATTTCACCAACTCAATCGATCAATTTGCAATTCTTCCAAAGGCCCTGTTTGACCGTACCATCGGCAAAAGTGAATTTTCCTCTGCCATGAAAACAGCTGTTCTTGAGTTCCCCAACATAGGTATTTCCGTTGCCATAGGTCACCGTGAACGTACCGTTCCTTTGGTCGTCTTTCCATTTACCAAGATATACATTGCCATTGGCAAAGCTATAGCTGCCCGTCCCATGACGTTTGTCTTGCTTCCAAAGACCAACATATTTACGGCCATTAACATAGAAATAGGTACCTTCGCCCGTCCGTTGACCATCTACCCATTTTCCGTCATAGCGCGCGCCGCTCGCCCAAAGATATTCACCGTGGCCATTGAATTGGTTTTTTTCAAAACGTCCGGTATAAACATCGCCATAGGCGGCACGATAGACGCCCTGCCCCGATTGCACGTCCGCGTTCCAGTCACCACTATAGCTGTCACCGCTCTTGTAACTTTGGGCGCCACGACCATGGCGTTTGCCAGCCCGCCAGGACCCTTCATATTGATCGCCGTTCTGTGCAGTGTGGGTGCCGGTTCCCTCAAATAGATTCGCGGAAAACTCACCGACATAGACACTGCCATCCGCAAATCGATAGTGGCCTTGCCCCATTAGGTCATCATCGCGAAAGTCACCCTCATAGATGCCACCATCCAAATAGCGCAGAGTGCCATAGCCGTTGCGCATGCCGGTCAGCCATGCACCTTGATAGACATCGCCATCCACTGCCGCATAGCGCCCTTCGCCCTCAAACAGGTTATCGGCGAACTCACCCCAATAGCTGTCCCCGTCAGGCGCGATATAAAGGCCCTGTCCGTTGCGCATGTCCAAGTTCCATTCGCCAGCATAACTGCCCCCATCCGCCGCGACGTAATGACCGATTCCTTTGCGAATATCATCGACAAAATCACCGTCATAGGTGCCACCATCCGCATAATCTTCGGTGCCACGCCCATTGCGTTTTCCACCCAACCATGCGCCTTGGTACAGATTACCCACCACGGCTTCATAGACCCCTTGCCCCTCAAACAGGTTGCCGGCAAAGGCACCAATATATCGGTCACCGTTCGGGGCGACAAACAGACCCTGGCCGCTGCCGGCGTCGCCGACCCATTCGCCTGTGTAAATCCCACCATCAGGATCGCGATACCGGCCCAGCCCAGCGCGGATATCATCGGCAAAATCGCCGTCGTAAACACCACCGTCCGCATAGGTCTGAACACCCCGCCCGGCCCGTTTCCCGCCACGCCACTGGCCGGTATAATAGTCGCCGTTAACCGCCGCATAAGTGCCGTCTCCATCAAACAGGTCGGCGATAAAACTGCCAATATAACGGTCACCGGCAGCCGAGTCATACAAACCGTGCCCCCGGCGCATTCCCGCAAACCATTCACCGGCGTATACGCTGCCATCCGAACTGCGATATTGGCCAAGGCCCTCAGCCATATCGTCATTAAAGTTACCCTTGTATACGCCCTGATCTACATAGGTTTGAGTGCCCCGCCCCTGACGTTTCCCGGTCAGCCATGCACCAGAGTACTTTGCACCATCTGCCGTTGTATACGTGCCGTTCCCATCAAAAAGGCTATCAGTGAAATGTCCGACATATGTGTCCCCTTTGGCGGTAACAAAGCTGCCTTGACCCTTATATTGATCAGCCTGCCATGCACCGGCGTACGTGCTGCCGTCAGGATAGGTGGAAACCCCTTGCCCCTGACGAAAGTCCGCGTCGAAATCGCCGGTATAAACCGCGCCTGAGGGATCTGTTTGGGTGCCGCGACCATGGCGTTTACCACTGCGCCACATGCCAGCATAGGTCTGCCCATCGGCCGCGATGTAATCACCCTGCCCATCAAACGAACCTCGTTTAAATTCGCCAATATAGGTATCGCCCGCGACAGAAACATACAGGCCCTGACCTTCGGGAGAATCCATTTGCCACTCACCCGCATAGCGACTGCCATCGGGATAGATATATACGCCCAGACCATCCACGAGGTCATCGTTGAAATCACCTTCATACACACCACCGTCTGCATAGGTCTGAGTGCCCCGGCCATAGCGCGTGTCTGCCTGCCACGTACCATCATAGATGCCACTATCAGCATCACTGTAGGTTCCTATACCTTCACGTTTGTCATCGCCCCACTGACCGACATATTTACCACCATCAACATAAGCCTGAGTGCCGGTTCCATGACGTTTTCCCGCGCGCCACAGCCCATAATATTTACTGCCATCAGCAGCCGTAAAAGCACCACGGCCGTGAAACTGACCGCCTTTAAACAAGCCACTATAAATTGCTCCACTGCTCGCATAGAAAGTGCCTTGCCCATCAAATTCACTGCGCTTAAACAGTCCTTTGTACCGGTGCCCTTTAGGCGAGGCATATGTGCCTTGTCCCTGCATTTTTCCAAACGCCCAAACACCAGTATATACCGCGCCATTTGCTTTTGTTAAAACCCCACGCCCATCGTATTTTCCGTTTTTAAAGTCACCTAGATACGTGGCGCCCGTAGGCGAGATATAGGTCCCAGCCCCATGCTTAAGGCCATCGCGATAAGCGCCGGTATATTTTGCGCCATCCGCAGTACTGCGTACACCTTCACCATGAAAGATGCCGTTCTTCCAGGTGCCAATATACACATTGCCATTGGCTTCACTATATTTCCCCTCACCCTCGAACTTGCCGTTTTTAAATGTTCCAACGTATTTATTGCCATCCGCCTCTGTTATTGTACGATAGCATTCATCCCATGTTGAGGCAGGCCCCATACAAACAGTACGAGCAGAACTCTGCCCAGCGCTTAAAACAAAAGCAACAAACCCAAGTTGCAAAATAAAGATCACATATTTCATACAAACCCCGTAATAGGCATTTGACTATCCGTATCAGTCATTTCCCCAGTTGTGTAGTCCGAGCGGAGTAAGGTAACGGCTTAAAGCTAGTTTATACCAGATTTTTTTGATGCTCTTATTAAAAGTGGTATATTTTAAAATTCAGATCAGTCCAAAGTAAAAAATACAGCCCATCGCACTGAACCTCCAAAATACTATCGCTCATTACAATTTGCCGGCACCGAAGCAAGCAGTCTCAAGACTTGACTTTCCGGCCCCCAAATGTCTTTGATTTCGCATGCGCACTCTGATTTTTTCTCTGCTTTGTTCGCTGATTTCATCAGGCTGTATAGCCGAGGTGAAATTACAGCGGGTGGGCAGCACCCTATTTCACCCTTGGGGCATGAGCCTGCTCAATGACACCGAAGCCTTGGTGACCGAGCGGCGCGGAAAATTATTTCGGATCAACCTGTCAACCGGTGAGCGCCGCGAAATTTCCAACCTGCCAAAGGCATTTACAGAACGACAGGGTGGCCTGCTCGATATTCTTGTTCATAATCCAGACACACCAAAGCCTGACATATACTTCTGCTACAGTCGCCACACTCCAAATGGTGCGGCAACTGCCGTGAACAGAGCAGTACTAGACGGCGATACTTTGGTGCGACAGGACATTATTTTTACAGCCAATAACAGCTCGTGGGAAAGTATTCATTTTGGCTGTCGCTTAGCAATTGTAAATAGACATCTATTTGTTTCCTTAGGAGATCGTGGCCAAAGACACAGTGCTCAAGATGGGCTTTCCCACGGCGGCTCGGTGGTGCGTATTAAGTTGAACGGGACGAGTCCAGACGACAATCATAGCAAAGAAAACTGGTTGCCAGAGCTGTTAACCAAGGGCCATAGGAATCCTCAGGGCATGGCGGTTCACCCCAAAACTGACGATATTTGGGTCAATGAACATGGCCCGAAAGGCGGCGATGAAATTAATATTTTACAACCTGGCGAAAATTATGGCTGGCCTCTTTTAAGTTTTGGGCAGGAATATTCAGGCGGTCAAGTCGGCGGGGGAGAAACATCGAAAAAGGGATATGTGGATTCGGTCTGGCATTGGACGCCGTCCATAGCTCCCTCGGGCATGGCGTTTTACGAGGGGGGAATGTTCCCAGAATTCGCCGGCAAACTATTGGTCAGCTCGCTGAAATTTCGCAGCATCTATCTGGTCGATATAGACAATGGAAAACCAATAAAAGAAACCGCCATTTTGAAAAATGAAATTGGGCGCATCCGCGACATTGAAATTGCAGCCGATGGAAGTATTCTGATTTTAACAGACGAGGATCGTGGCGGAATTTACCGACTTTACCGATGAGCCTATCAATGCGTGTTATAGGTATACAACTATAACTGGTCTTGTTCCGCTTACGTTCCGGTCTCCCAACTCATTTATGCAGCCCTTCGTTCAAAGGCCAAGGGGCTTTTTCCACCCCGTGAGGAGTGTCGCCGTCTTGGATTATAGAACCCGTTGATA
>Ga0115562_1001928_pt1 | contig 14859 bp, 13 predicted proteins | sample COGITO_mtgs_1105_6_FD_87200 | JGI IMG/M metagenome (GOLD analysis project Ga0115562, IMG submission 87200) | Pelagic marine microbial communities from North Sea - COGITO_mtgs_110516 | ecosystem: Environmental > Aquatic > Marine > Epipelagic | place: Germany:Helgoland, sampling site Kabeltonne...
AAGAATATCCGTAGCTGCGGCAGGGTCCGCCAGCAATGCGGCCTTCACTGCTTGCTGTCGGTAACGGCCTAAATCCGTGCGAAGTGCTTGAGAAATTGTTGTGCCTTGTGTCTCTTGAGCAAGTTCTTGTCCATCGCCAGAATCACCTTTGCCATCATTATTTTTGCTGTTAGGTTGTGGAATGTCCTTTTTGCGCGCCACGCCTTGGGTCAGGGTTAATTTACCGTCTCGATCAAAGCCCACGATACAGCCGCTGTAAGCTTTTTGCTCGTCGGAGAAGGTAAGATATTGATTGTCTCGTTCTTGTTCCAGTGCCTCCTGCTTTTCAACCAAGGCATCATATTGTGTGTCTAACTCTTCCGGCCAGTCGGCTTCACAGCATTTGTCATGTAGCTCTGCTGTTTCTTGTTCCAGCGCGGTGATTTGATCGTCCAGCTTTTTAGGTACACCCGTTAATACCGGCTGTAGCCGCACACTGTCAGTCTCAAGCTCATTGCTGCCATCATTTATTTGAATCCAAGACCAACAGTCATTTTTTCTCAATTTACCGGCTTCTCGCTGCAAACGCTGCTTGGCCAGCTCTTCCACCAGTGCCGAATCAGAAAGGTAGGTTTCATCCTCAAACAAATCACTGGATAACGTACCACCGGCCTTAAGGTAGGCCGCTTTACCGACAAACTTCCCCATGCCCTTGGACAACACATAGGCTTCACCGAGTAACCAGCTTTTGATGGCATGTGGCCATAGTGAGCCTTGGGATAATTCCTTATAGCAAGCCAGTTGGCGCTTGTGGTCGTCGCAAACGGTAAAAGCCATCAGGCATTCAAGGCTGAATGCGTCACGCCGATAACGATCCAGCAGCTTCGGTGCCACTTTACCCAGCACCAGCCTTTTTGCCACCAGTGTTTTAGCGACCCCAAACCGGTGAGCAATGTCCTCCACACTCAATCCTTCCTCCACCAACCGGCTATACGCCACAAACTGGTCGGCAGGGTGCATGGCGGCGTGAATATTCTCGGCCAAAGAAATCTCGGTCAAATCCGCATCCTCTGATTTTTCTAAACACGGCACAGGGCAGTCCTGCTCAATCTCTCCCTTGCTGGCCAAATAATGCAAACTGGCCAAGCGCCGCCCTCCGGCTACCACTTCTTTTTTGCCCTTGGCGCTGGGATTCACCACCAAGTTCTGTAGCACTCCTTGGCTGGCAATACTGGCTATCAACTCTTTATCGGCCTCTTTCGATGCTGACACGATACGCACGTTTCTATCGGATATGACTAATTGGTTTAATGGAATATAACTGGACATATTGTGTACCTCACTCGTTAAGTATTTAAAAAAACACCCCATCCCTCTGGGGTTGAAAAACCCAGAAAAGCCGAGTGCAGCGAGGTAAGCAGTGCTTTTTGGTGTGTCCAGACAGGGGGAACCGCCCGGCCTGCAACGAAGCGCAGCGTAGAGAAGGTGGGGGGATGTCTGGATAAAGCCAAAAATACTGCTAGGCTCTCTTGGCCCCAGAGGGATAGGCCCATAAACAGCGTGTTAAGGCACGCAACACCGCCTTCAATTCAATAAAGCGATAGCGCCCGTCAGTGATCGACAGGGCGAAAGTCCCGAAGGGATGAAGCGAAGCGCAACCCGAAAGAGCACGCCCGGACGGCCAAGAAACATTAACGGGGTGGCATTACTTAAAAATCCAGTATATAAAAATGTTAATGGTTGCTTATATGCTGAATTATCACTAAAAAATGGATTTTCGCTCTTATATTCCCTACCGTAGAGCTTGCTAAGCAACGCCCTCTGGCTGGACAGTCAGCATCAAGTATTAAAAGCTCAGGAGCTGTTTCGCGGTACTGTTGATGGAGCCAGTGTTTACCCGCGAGAAGTCATTAAAGAGGGCTTGCCTGCAACGCAGCAGCCGTAATCTTCGCCCACAATCACCCAAGCGGTGTAACCGAACCCTCACAGGCAGATGTACAGATCACAAAGCGCCTACAAGAAGCGCTTTCACTTGTTGATATTCGCCTGCTGGATCACCTGGTGGTTGGTTCTAACGCAACTTCAATGGCAGAACGGGGGCTGATCTGATGATCAGTGCCTCAAGATTATGCTCAAGATTTGGGGAATACCCCTACAAAACAATTGTTTATTGTCGGTTGGACAATTTTCCCTTATTCTCTTACTGGTTGAAACGGTGGGCAATATCATGACTGGTGAAATTTTAACCATAAAAGAGGTCGCGGAATATCTCAAGCTTTCTGAGAAGACGGCCTATCGGTTAGCTTCCGATGGCAAATTGCCTGGATTCAAGGTTGGTGGTAGCTGGCGTTTCAAGAAAGAAGACATTGAGGCTTGGATTAAAGAACAAAAAATCTTGGTTTCAAAAGCCTAATATTGTAGTAATTATAATAAGTTGGAAATAATAAATGATGGCACTGCAAAAACTAATAAAGTCTTATCGTGACGCGGCGAAAGAAGCATAATTATTTGTCAAAGCCAGTGGTTTTATATGTGATCTAATGGCAGTTAGAGGGAGAGTGAAAAATGAAATCAAATGCAGCGGGGCAATTACTTGGATATTCCCTTCAATTCCCGAGGGCATTGTTTCATCTTCTGACGTGTTCTCCTGGTGACAGCGTTTTAATTGAGGTTATTGGTGATGTGGCGACACAGAAGAATGATAATAGCCTGATCACAGAAGAGGATAAATCATCTATTGTTGGTAATCCTATCACCAATAAATCTACTGATCTATGGAAGACCTTTTATAACTGGATAAAAGCAATCAACGATGGCGAGATTGATGTAGGAGCAACTAAATTTATATTGTATTGCAATAAGTCCGGGCAGCACGGAATTGTCGATGAGTTTAGTGCCTCAACAAATATAGAGGCGGCTACTACTGCTGTAAAATATGCAAAAGATAAGCTGTCCGATATTAAAGATGGGCATGCTGTTTGGGAATACTATGACTATGTGGTTAATAGTAACGAAAAGGTTCTTCTCGCTGTTATAGAAAATTTTGAATTGCAAATTGGTGAAGGTGCTTCGTATGATGGGTTGCGAGAAGAATTAAAGAAAAAACACATAGCTGCTTCTCAGTTGTTGTTCGTGTTACATGAGTTGTCTGGTTGGTTGCAGGAAGATATTCTCACCAAGATTGCAGCTAATAATAATGCAATTGTTAAGTGGAAAGAATTTGATCATAGATTTAAAGTTTTGTTTGATCGTTCTCGTAAGCGAGAGCTGATTGATTTTACCTTGCATTCTCCACCTGAGTCAGAAGAGATTGATAGTCAGCTTAAAATCCGCCCAACCTATATAAAGCAGCTTGATATTATTGGTATGGACGATGATGACGCTCTAAGGGCTGTATCTGATTTTATGAGGGCTGATATAAATCGTGCCAGATGGATAGAAGAAGAAATTATTGATGAGGATATAGCTCAAGATTTTGAAAATAAATTGAATAGTTATTGGGGTAATCAAAAAAGAAGAATAGGAATTACTGATTCAACCTTGTCTGAGCAGGACAGGGGACGATTGTTATATTCAGACTGTATGGCCAGAAGTGAAACGATACGAGATATGTCTCCCCCGGATTCAACAATATCTGGAACTTACCATGCGCTAGCAGACTCCCCAGTTTTGGGTTGGCATCCTGATTGGGAAAGCAACATAAAAAAATAATGGAGCTAACATGGGCTTATTAATCGAAGAAGTAAAGCTCTGGAATACACCACTGGTTGGTGCATTTTTGCTATGGAGTTTTACAAAAGGTTATAGTGATAATCATCCAAATGGGGATTCTCCTGTTGGCCTTTTACACTTTATTGCTTTGGCTATTCTTACAAATAAAGAGTTGATGAGGCCTATCAGTAATATGAGGGATGATCTTCAGTCGTATGTTAGAAGTTTCCAGGACAAGAATGAATCTGACATACTTTTGAATATACAGCCGAGGACATTGGCGCGACGTGAACAAACATTGAAAGCGATTGATGTGGCTATTGCAGAGGGGTTGTTGGCGTGGGATACAGACAATGGAAAATTATATTCCCGTAAGTTGGAAAAAAGACCTGGTAGAGGGAAAGCTTTAAAGAAAGACGTTAAGCGGGATGGTGTAAAGGCGGAGATTCTTGGTAAATGGTTTTCACAGCATGATTTGCCAACTATTGCGGCATACTTAAAGGTGGTTTTCTGATGAAGTTTCAGCTTAAAAAATTGGTAATATGGCCTAGGTTTGTTGAATTCGCCCCTCGTGTTGTTGAGTTTGAAGTTGGTAAAGTAAATGTGATTACAGGAGGGTCGCGAACAGGTAAGTCGGCAATTATTCCAATTATAGACTATTGCTTGGCGTCTAGTGATTGCAATATACCAATAGATACAATTAGAGATCATGCTTCGTGGTATGGCGTTGTATTTCAAACAGAGTCAGAAGAAATACTGATTTGTAGGCGCGTTCCAGACGGAAATAAAGCATCCGGCGAGTTTTACCTGTTGAGAGGAGAGGCTATAAGTTTGCCCCCCGTAATCAATGCTCCAAACGAAAAAACAGATGGAGTAAAGAATATACTGAATTCTATTTCTGCTGTTCCGTATTTTTCTTTGAATGGTGACGAGGATAGTAACAAAGCTTTTCAGTCTAGGTTGGGTTTTAGAGACCTAATGGCCTTGGTTTTTCAGAGTCAGGATCTTGTTGCCAATCAAAATATTATTTTCTATAAAACCCATGCTCATGAGCATCGAGAGAAGTTAAGAAACTGGTTTCCCTATATTCTGGGCGCAGAAAATATCGATATTTTGATTGCAAGGCAAAGAATGCAGGTTGTTGAAAGACGTCTTGGGCAGTTAAGAAAGGAGTTGGAAAGGGCGCGCACTGTATCGAATTCGTGGATGTCTAACATGCTTGGGCATATTAAAGTAGCGGATGAGTACGGCCTGTTAGATGAGCCGTTGTCAGATAACTATGATTCTGAAGATCTTGTTAGTGTGGCTAGGTCGATAATTGAAAATATCCCTGATTATTCCAAAACAAGTTTGGATAATATTGAAAGAGCTAATAATGAAGTTGCAAGACTTGAGATTGAAGATGAGAATATAAGCTCTGATATTGGTGTGGCAAAAAAACGTTTGACTGATATTAGGCGTCTAAAATCTGGTTTTTCTGACTATAGTTCTACTGTACGTAAAAGGGTTGATAGACTGCACATTTCTCAATGGTTAGAGAATGTTTCCGTTGAGTCCAGTGGTTGCCCAGCTTGTGGAGGTCATGATCATCCCAATTCAGCTCTCGAATTCAAAAAAATATCATCTGCGTTTAAAATATATGAAGACGAGTGTGCGACAGTTTCAGAGGTTCCTACTTCATTTTCTAGAGAGGAGGAGATAATAAAAATTGACTTAGAAGAGGCCCTTGAAAAGAAAAAAGTCCATCAGAAAAGATTCGACTTGTTACTTTCAAAGGATAAAAAATCTCAAGAGGAATTTCAGCGTAAGAGAAGCATGTTTTTATTTCTTGGCCATCTTCAGTCTTCTATGGAGACCTTTGAACGTCTTTCAGATGGCGGTGAGTTTCAAAATGAAATTGATGCGCTAGAGAAAGAACATGAAGAGCTATTAAGGACCATGGATAGTAAAGCTGTTCGTCGGAGGATAGAAGCTGCTACTGCCATTATTTCGCAACAAATACTTGTTTATTTGAAGATATTGGATGTGGAGGATAAATATAGAATAATGCCGCCTGAGTTTAGTGTTAAAGATTTGAATATTCGGGTTCGTAGTAACGATGGACATTGGCATTTTCTTGCTGAAGTTGGCAGTGCTTCAAATTGGGTGTCATTTCATATAGCGTTAATGTGTTCTTTGCACGAATATTTCTTGGATCAAGATGCATCTTGCGTCCCTGGCTTTGTTATTTTTGATCAGCCTAGCCAAGTATATTTTCCTAAGCTACATAGAGGGGAGGAGTCAAAAGACAACTCATCGTATAAGGATGAGGATGTTGATGCGGTAAAAAGTATCTTCAAGACGTTAGCTAAATCTGTATTGGCTAGTAAGGGTAAATGGCAAAGTATTGTTCTTGATCACGCAGATTCCGGTATTTATGGTGATATAGACGGCGTTCATGAAGTTGATGTTTGGCGTGATGGGGTGAAGTTGATACCTACAGAATGGTATGCCTAATAGAGTCTATCTATAAATATCAAGGCCGTGGTGGCCTTGATATAATTGCTCTTTCTATATTTTCCAGCGATGCTAAGGCATTGCGTCTGTCGGCGGAGCCTTTTTCGCTCTTTGCCAGTTCAAATATCGTTAAAAGTTTCACTGTTACCTCCTGTGTCGGAGGCCGCGCTTGTCGCGACCTTTCATGAAAGGCCGGTTGAAGCTTTGGAATTTAAGGCTATGCATCACCGATGTTTATTGGGGTTGAAAGAAGAAGTATATGGACAGCGCCGAACCCATGCCGTTTATTGTAGATGACATATTGGTGCATTTTGATGATGAGCGGTCTAAAGCTACATTGGGTTTGCTTGCGGAATTAGCTAAGAAAACACAAGTGATTATGTTTACGCATCATCAGCGCTTAGTTGAACAGGCGCAAGGGCTAGATGGGGGGGTAAGTATTCATGAGCTTTAATGACAATAACGAGTTTTTTGACTAGTAGTAATACCCCTCGTCACTACACTCTGGGGTAGTGACGAGGGCGCGCGAACCTTGCCAGCACTGGCCTAAATAAACTTTCCTACAGTGATGTACCCGTTACGCAAGATTATTCACACGAATGATGAAATACTCTCCCTACCTACTGTAGTTATTGCAGACTCAATAGCACCCCGGCGGGTTCACAGCCAAAAACGCACTTATACAGTGGTATAAGGTTCATTCATTAACAGAGGAGGATTACCTGGCAATCAAAGAGCAGTAACACGTCTGAGGCGTTAAAACGAATCAGGATTACACCTTTCGGTGGGTTTTGATGGTTGTGCCGTTACTCAGGTTTTATGGGAGTGGTGTCCCGTGACGTTCGATAAGCAGCACTATCGCTTATCTCTCTATTGGTTAAAGCCAATAGACAGTCATTAACACTAACCAAACGTATCAACACCATTATGTTTCTCAGCTCATGCGACTGTTCTGACCGGTAAATCCACCGGTTCAACCAGTGAGTAAAAAGCTAGTGACTGTGCTAAACGGTCATTCAATCATCCGAAACATTAAAGAAACCTGACCTTAATGCAGAGAGAGACACCACAACAGAGGCCAACAGCTTTTGAGGAATGAATTTCCATTATTCCGAAGAAACCCATATAAAAACATAAGGTTGCGGAGTATGCGGATAGGTAAATACGACCGGTCTGACCGGTCGCCTGTCTGGTATAACCAGACGCAACTAAAGCCGGTGACTGTGTAGACCGGTCGGTGACAAATAAGGTGCTGGACAAAGTTGGCTGAAATCTCCTTTTGTATTATCGTTTCTACCGAGTGACTAAGCGTTTATTTTTCGGCTTAATATTGGCCGTTAGATTTACAGCTAATCCGATCTTCATATTAGGAACTGAAAAAAATCGGTTGAATTTATTGTAAACATCCCGCCGATAATGTTCTTCCATGCCCGTACCATTGTTCGTAGCAGAAAGGCCGGCACATTGCTGAAATAAGCCCTATCAACAAGAGGGCGCGGCAATGAAAGATATTAACTATCAGCTTAAAAATTTGTGTACACGCAATCCCGATGGAAGCCACAACACTCAGGCTGACCGCCAACTATTATTACAAGCGATGGCTAACCAATTATTTAAGTTGGGCTATCGTCGTATGGAAGCCAAATCACTCAAACCCAAGCATATTGATGCGCTGGTCGCGCACTATCTGGAAGAAGGGCTGTCATCGGGTACGATAAAAAACAGGCTATCTATATTGCGCTGGTGGGCTGAAAAAATCGGTAAACAAAATGTGGTTGCTAAAGATAACGCTTACTACGGTATTGCCGAACGAGTGTTTGTGACCAATATCTCCAAAGCCCGTGATCTCGATTCTGAGCTATTAGAAAAAATCACTGACCCACATATTAAAATCAGCCTTGAATTACAAAAAGCGTTTGGCCTTCGCCGTGAAGAGGCGATTAAATTCAGCCCGGACTACGCGGATAAAGGCAGTTATATCCATCTTAAATCAAGCTGGTGCAAAGGTGGCAAGGCGCGTGATATTCCGATTAGAACGGATGAACAGCGTGATATTGTCAAACGTGCCCACCTTATTGCGGGTAAAGGCTCGCTGATTCCCTCGCACTTGATGTATGTGCAACAACTTCGGCTGTATGAAAAATTAACCGATACTGCGGGTTTATCCAAATTGCACGGCTTGCGTCATCGTTATGCCCAGGAGCGTTATCAAGAGTTGACCGGCTGGCCTGCACCGGCCTGCGGTGGGCCAAGCCATAAAGAGCTGGAAGAAAACGAGCGGCTTAATGACAGGGTGGCTCGCTTTGCCATCTCGCAGGAGCTGGGTCACGAGCGCGAACAAATTACTGCGGTGTATTTAGGCAGGTAATGAAGTCACGCGGAGTGTAAAAATACACTGTGGCTATTGCAGTTTCAATAGCACCCGACAGGTCACAGCCTGTCATTTGAACGGTACAACCTATACCGCACCAGACCACCGTCTGAGTGTTATCGGTTGCTACCACCCCACCGGGAGAAATGATTTCCCGTTGGGATGTCTTTCTCTTTTTTATTTTGATGATGAGGAGAAAGATCATGGAGTATCTGGAAATGCGCGGTGCAGTCAAGCTGAAAGCGGATGCCGATAAAGTCGTATTAGGTTCTGTTTTGAATATGCTAAAAGAAACAGAGTTTGTCGATACGGGATATATGGATATTTCGCTCGAAGGCCAAACACTTCGAATTTATGCCGAAGGCACGATCTCGGAGAGTTATAGCATCAGAGCATTATTACTCAAGCTGCAAGCTCAGTTGACAGACACGTCGATGATAGGTGTAACAAGCGTACGATGGGAAACCCTCGTGGTACTTAAGCACTGGGAGCCACTATCGGCTATTCGACTACAACCTTTACATCAACTGGCTTTTGCCCAGTAACCCCACAACACAGGCCTGACTCCGGTTAGGCCTGTGTTATTTTTTTTAAAAAAACTATCACTTAACGGTCTTTGTCGTCCGAACCATTGTTACCCCATAAGCCAACCGGGTTCCGTTAGCCTATCCATTCTGATTATTGATTGGGTGGGCGAACAACATGAAACTAAAACCATTAACCCTAACCACACTGATGGTGTTGGGTGTCTCATCACTCTCACTGGCAGAGGAAATCAGCTCGGTGATACCAGAAAGCCGCTATGTATCGGTGCAGGTGGGCGCAACGCCAGCACAGCGCAATTTACTTGAATCTATTATCTCAATTCATATCCCCAAACAGCTAGAAACCATAGGGGAGGCGCTGGCGTATCTGCTCCACCCCTACGGTTTACGATTGCTCAACACGGAAGAGGCACTGCCTGAGCAAGCGCTTTTATTGTCGTTGGCGTTGCCTGACCCTCACCGAACGCTTGATCCGGTCACACTCCTTGATGCGCTTAATCTGCTAGGAGGCGAAAGTTTTGAGGTGACGATTAATCCGGTCACTCGAACGGTTTCCTATGCCTTGAGAAAAGGCTATCAGCAGTTTGTTACCGAGGAAGAGATTGAACAAGCCGCAAGAAATTGGACACAGAAAAATCAAACGGTGAATCACTATGGGCCGGTAAATAAAGGGGAAAGTCTCAGTAGCATTGTCACGGTAGCTGGCCTGAAGGGGATGACATTAGATCAACGCATGGTGCAAGTATTTCAGGCCAATCCCAATGCTTTTCTCAACAACATGAATGCCCTAAAAAAAGGTGTGATGTTGAATCTAACACCCAAAAACCCTGCCATTTTGTCCATCAGTGCGGCCAATCGAATAGTGGACGAACAACACCGCTTATGGCGTGAGACAAAGGTAACGCCATGAACCGTATCAATCGATGTGTGAATGTTATGGTTCTCTTAATCGGGGCTGTTGTGCTAACGAATACAGGGCTGGCTGAAACGGCTGAGGGCCAAGCATCATCCCCACAAACGCCTGTTCGAGAAACACCAGTATCGCAAACACAGCTTATTCAGCAGGACGCGACGCGGTGGTCATTGGATATTAGCGAGTACGAACGATACCTCGATTTAATCCGTGGGCCATTGGGTAAATGGAACCCTACGATTGATCCTTTAATGGCCTTGGGTATGTTCGCTGACACCCAACAACAGTCGCAACGCTATGCCGAGCGTTACGCACAGCAGGAATTTGAACTCACCGAGCGTGTGCTGCGTTTCCAAACAGCCTACCGTGCGGCCTTTAATCGTTTATACCCCAATGCGGATCTATTGGACCAACGACTTTTGGCTCCTTATTACACACACCAACAACAAAAATCAGCCTTCAAGGAGGCTAAAAATTTAGCGCAACGGCGCTTTGTTGAGGGTGATCGTTTGCTGGTGTTTGTCGCTGATTCTTGCAAGGAGTGTTTTGCCACCATTCGCCGGTTGATGAGCTTATTGTCAGAATTAAAAAACAGCGGTGTCGACATTTATGTACGCGATGCCAAGGATGATGCAACGGTAAGCGGGTGGGCAAAAGAACAGGGCATACAAACCGAATGGCTAAATAAACAAACACTGACGCTAAACCGTGATGAAGGTTTATACCATCGTTTGAAGAGCCGCTCCTCAAACGTCAATCATGCAACGGTTCCTGTTTTTTTAAAGCGCAATCAACAGTTTTTCCAACTAAAAACGGAGGATTTAGGTTTATGAAATCTTACTGTCTTTATCAATGCCTGGCCGGATTGGTTGTCATGCAACCCGTTAACGCAGCGGCATTGGAATCACTACCTGTTGCCTACCATGTTGTGGCGAAAGCCTATCGGGTGCCGGTTGATATTCTTTATGCAGTTGCCTTAACTGAAAGTGGGCGGCGTTATGACGCATCAGCATTGCCTTGGCCCTGGGCATTAAATATTGAAGGGCGTAGCGTTTATTGTCAGTCGAAAAGCGAAGCGTTACGGCATATCCATCAAGCCATTCAACAACAACGTTCTATTGACATTGGACTAATGCAAATCAGTTGGCGTTGGCAACAACAGCGATTCACGGATGCAGAACAAGCCCTGATACCGTTGCAAAATCTAAAAGCGGGAGCCGCCATTTTGCGTGAGCAATTTGAAAACACACAAGACTGGTGGCAAGCAGTAGGGCGTTATCACGATCCGGGACAAGACCTACAATCCCTTGAAAGCGCCAAGCACTATCGCGCAAAGGTTAGGAAAAATTGGACGGTAGCGTTTTGATGAAAAACGTAAGCCAGGGTTTATTAAATCAACTATTCATAATTGCCATGTTACTGACGATTATCCCCGTCAGCGAAGCATTAACCGTTATTTATGATTCGGGTAATACCCAATCTATAAGTCAATATTTACCCCAACGGTTTGAACAGGAAAACACTAAACAATCACGCCAATCCGTCCTCTTGAACAAACAAAAATTATCGGCCTTTGTTTTGCCAATCACAACACCTTCCCTGTCGCCGGGTGTAGTAACGGCGAGCCCCAAAGCATTACGATATTTGCAACAGCCACTCTTTCTAGTGGGTTCTGATTCGCGCTCAAAAAAATGGTTAATCGAAAGGCGTGAGCAATTGATGGAATTAGGTGCGGTTGGTTTATTGATTCAGGCTAAGGACAAAAAGGATATTGAAGCAATGCTTATTCTCGCTCAAGGCTTACGTTTAGTGCCTGCCTCGGCAGAGGGTTTTGCGGCTGGGTTGGGCTTAACACATTACCCCATACTGTTGTCCAATCAGGGGTGGGAGCAATGACGGATCGCTACGAAGTTGAAGTGCTGTTACGGCCTCCGGTCGAGCTGGCTTCGGCAGCGGTGGCACTGTGTTCTGCTGGAGTGGTATTGAAAGCACCACACATCATGATGATGACACCCACCGTTGCGCTGTTTAGCGCCGTTTGTCTGAGTGGTTTGGGGTTATGGCGAGGCTGTCAGGCGTGGCGAGTATTACGCTACCAGCGCTATCTTAAACGTACGCCCCGTTATGTGTTATCGGCGACTAAAATACCCATCAGTCAATCGGTACTATTTTTAGGTCGTGGTTTTCGATGGAATCAAACCCACACGGAACGGATGTATGCAGCGCGTGATAAACGGGCTGAACGTTACCTGCAAGTGAGTGCCTTGTCGCAGTGGATACGCCGGAAGGAGTTGGATTGGGAGCATACTCTGGGTCTAAAAAAGTTAATGCAATGGACGGCGACAGATTCCGCCCTGAATCCCGTTCGTCCACCACCGGCGGTGGGGGGCGATGCCGTGATACACGGTGTCGGGATCGGGGCGGAAACCAATGCGGTAATGCCGCTGAGTGATCGGGTAGGGCATATGGTGGTGGTTGCCCGTACCCGCCACGGTAAAACACGGTTGGCGGAAATTCTAACCACCCAAGATATCCGACGGGGTAATAACTGCGTGATCGTGCTCGACCCTAAAGGCGATGCGGATTATTTAAAGCGTATTTATATCGAAACTCAACGAGCAGGCCGCAAACTGATTGTCTTTCACTTGGGCTACCCAGAACTAAGCGCCCGTTACAACGCTATTGGTTCATTTTCCCGTATTACTGAGGTCGCTAGCCGTATTGCCAGTCAATTACCGTCAGAGGGGGATGCAGCGGCTTTTAAGGAATTTATCTGGCTGTTTGTCAATATTATTTCTGTCGCCTTGGATGCACTGGACATTAAACCTGACTTCCCCAAAATTCGCCGCTATCTGAGTGATATTGACCCCTTGTTGATCCAGTATGGAAGGCACTGGTTAAACGAGCATGGCAGTGAAGACTGGGAGGGTGAGTTAGAGGCGGTGCGTGATGCCATGAATGTTAAATCACTGCCCCGCGCCGAACAGGGCAAAGACCCCGATGCCATTGCCTTGGTGAGATACCTGAAAACTCTGGGCGAGTTAGATCAAATATTGGAAGGGCTTGTCTCGGTGTTTCGCTATGAACGAGAATATTTTCAAAAAATCACCATAGCCGCCAAGCCGTTTTTAGAAAAGCTCACCACCGGTAAAATCAACGCCATTCTAGCCCCTGATGTGCATGATACCGAAGATTCCCGACCACAATTGGAATGGGCGGAGGCTATTCGTACAGAAGCCGTGGTTTATGTCGGCCTGGATGCGTTGACCGATGCGGAAGTGGCCAGTGCGGTGGGTGCCTCCATGTTCAGTGATTTAACCAGCCTAGCAGGCCATATTTACAAACACGGGATTGGCAAAGAAGGGGCGAATGGTCAGCCGTCCAAAAAACAAAAAGCCCCCACTGTGGTGATTCACGGGGATGAATTTTCCGATTTAATTGGGCCGCAATTTAAAACCCTGATTAATAAAAGCGGGGGCGCGGGATATGAACTGAATCTTTATACCCAAACCTGGAGTGACCCCATTGCCGAACTCGGCAGTGAAGCGAAAGCGGGTCAGATCGCGGGCAATATTGGCACCATGATTATTATGGGCGTGAAAGAAATCTCTACCTGTGAAATGTTTACCAAGCAATTACCCGAAGTCAGTGTCAGTGAAATCATGGCAGTGTCCGGTGTGATTGATGGCACCGAGGCCAATGGCAGTTTTGGCTTTACCTCGAACAACGAAGACCGTATCAGTATCAGCCGAGTGCCGATGATTTCACCCGCTGATATTGTTGCGCTGCCCAAAGGCCAAGCCTTTGTATTACTCAGAGGCAGCGAGCTGTGGAAAATCCGTATCCCCATGCCCTCCAAAGTTGATGATCAGGAACTGCCCGATGATTTGGGCAGCATGTTGCGTCAAATGCGGCAGAACTACAGTTCGGTGATGGATTGGCCGAGCTACCATCGCCGGTAGTTAATGGCTGATAGCTAATGATCGAAAGGGATAAGTCAGCCCATGCCAAAACAGCAACAAACCCCCGTACCCAGAAGAAAAGAACCCGGTTTAATCGGCAAATTATTATCGGCTACCGTGCAATTGGCTGCATGGTTGATCATTAGTTTATTGCTTTCAATTATCATCGAGTGGGTTGGCATCAATCGATTTTGGGCAGAACAAGGTGCGAATCACGCTAAAACCGTACTCGCTATGGATCAGCGCTATCTGAATCAGTCATTGAAGAATGAGTCGTTGCTTATCAAAGGGCAAGTCATTAGCGCGACAACGACAGCGGTAAACTGGATAGCACAACAATCGTGGTTAACTACGCTAAGTACAGACACACCCATATCCAAGGTATCGATGGGTAGCATGGACGCTATTCAGAAGTGGATTCACGGTTTGTCTGACCGCTATCAGGAATATTGGCAGGCTGCCAATTACGTGGCACAAACTTTTGTGGTTCGTTTAGCGTTGATATTTTTCTCACTCCCTATTTTTTTATTTGCAGGCATCGTCGGCGCTGTTGATGGCTTGGTCGAGCGGGATCTTCGACGCTGGGGAGGAGGGCGGGAAAGCAGCAATGTGTTTAATCTGGCCAAAAAATCCATTACCCCAGCCTTTGTTCTTGCCTGTGTGGTTTATATCAGTTTGCCGTACAGCTTGAATCCAGTTATTGTAATTTTTCCGTTTGCCATCGCCTTGGCTTTGGCGGTTCGTATTAGTTTTGAGCGGTTAAAGAAATATTTTTAGCCGTTCACAATCTAACGTTTTATCCAAATAGTTTCTAATGCTTCAGAAAATTTATCGACAATTTTATCGAGTATCTGATGATTGCTAAGGACGTTTTTTGGTGAA
>Ga0115562_1001931_pt1 | contig 14844 bp, 15 predicted proteins | sample COGITO_mtgs_1105_6_FD_87200 | JGI IMG/M metagenome (GOLD analysis project Ga0115562, IMG submission 87200) | Pelagic marine microbial communities from North Sea - COGITO_mtgs_110516 | ecosystem: Environmental > Aquatic > Marine > Epipelagic | place: Germany:Helgoland, sampling site Kabeltonne...
ATCATGCCTTCGCCCATTGAATCGAACGTCCCATCCGAGCCGCACATGCAGACGTTCGCCGTAACCATCAGGTTACAAAACGCGTTGGACTGGTTGGTAAACTTCCAGCTGTCCCGAATGGGCGCAGTGTAGCCCGCAGTGCGCAGCATCACCTCTGCGCCGCGATACGCAGCTTCGCGGGCCATTTCGGGGAACATTCCGTCGTGGCAGATAATCAGCGATAGCTTGACGCCGTTGGGTCCGTCGATGACCGGAATGCCCAGATCGCCCGGTTCCCACGGCTCGACCGGCACCCAAGGGTGGAGCTTGCGGTAATAGAGTTTCATTTCACCCATGTTGTCGATGATCAGACCAGAGTTCCACGGCATGCCACCGGGGTTCTGTTCCATGATCGAAAAGCAGCCCCAGATATCGTTGTCGATACAGGCCTTTTTGAATGCCGCAACCTCGGGGCCGTCCAGCGTGCACATGATCTCTGGATTGGTGTCCATCGACAGCCCGTGCAGCGCGTATTCGGGGAACACGACAAGATCCATTGTGCCCATGTTTCGCCGTGCCTTGCCGACCATGTCGACGATCACTTGCGTTTGTGCCGCGAGGTCGTCTGTGGTTTTGACCACTGGCAACTGAAGCTGCACCATCCCGATGACGACACCGTTGGGTGATTTATTGAGACCGCCAAGACCGTTCATTGCATTGCTCCTATTTGGTGATTGAAAGCTCGCCGGGTGCGCCGGTCATCGCCTGCGTTTTGGACGAGATGGCGATCAGCACTCCGAGAGTGAGCACATAAGGGGCCGCGAAGAAGAGGTAGTACCCTTCTGACACACCCACGGATTGCAAAGCGGGCCCGAGCGCGCCAGCCCCGCCAAAGAGAAGAGCTGCTCCGAAACATGCGATTGGGTTCCAGCGGGCAAAGATCACAAGGGCGACCGCCATCAGGCCCTGTCCCGAGGAAATACCTTCGTTCCAACTGCCCGGATAGTAAAGTGACAGGTAGGCTCCGCCGACACCGGCAAATGCCCCGCCTGCGGCAGTCGCCAATGTGCGGATCACCGAAGGCTGCAAGCCCATGGCGCGGGCGGCATCGGTGGAATCGCCCACCACACGTATGATAAGGCCGATTTTCGTGGCGCGAAACATCCACCACAAGAAGACGGCGGCCGCGATTCCAATAAGGAACAGGACGTTCACGCGCAACGCGGCTTCGAGCTGGCGAATGTCCGTCCACCAGCCAAGGGAAATTGCCGGAAGATCAGGCGCAACCGGCTGTATGTACGGCTTGCCGAAAAAGAATGCGAGGCCGGTGCCCAACAGCATCATCGCAATCCCAATTGCAATGTCGTTGACCCGTGGGATCGAACACAGCACGCCATGGACAAATCCGAAAGCCGCCCCCGCCAGTGCTGCCGCCAGTACGCCGAACCAGGGCGAGCCGGTTAAAAACGCCACGGCGTAGCCCGCCATGGCACCAAACACCAGCGTGCCCTCGAGGCCAAGGTTGATACGCCCGGAACGTTCGGTCAGCACCTCTCCTAGCGACACGAACAGAAACGGTGTCGACACGCGGATTGCACCGCCGAGGATCGCAATGGGAATGGCCCAAAGACCAAGTTCACTTTCCATTAGCCTTGCCTCCAGCGTTCAGGTGCGAAGATGCGGAACCGTCCATACAGCGTCTCCGACAGAAGGATGGATATGAAAACAAATCCTTGCATCACCAGCACTGTTGCATCGGGCAGGTCCATGCGGCGCTGGATCAGCCCCGATGACGCCTCAAAGCCCGCAAGAAGGATGGCGACGGGGATAATCGCCAAGGGGTTATGCCGTGCCAGAAACGCGATCAGAATGCCGGTATAGCCATAGCCAGAAGCGAGCGATGCGTTCGCGGAGCCGTGCACGGCCGAGACCTCTAGCACACCGGCAAGCCCGGCGAATGCGCCGCCAAGCGCGGTAAAGCCGACGATCAGCCGACCCACGGGGAGGCCCTGCACCTCGGCGGCTTTTACGTTGCCACCTGCGATCCGGGCTGCAAAGCCCCATGTTGTCCGATCGATCAAGAGCCATGAGAGTACGCAAAGGACAATCCCGATCACCAGCCCCCAATGTACATCCCAGCCCGGGATGTCTCCGATGCGCAATTGCTCTGCAAGCGGCGCGGTCGAAGGCTTGTTAAGGCTTGCGGGGTCGCGGAATGGCCCCTCAACGAGGTGGTTCATCAATGCAATGGCGATATAGGCCATCAGCAGGCTTGCAATCGTCTCGTTTACACCGCGCGCATAGCGCAGAAACCCGACCAGCCCGATCCAGATTGCGCCCACCAGCGCACCGGCGAGGCCCAGAATGGGAATAGCGATTATGCCCGGCCAGGACGAAAACGCCCCTGCCAAAGCGCCTGCCGCTACGCCGCCCAGCACAATCGACCCCTCGCCACCGATCACCACCAGCCCAAGCCGGGCAGGCAATGCGACACAGAGGGCGGCCAGAAGAAGGGGGGCCGTGCGCGACAAAGTGTTCTGCCAAGAGAACGATGTGCCAAAGCCGGCCTGATAAACGTAGCCGTAAAAATCCAGCGGTGACTTTCCCACCGCCAGAAGAAACAGCCCAAACACGGCCAGACCCGCGACAAGGGCCATGATAGGAATAGCCAATGCCTCTGAGCGCCGCGCAAACCCTGCGAGCCAGCCCTCGGGAGAGAGCCAGCCGCGAGAGCCTGAGCCTGTGGGAAAGGCAAATGCCATTTATCCGCCCTCCAAGGCGCGACTTCAGGACGTCGAGCCGATCACGCCTTCCACGAGGTAGTCCATGCTTTCGAGAGCGATATCGCTTTCGACATGGCTTTCGCCTGCACCCAGTATCGTGGCACCGGTGTTGCTCATCAGCGGGCCTTGGTACGCGGCAAAGCCGCCGGCCATGATCTCGGCCATCGTCGCGTCGAATTGCGCGCGCGCTGCGTCTGACACGGCTGGCCCAAGCGGCGACATCTTGATGTAGCCTTCGGCTAGGCCGCCACGGTCGAAGTTGTCGATTGTGCCGCCGTCCAGAACGGTCTGCACCATGCGGGTATACACTCCGGGCCAGTTCCATTCGGCACCGGTAAGGTACAACTCAGGTGCCAAAGGCGTTTGGTCGGCGTGATAGCCGCAGACAAAGGCACCGCGCCCAGCGGCGGTTTCCATCACCACCTTGGGGCCGTCCACGTGACAGGTGATGACGTCGCAACCTGCATCGGCCAGCGCATTGGTTGCCTCGGCTTCTTTGACGGCCAGCGACCACTCGCCGGTAAAAATCACCTGACAGGTGATCGACGGGTCCACGGCGCGCGCCCCAAGAAGGAAAGAGTTGATGTTCTGCAAAACCTGCGGGATCGGCTTGGCGGCGACAAAACCGATTTTCTTGGTGACACTGGTGTGCCCTGCCACGATGCCGTTCAGATACTGACCGAGTCCAATATAGCCAAAATAGGATCCGACATTGCCCGGATGCTTGTCAGCGGACCACAGGCCAGCGGCGTGCTGAAAGCGGACATCGGGGTATTTTGGTGCCACTTCCAGAATGTGCGGGTCAAAATAGCCGAATGATGTGGGGAAGATCAACGAAGCGCTGTCGAAGTTGATCATCGATTCCATCGACTTTTGCACATCGACAGTTTCCGCAACGTTCTCTTCCTCGACGACCGTCACACCGTCCATGGCCTTTACGGCAGCGGCCCCTTCTGCATGGGCCTGATTGTAGCCGAAATCGTCTTTTGGACCGACATAAATAAAGCCTACGGTCAGACCGTGGCCGCCCGCACGGGCAAGTTGCGGTATCGTGGACAGCGCGGTGGTACCGGCAAGCGCAGCGGCACCCTGAAGTACATTGCGGCGCGAGATATAGGGGGAGGTCATGGCAGCTTCTCCTGGTCAAAGCAAAAAGTGTAAGCGCTCGAAGTGCTTCATCTCGGTCTTCGAGCACGCTGACGTCAGATTAGGTGGCTGCATCGCTGCTGTCTTCTGCTAAGACTGCACCGGAACGCTGCAAAAAATGCACCACTAGGGAGGCTTCATGCTCAACCGACATCTTGTCCCACTTGCCTATGTCGATGCCATCGCGCGCGCCGGATCCATTCGCAAAGCCGCTGAAACCCTCGCCATCACCTCCACCGCCCTCAATCGCCGGGTTCTGGCATTGGAGGAACAACTCGGCGTGCCGATCTTTGAGCGGTTGCCCCGGGGGGTGCGTCTGTCAACGGCGGGCGAATTGCTTATCGCGCATATCCGCGGCCAGATCTCGGATTTTGACAAGGTCGCGAGCCAGATCGCCGATCTGTCTGGCGAACGGCGCGGCCATGTTTCCATCGCCTGCAGTCAAGCGCTCTTGCCTTACTTCCTACCCGAACAGATATCTCGCTATCGCCGCGAACACCCGGCGGTGACCTTTGGTGTCGCACTGCGTGATCGGGCCGCCGCCGAACAAGCGCTGTTTGATCTCAGCGCCGATATCGCCATCGTGTTCGAGCCCGTACGTCTGCGCGAAATTCAAGTGCTTGTCGCCGTGCACCAGCCGATCCATGCGGTCATGGCAGTGGATCACCCGCTGGCGGATCTGGATGTGATACGGCTGCGCGATTGCGCAAACTTCCCGATCTGTTTGCCGACCGCCCAATATGGGGTGCGACATCTGATGGATCTGGCGCTTTTCCGATCATCCTTTGACCCTGTCATCGCCATTGAGTCCGACAGTTTTGAATTCATGCGCCACTACCCCGGCCACGAGGGGCTGATCTCTTTTCAAATCCCGGTGGGCTTGCCCTCTCTCCAACCCCGCGAAGGCATCGTCTCGCGACAGGTTGATACCCGCGATGTGCCTGCGGGGCTGATTTATCTTTGCCAGCTCAAAGGGCGCTCTTTGCCTGTAGCCGCAGCCAAATTCGCCGCGCAAATCGAAGGGGTTCTGGACGAAACTTACCGCTGAGAAAATCTGGCGGCAGGACGAATGGTTTTGATGACGCCACCTGCCAAATGTCATCGCAGGGTAATCCCCCTCGAACGTAAGGGTGCTGCGAACGTAGAATTTTCTTAGCAAGATGCATGAGGAGATTCAGATTCTTGCGACCCTGCGTCACGCAGAGTGCGGCGTTCCGCTGGGTTCGTCGATGTCGTGATTGAAACCGCAGACGATGTTCGCGGCGGTGCCATCCTTGATCGGTGCGCAGAACACGACCTTCTTTACGTCAGCATCGAAATGGCGTTTTACGTCCTCGCTCGCAACATCAGACGGGTGAGAACATGATCGGTGCCAGGCTGCTGGTGAAGGCGATCCTGGCCTGAGAGGGGGGTAATTGGAACGCTCGTAGAAAAGCACCTTAGGACCGCAGCTCGCCACTCTGAACAGTCTGCGGTCGCTAAGAGTGTAATTTCGACTGCTTCCGCTAAATACCGGCCCCCCGGTCTCGATCATGGCCGGACACATCTGTTCCCGCATAGCCTCCGCCCATAGCGACAATGATTGAGACCCCTGTCAAAGCCGTCCCATGCCGATGAACAATTGCCGATCCTCATCTTTGATTGCGCGGCGTCCGTGCATGACGCGCGTGTTGTCAATGATGGCAACATCACCGTCCTGCCAGTTGATTTCGACTGTGCATGTCTCGGCGATATCGCGGAGTTCTTCTACCTCATCAGCTGAAACGGTGCTGCCATCATCCAGAGTGTAGACTGGTGGTTCATAGTTGTGTGACGGTCCCAGTATCGCATTCGCAAAGGCATGCCCGCCGGATACGGAAGAGCCGCGGACGGGTGATACTTTGATGCGGTATTCAAGCGATCCATCGTCGTTCAGCGTGAAGTCCTGATCCGGGACGGACGCTTTGAATTGCATGACATGTTCATGCGTGACCTGTTCGGGTTCACTGATGGCCGGATGTTCGTTTGCAAGATAGCGTTTCCACAACGCCTCGGGCAGGGTGCGGGTGACGGTCATCCGTTGTGACCAGCGCGCCTGCTGTGCACCCAAGAATGCGTCAAACACGCGGCGGCCGTCGCAAATCGTCGTTTGTGATCCCTCAAAGGCGGCTTTGGTGCTGTAAAATGCCACAATATCCGGGCAGACGGGCGTGTTTCCATTTTCGATGTGCAGGCCAATCGGCCCCAGACCTGCATCGACCTTTTGCGTCGTCTTGTCGGTATTTTCCCGGGCCGGATCGAAGGTGATCGTCTTGCACAGCTGCGACGTGATCGCGCTGAATGCGGGCATATCCATCTGGAAACCGCGCAGCAGGGTCCAGCCATCGGTGGCGAGGTGGCCTTTGATGCATTCAAGGATTGCCGGATTGACGGACGCTGTGCCCGCCTCGGTGGCGCGGATAACATTATAGCTCATTGGGGGTGTCCTGTAGATTTCTAGGCTTATGACGAGGCCAGCGGCTTGAGAGCCGCCAGCGTTTCCGGGTCGCGGGCCTGCGCACCAACCGACCTATCGACAAGCGATGGAAACAAGCGCTGCACTTTGACAAAGAACTGCTCGGCCCCCTTGGGGAAGCTCTCGCGTTTACCCTTGAGGATGGCAGTCCAAGCTTGGGATGCGATGGTCTCGGCGGAGTCCAGTGTCATGCCCAACGGTCCGATCAGGGCCGCAAAGGCGCTTTCGGCCGCGGTATGCGTGGCGCGTGGGGCGATGTATGTCACGCCAACACCCGCGCCCGACAACTCGCGTCGCAGCGCATCCGAGAAGCCGCGCAGTCCGAATTTTGTGGCGGAGTATCCGGCGAAGAAAGGGTAGGCGATATCCCCAAAGACCGAGCCAATGTTGACGATGCGCCCTTTTGAGCGACGCAAAGCTGGTAGCAGATCGCGGGTCAAAGCCATGGGGGCGACCAGATTGGTTGTCGTCATCTGCTCAAGATCGGTGTCGGACACGTCGCTGACGTGTCCCACGCTGAGCACGCCCGCGTTATTGATGAGAATGTCCAGCGTCGCGCCCACGGCCTCCACGATCGCGGCGCGCCCGTCCGCCTTGGTGACGTCCGCCACTATGCAGCGTACCACGGTGCTGCTGCACTCCGATTTGGTCTGCTCAAGCGTGGCTTGTGTGCGGCCTGCAAGGATCAAGGTGAACCCTTTGGATGCGGCCTCTATCGCCAACGCGCGGCCAATGCCGCTGCCGGCACCGGTAATAAGAACGGTTTTTGAGCGTGTCATGATGCGATCCTTTTTGCGGGCGCTGCCAACGCTATGGCGGGGCGGGAATTGATAATCTCCGTGACGACAGTGCGGTTGGGCGTTCCGACCGGGAAAAGCAGCCCCGGCTCTGATGGGTCGGTGAGGATGACGGCACTTGGGCGGGCATAGGATGGCAGGTCCGCCAGGTGGCTTTCGATCTCGGCCAATTCAACAGGGGTGGCAGCAACCACGATCAGCACCAAAGCGCCGTCGGACCCTCGCAGACCAAGGCCGGAGCTTAAGATGCGTGGGTCCGCGTTGACGCGCTGTTCAACCCACTCGGGCGAGATGTTACGCCCCGCACCGGTCACCAAAAGCGCATCCTTGCGCCCGTCGATGACCAACCGGTCTTTGTTAAAATGACCCAGATCAGCCGTGCGCCAAACATCCGGTGCCGCAGCACCATTCAGGTAACCGGACATGACGGTAGGGCCAGAGACAACAATTTCGCCAGCGTCCAATGTGACGTTCAGCCCGTCCAGGACTGGACCGACCGTTCCGGGATGATTGTCGCCCGGCCTATTCATCGCCACGACTGCGCAACACTCCGACAGCCCGTACCCTTCATAAACCGGGATACCTGCGGCGACGGCTTTTTCGATCAATGATGGCGCGCTGGACGCCCCCCCGACCGCGACAAAGCGCAAGCTGTCCGGGGCGCGACCATCGCCCAAATCCCGAACCCAACGTCCCAAAACTGCCGGGGCCAACAGGCTTGTTGTGGGGCGGACATCTTCAAAGGCGGCGACCAAGGGGGCAATCGGAGCGCCAAAGATCGACTTTGTCGCTTCAAAACGGAATGCGGTTTTTGCTCCGGCCAAGATGGGAAGAAAGATACCGCAGATTTGTTCCAAAAGCTGGGCGAGCGGCAGAATAGAGAGATGCGTATCCGTTGCATCCGCTTTGATGATATTGCTCAACGCTGTGACTGAAGCGTCCAACTGGCGGTCTCCAAGGATAACGCCCTTGGGGTTTCCAGAGGACCCCGAGGTGTAAATGATCCGCTCAGCGCCACCGACATAATCGCGCAGAGCAAGTGTTTGTGACGGAAACGTCGCAGCGCTGACCATCTTGAGATGTGGCAGTGGTGCAAAAAGTTCGGGGGTGTTTGTGATGACTGCACTCACTTTGGCATCCATCAATACATGAACATTTTGGGCCTTGCTGAAAAAGAACGGTAAGGGAACCTGTCGCTTGACACACAGAGTTAGCGCCAGATCGGCCACGACATAATCAATACCGCCTGCCAAGCCAATTGCCACGGAGCCGCCGACACTGTCGAGTTCACGGGCCAGATGCTCTACGCGGGAGGCAAGGTCCTGCCAGTCGATCGCGCCTTGATCGTCTTCAAAGGCGATGTCGTGAGGGCGGGCGGTGGCATGGTGGCGCAACGCATCAAAGATTTGTTTCACTACGATGCCTCCGCAGCGATTTGCGCGGCCCGCGCGCGTGGTGACAACAGTGCGGGTGGTGCCAACATTTCGCTGCACGCGCAGACCTGCGGGTCTGTGTCGTAATAGCGCCCCCAATCCTTCGGGTTTGCCACCTTGGAGGCCTGTGCGGAGGCCAGTCCCACATATTCCAGCCCAGTGCGGCGCAACAGTCGGCGCAGCGGTGCAGTCGCTGTGAAGACGCCGCAGGTCATGCCATTCTCGCGCCCCCAGTCAATCATGCGATCCAACATTGGAAGAACTGGAAACGGTGTCATCGAGGCGAGTGAGATGACTTCCATGATCTGATCTGCGGGCACATCAATACGGGCGATGCTCTGCAAGGCAGTTGGGAAATCTGAATTCAAATAGGCATCCGAGAAAAAGCCGTCACACGCGGTCCGAATGCCAGCGGCACACAGAAGTTCGCCGTCAAGACGCTTTGCTACAACCAAAAGCGGGGCAAATTCTCTAATTTTGGCGTTGTAGGTGTTCCAATAAACGTCCTTGATATGGGTTTCTGCCGCGGCGCGCCCGGCGCATGTTCCACTCAAAAATTCGATTTTCATGCTCTACCTCAACTTGCCTTGTTCTGACGTGTTGAGGTTTCATCGCGGATCTGACTTACAACAGACTTACAGCATCAGGAAAAATCGCCTGATTTCGAAGACCCACTGTTGGCAATGAACGAGAATATGCTGCCGCCGCCTTCGCGGTCGTCAATTGTGACCGAAGCGTTATAGCAATCCGCAACAGATTTCACGATGGCCAAGCCGATCCCCGATCCGGTGCCGCTCGCATAGGCTTGGGTGCCTCGGTTAAACCGCTCAAACAGGGCTGATTTCAAACTGTCTGGCACACCCGGCCCACGGTCGAGGACCCGCCAACCAGCAGGATTGGACAGGACCTCGATCTCGACCTCACTGTGCTCGGCTGTGTAGTGCAATGCATTGCGGATGAGATTGCTAAGTGCGATGTTCAAAAGGCCGGCGTTGCCATTCAACTTGGCGTCTTTGGCGCCAGTCACCGAGAGACTGCGGCCCCTGCGCACCGCTTCGCCAGCAAAAAATGTTGCGGTTTCGGTGGCCAATTCGCGCAAATCCACGGGTTCAAGAACCGACATTGACGCCGCTTCAGACCGTGCCAGATCGATGAGCTGGCTGAATATTCTGTCTAGCTGATCTACGTCTTGTGACAAAGTTTGTTTGAGGTCCGGGTCATCAATTCGGTCAATGCTGGATTTTAGAACGGCAATAGGTGTGCGGATTTCATGCGCAACATTTGATGAGAAATCCCGCTGCGCCTTGTACCCTTGCTCCAGACGATCAAACGCCTCGTTGACGTCCTCGATCAATGGTACAAATTCGGTTGGCACGGTGTCCGCCTTGAGTCTGCGGCCGTCGGCAATGGGACCGATTTTGCGGGCTTGCTCGGACAATGCGCGCAAAGGCGCAAGCGAGCCGCGGGTCGCAAACAGTGCCGCGCCAATGACCATCACAACGCCAAAGACTGCCCACCAGATCGCTTCTTCGATTTCATGCAGAAGTTTGGAAAGCTGTGTCTCGTTGTTCCACTTTGGATATGTCGACACCAAGACATAAATGTCTTGCCCCATGATCATCACCCGCAAGCCAAGGCCAAGCCGGTCACCCGGCAGGGCAATAGAACCGGGAGTGCCCAGTTTTAACTGTGCAAGCTGCTGCCAGATGCGATCCGATGTTTCGCCGCCCGCAACAGCGCTGCCATCTCCTGCAAAGACGGTGTAACGAAAATTGCCCTCAGGCCCCTGAAACCGCAGCGCATCGGCGTCCAGACCAAAACCTGCACGAGACGGATCAATCTCTCCGATCACCTCCTTGGCTTCATCGACCATCGCATCTTCGAGGTTTTCTTCGAGGTGTTCTTTGAACTCGCTGATCAGAATAACACCGGCGAGGACCATGCACAGGCTCAACGCGGTGATGATGTTGAGCAACAGGGCCCGTTTCAGGGATTGCTTGGCACCGAACATGAAAGTCCAAACGCTCAAAGTGCACGTTCCTTGAGAATGTAACCAATGCCGCGCAGATTGTGGATCTCGATGGATGCGCCTTTTTCGGCCAGCTTTTTGCGAACCCGGTGGGTCAGCACTTCAATGGCATTGGGGGTCGCTGGGTCATCAAATCCATAGAGCGCGTTTTCAATGGCGTCCTTCGTCACGACCCGCTCTGAGCGGCGCAGAAACAGCTCTAGCAAGGCAAGTTCGCGTTTGGAAAAGGTGTTTGCCACCCCACCGATCGCCACGGACCGATCCGCTGTCTCAAAGGTTACATTGCCAATCGACAGCGTCATCCCAAGCGCCCCGCCCGGGCGGCGCAATACGGCATTTATGCGCGCAACGAGCTCTGACACCGCGAAGGGTTTTACAAGGTAGTCATCAGACCCTGTGTTCAGCCCTTTGATCCGATCATCTAACGCGTCCCGCGCCGTGCAGATAATCACCGGGGTTTGGCTGTTGATCTGCTTGATCTGTGGGAGCAATTCCAGCCCATCGCCGTCCGGCAGCCCAAGATCGAGAATGACCGCGTCGTAGTCAAAACTGTTGGCCGCATGCAAGGCATCTGCAGCGGTATGAACCATGTCCACCACGAACCCCGCATCACGTAAACTGGCGCTCGTGTTGAGCGCCAGCTTTTCGGTGTCTTCGATATATAAGAGCCGCATTGGGCCGAAACGTCCTATTTCCGAATATACATAACGGTTGATCCATCATCGGCCTTGAATGCGACCTGCGCAAGGTTGCCGTCTGCGTCATACCAAAGGTCACGGGCCAGATCACCGGACATCCGGTAGTGATGCGCCGCAATCGCGCCGCGCTTGGTCGTTACAGTTTCATTGCCCAGATCGGCAACGCGCACGTTCATCAGTGTGCCGTCGATGGTGTTCATCAACTGGCCACTGCGCACGATGTCGTCGTTCCAAAGGCTGGCGGGCAGGGCACCCTTGCTTGCTGTTTTCAGCTGATGCGGTTCCCCGTCGTCATTTGTTTCCGAGCTGATCTGCTGCAACGCGCCGCCTTTCCATTGCTCTATGCTTGCATGTTTGAAGCTGTAGACTGTGGCGCGGATCAGCGGCACTTTTACGGCAATATCCGTCGCAACCTTAACCGTGAAGGCACTCTTCGCCCCGGAAAACTGATAGGAATGGTCCCCAATATCCTTTCCTTTGCGGACAACATCAAAGCTCAAGCTCCCATTGGACGGGATAGAGAGGGCGTTGACAGGGGCCGCTAACGCGACAGCAAGTCCTACAGCCAAACCAAAAAGACGCATATTGAACTCCATTCCTTTTGCGATCCGGACCTTAATGCGGGGCGACACTTACAAGACGCTTACAGGCAGAGACTTTTTCCATTTCCTCGACGGCATTTTGCCAAGGACACATAAAGCGCAAACTGCGGGCATCGGTTGCCTTGCAGCGAAAGCTATCTGTGTCCCGCAAGGCCGCCCTTCGATCGGTTCCGAATTGCTGTACATAGATTTGCAGTCCTACGGATTCCGCTGACAGCGTTGAGTTTTATTGCAAAATGAACCGCAGGACGCCTGTGGGATATCAGTTGGTTACCTGTTGCAGGTAAAATGATCTCGGAACGGCAACTGCGCTGATATTAAATAAACTCAGGGCTGGGTCCGCTTCCCAACCGTAGATACTCAGTCACTTTGGAATATTCGCATTGTTGAATGGATTTTTGCAGATCGTGCAGGTACACTGAACAAATATCATGGGAGGATATAAAATGAAGTCTATCGCAACCGCAGTATTGATTGCTTTGACCGCAGCAGGAGGTGCCTTAGCCGAAGGGATAACTCACTATGTTGCAATACATGTAAATGAGAACGATCCAGCGCGCATGAACATGGCGCTCAACAATGCACAAAATGTAAACGCATATTATTCTGCGCAGGGTGACGAGGTTGTCATCGAAATGGTAGCTTACGGTCCCGGCCTTAACATGCTCATCCCGGGTAAATCGCCCGTTGAGCAGCGCATCTCTGCAATGTCGCTGGAAATTCCGAACATAAGCTTTGCCGCGTGCGGAAACACGCATCGGAAGATGAGTGAGAAGGCAGGAAAAGACATCGCTCTGATGGAAGAAGCCAAGATGGTCCCATCGGGAGTTGTGCGGCTTATCGAGTTACAAGAAGATGGCTTTGCATACGTCCGGCCATAGGCGCGCCTTATACTTTGTTGACAGGTGGGGGCTTGCGTCGTGCGCCGGTTAAGGCGTTGCCGGTGATGGCCGTCAAAAGCAGTGCGCCGCCGATCAGCGTGCGGAGCGAGGCCCCTTCTCCCAGAAACAGCCAGACCCAGAAGGGGCCCAGCAGCACTTCGGCGAGGGACAGCAAGGTCAGTTCTGCGGCTGGAAGCGTGCGCGAACCCAGAGTGTAGAGCACCAGTCCCGCGCCCACCTGAAACACTCCCATGCCCATGGAGATGCCGCCGTCGCGCTGGGACAACACGAATGACAGGCCCAATAGCTGGCAAATGGTCGAAGTGATGATGATGGCAAACAGACCTGACAGAAACACCGCTGGAAGCATTTCGCCCGATTTCCCCCAACGTAACGCGACCGTGAATACGGAAAATCCGAAGGCGGAGCCGAGAGCGGCCAGTGTGCCATCGAGCGCACCACCTGAGGTTTGACCCGAAACCATTATTGCGATGGCACCGATTGCCACGAAAATGGCGATCCAAGTGGCGGGGCGGACACGCTCGCGTAAAGTCACCCAGCCCAGAATGGCGGTCATGAATGGTGCGGTTGCGAAGAGCAAAAGCGCGTTGGCGACGGGAATGACTTGGATTGAATAGATCCCGCCTGAATAGGCCGCAACCAAAGCGAACCCCGCGACAGCGGCGGGAAGTCCGGAGCGGCGCGCTTGCGCAAATGGGCTCTCACCGCTGCGCATACGGATCACGACATAGAGAAACGCGCTAAGTGCGACGGAGCGGTAAAGCAGAATTTGCCAGACACTGGCTTCTTCGATCAATCGGATTCCAAGACCTACGGTGGACCAAAGCACGCCCGCCGCAAACACGAAGAGCAATCCTCGACGGTGACTTAGCTCGTAGCCGGAGTTGTAGGTGATGCTGGACATGACGCTGCCTTCGTAATTTCTACGGTGGCACTAGCAAGAGTGAGGCGGCCTGTCCCTGTTGTTTGCGACTTGTATGTGTCGGAGGACTGTCTGCACCTTGGTCGCATAGCAGTTAGGGTAAGACTGCAGGGCGACGTTTTGGAAGCGGGGAACTGGGCGCGAGGGTCAAAGCCCAAAGTCAATAGCAGGTCAGTTCCCCGCGCGCTTCATCATCATTTCGTGGACAGCGTGCATTCCACGGTCTGCCATGTCAGTGACTTCGGCTGCGTGTATTTGCAACGCATCAACCAGATCGGGATCGTCAGACGTTTGAATCACAATGATTCCTTCGTCAGTTACATCAATCTCGGTCGTGATCGCATCACCGCGAGAAAAGAAAACATCGAGCGTCGGGCTTTGTATCATGATTTTGGGGTCATCGCCGTTTTCGACGCGGTCGATCATCCCGATCACATGACTGGCCAGCGCTTCCATTACATACTCATCCGAGGAGTTGGTTATAGTACGGATGCCATTCGGAAGGTTTGTCACTTTGCGGGTGATGGTGTCAAAGTTACGAAACATCATCGCCAGCTCGGCGCTTTCGGCAGACGTCGCATTCAGGCCCCGCAGGCCGGGCATGTTCATCTCGTCATGTCCGGTGCCGTCCGAACCATGACCATGCATCCCATGCTTCATGCCGCCGCCGGACATTTGTGCCTGTGCATCACCTTGCCCAATCAAACAAAGCGCAAAAACCGCCACTAAGACAAATGAACCTCGTACGGTGCTGCGGTTTACAAAACTGCAATAGAACCGAGTCATGAAAGGCCTCGCTTTCGTTAGAGTGTGCCCGTTCTGTATACTATTAAATCTCTATCAAGTCCCAGACGTGACCCTCATTTTGTGCCGTCCGTGAACACGGCGGTCTAATGATCAAGTTCGATTGCTCAACAGATAACTACGTTATTGTTCTGGTAATCCCCCCTAAAATTAGTGGTGTTCAAAAGTAGAATTTTCTCGGCAAGATATCTGAGGGGATTTACGATGAAGAACGGACGATTTAGCGACGCACAGATCATGGCCGTGTTGAAACAG
>Ga0115562_1001936_pt1 | contig 14828 bp, 18 predicted proteins | sample COGITO_mtgs_1105_6_FD_87200 | JGI IMG/M metagenome (GOLD analysis project Ga0115562, IMG submission 87200) | Pelagic marine microbial communities from North Sea - COGITO_mtgs_110516 | ecosystem: Environmental > Aquatic > Marine > Epipelagic | place: Germany:Helgoland, sampling site Kabeltonne...
ACCAACATTACAATTATATAAATAATTCATTTCATATGCTAAATGTTTATCTTCATCAGAAAAATTAATACTATAATCTTCATAAAGTTGGTGTATGTCAATGTTAGTATTTCGATCTAAATTAACACGATTTAAATTATAAACTATATTTTCTTCCATTAATATTAATATTAATATTAATATTGTTCTTTAATTTTGTTTTATAATATCTATTAAATCCATATATTTAAACATGGCCTTGTTAGACAACCCTGGTTTGTCACGCATAGTATTAAACTTATCCTCAAAATCACACAAATTATCTTTGATTTTTTTCATACCAGTCGTGACTATCAGATAAATATTCTCAATAATCTCCTCTACAACCTTTTTATTATCACTATCTAAATTATTTTCCAATAATGTATGTAGTTTTGAAAGCATATTTAATACTATATCTACATCAATCGTTTCATTTTTCATAAGATTTGTTATAAATAAACTAGTAGCTTTTCTTTTTTCATTAATTACATTTACTTTACAAAACCTATCATAATCCTCATTTGGATCTACCAATTCTATATTTTCAAATAACTCTAAATACGTGTTAATATTATTGTCTAATATATTTTTTAATATATTATATTCACTAATAATACTACCATAAAGAGTAGCATATATCTCAGAATAGAATTTATTACTACTAGCAGTATCAAAAATAAAATTACATATTTTATTAATATGAGTTTCGTCATTAGTGTCTATAATCAGTTGAATGTTCTTCTGAATTTTTGGTATAATTTTTTCATAATTAATGTTAGTTAATTTATTAAGCAACGAACGTAATTCGCTTATAGTTTTGTCTATACCTTCATTCACTACCATCTCTGTTTTTTTTAAAGTAGCAATTGGTTCTTTTCTTTTAATTTCTTTTTTTTTAACAAACACAGGTGTTTTTGAATATGTATTGGCACCTACGGTGTTTGAAAGTATGTCAATCATTACATGTGTTTCATTAGGTAATGTAATATTATCAATACTAATTTTATTAATTTCATCTAATGTGTATACTTTTGTTGCCATACTATAATTATACTTTTAATATTATAATTTTTATATCAATTTATTATTAAATATATACATACTTAAACATATTAAATAATTATTAATTACATGAGTTCATTATTAGAAACTACAACACAAGACGACGATATAACCGATAAAAAAAATTACGAAACATTTGAAACATGGGAGGATTCTAATTTAAATTTAAACGAAAATTTATTAAGAGGTATTTACTCTCATGGATTTTCTAAACCTAGTCCTATACAACAAAAATCCATAATTTCAATAATTAATGGTAAAGATATTATAGCACAAGCACAATCAGGAACAGGAAAAACAGGTGCATTTTCTATTGGTGCATTACAACGCATAAATGTAGTCGATAATACAACCCAAATATTGCTTTTATCGCCTACGAGAGAATTAGCTATTCAAAGTTATAATGTTATTAGCAGTCTTTCAAAAAAAATGGGAATTAATGTTAGTTTATTCATTGGTGGGACTTATCTTGAAAAAGATATCAGTGATTTAAAAAATAATAGGCCACATGTAGTTATAGGGTGCACGGGGAGAGTATACGACCTAATGCGTAGAAATCATTTAGATTATAAGAATATAAAACTAATGATATTAGATGAGGCAGATGAAATGTTATCAATTGGATTTAAGGAGCAAGTATATGAGATATTTCAATTTTTAAATAACGATATACAGATATGTTTATTTAGCGCAACAATGCCTAATGAAATAGAAACTATGACTAAAAAATTTATGCGAGATCCTATTAAAATACTTGTTAAAACTGAAATGTTGACTCTTGAGGGAATAGGACAGTATTATATAGCTTTTGATGACGAACAATCCAAATTTGAGGCATTAAAGGATTTATACGCGTTAATATCTGTATCGCAATGTATAATTTATTGTAATAGCACTAATCGTGTAGAAGATCTATATAAAGCTCTTATAGCCGATACTTTCCCTGTATGTAGAATTCATGGAAATATGTCAAAAGAAGACAGAACAAATGGTTATAAAGATTTCATTGATGGTAAATATCGCGTTCTTATCTCTTCAAATGTTACAGCAAGAGGAATTGACGTTCAACAAGTTAGCACTGTTATAAATTTTGATATACCGAAATGTCCCCGAACATATCTGCATAGAATTGGACGTTCAGGTAGATGGGGAAGAAAAGGTACAGGTATAAATTTTATAACCAAATTTGATGTTCCAAAAATAAAAGAAATAGAACAATACTATAATACAGAAATAAAAGAATTCCAAGTTAATACCTCATTAAGTTAAATTTCTTATTTTTAAATAAAATTTATTATTAATGTATGATGAAACTATAATTAATGATCATTTTAATTTACCAATATCATATTTAAATAAAAAAGAAATGTTAGATAAAAATATTGTACGTGATTTAGAATTAACCGAAGTTCATAATGAAGATTGTAAACCGATGTATCATGAATTATTTAACCCAACCGATGCTATATCAAAACAAATATGCAATCAATGGTCAAAATATTATACCGATGATATTAATTTCTTGAAAGATTCTAAGAATTTATATAAAAAAATAGAATTTAATAATGAGATAAACAATAATGAAAAATTCTCTAAAGAATGGTTTGTTATTATGAATGATAATGATTTTTTAACTAAATATCATTTTGTAGACTTTAAGTATTTACAATCTTTTAACACAAATGCTAAATTTTTATGTTATCTTTCAATATACAATATTACTTCTCCTGTCATAGCATTATTATCACCTATTATAATACTCATTATACCTTTTATTATATTAAAATTAAAGGGTATACCTGTAAATATAAAAGAATATAAAAGAACAATAAGTGAAATTATGGGAAAACATGCTATAGGCAACTTTTTTAAAAACTTTAATAAGGTTGGATTAAATAAAAAATTTTATCTAATTTTTAGTTTAGCATTCTATTGCTTTCAAATGTATCAAAATTGTATGTCTTGTAGAAAATTTTATAAAAATCAAAACGAAATACATACATTTTTTGATGAAACTAAAACATACATTAAAAATACTATTAAAAACATGGACCATTATTTAACGTGTTCAGAAAACTTGTCTTCATATAAAAGTTTTAATAAAGATGTCATTAAAAACAAAAAATTATTGGAATCTCATTATGATAGATTAAACAAATTGGTTGACATACAATACAATCTATCTTTTTATAAAAATATAAATCAAATCGGACGTTTAATGAGAGAATTTCATCGCACACGCTATGATGATTCATTAAAATCTTCTTTATTATTTAGTCTTGGATTTAATGGGTATGTTAGTAATGTATGTGAATTGAAAAAACTGTTGAAAAATAAGAATGTTAATTTCTGTAAGTTTACTAATAATAAATTAAAGTTCAATGATATATTGTATCCATCTTTACATAATAACCCGGATGTAGTTAAAAATGATATAACTATTGATAAAAATTATCTTATTACCGGTCCAAATGCCGCTGGAAAAACTACGATTATTAAAACAGTGTTATTAAACATAATATTTTCACAGCAAATAGGTGTAGGATTTTATAAGAGTGCATCTATTAACCCTTTTAAGTATTTGTATTGTTATATTAACATACCTGATACCTCTAGTAGAGACAGTTTATTTCAAGCTGAAGCAAGGCGATGTAAAAATATTATTGAAAATGTAAATAGTGATCCGGAATGTACACATTTCTGTTTATTTGATGAATTGTATTCTGGTACAAATCCCGACGAAGCTTCCGCAAGTGCATATGCATTCATAGATTATTTAACCAAAAATAATAATGTCAAATTTATTTTAACAACGCACTTTATTGACGTTTGCGAGAAATTAGATTCAAATAAAAATATTAAAAATTTCCATATGGAAACTGAATTGAAAAATAATAAATTATGTTATAATTATAAAATTACAGAGGGTATTTCTAAAACTAAGGGAGGTTTAGAGGTATTAAAACAAATGCAATATCCTAAAAACTTGATAAACAAAGCTAAAACATTTAAGTAAGTGCGGTTAAATAATATTTTTTTTATTCCTATATTTTTATAATGATAGCTTTACTTGGTTCTTCACTACTCAATTTAGGCATAATATTTTTAATATTTTCAGTAATTATTTACATTGTTAAGAATAAACTTTCTGATATGGATAAAAAGATTACGTCTCTTTCAACCATTATGGAAGAAACCATAAAATCTATAAACACGCACAACACAACAACGCGAGTAACACCTACTGGGGTTAAATTAGAAAAGACCGTTGTATCTGACGATGAGGATTCGGATGATGACGACGAAAGTTATAAACAATTCAGTATGACAACTGACATCCTTTTGAAAAATAACAAGGACGATGTCAAAAAAAATGACAAATATGATGATGATGATGATGATGATGATGATGATGATGATGATGATGATGATGATGATGATAAAGTGGTCGTAGAAGAAATTTTAAACAATAAGGTTGATTACACGCAGCTAACACAAGATATAGAAAAAGAATCATTATTGGATGAGGTTAAATTATTACAAAATAATCCAGATGTTAACCCTGTTTTAGGAATGGCATTTCAATCGTATGACTCTATAGATGACAATATCACGGCACAATCTCATGCCGACGGCTTCAAGAATACACCTGAACCAGGTGTATTTAAAGAAAAAGAAAAAGAAGAAGAAGATTATAATTTATTAAACGTAAAAGAACTAAAAAAGTTAGTTAGTGGAAAAGGTGGAAAAGTTTCCGGAAAAACAAAAGATGAACTTGTTATTTATTTAAATGAAAATAAAGAATAATTGTTTTCTCATAAGTAAATATAAATGAGTTGGGCTACATGTTATTCAGGTTCTAATAATATACATTCTGATTATCCGGCTTTAATGTCGGATGGAAGACATTTTACTGATTGGAGATTGGGTGCTATTATAAATGAAAAAATAAAAAAAAAACACAATATAAAAAATAATGCTGATTATCAACAGTATCTTTCAAATAATTCACAAAGAGTAATGAAAGAAAATATGAATAACGCAATGAAAACTTGCTCCAATTATACCATTAATAGATCTAACAATTCAACCAACAATGTACCATTTTTGTACACATCTAAAAATAAAGACATGACACCTTATGGATACAGCAATAGCGACTTAAAAAATATATATCTTTCAAGAGTTAATCTTAATGAGAAAAAAATAACACCGTTTATAACTTTAAATTCACTTAATAAATTATAGATAGATAACATAAATGTATATTTTATCTATCGATGTAGGAATCAAAAATTTAGCACATTGTTTAGTAAAAACAACCAATACTAGTTATGAAATTGTTTTGTGGGATACAATTAATCTAACGGATGGATTATTACCTATATGCAATAATATTAAATGTAATGGTATAGCAAAATATTATGATGATAATAAGTGCAAATACTGTATGAAACATATAAAGTCATCTAATATGATTATTCCAAATAAATCACTATTAAAATATAAAAATAGTACACTTAAAGAGTTAAACAACTCAATAGAGTTACATAACATTTCTTTAACAGAAAATGTAAAGACCACAAAAAAAACTTTAATAAATGATATTGAACGATTCTTAAATACAAAATGTGTTAAACCGATTGAAAGTAATTTAACTTCTGAAATATCGCTTGTAAAATTAGGTATTAGGATTAAAGAAGAATATGATATTATTTTTAAGGATTATAAAATAGAAAAAGTTGTTATAGAAAATCAAATTAGTCCAATTGCTACCAGAATGAAATCATTACAAGGCATGATTACTCAATATTTTATAAATAATAACATAAATGATATACATTATTTGTGCTCAGCAAATAAATTAAAAGATTATACGGAACATAAAAAAAGTACATATTCTGAGAGAAAGAAATTAAGTATTGAGTTAGTAAAGGATATTTTAGAGAAAGATAATAATAATTGGTTAGACAAATTTGACAAAAACACAAAAAAAGACGATATGGCAGATACGTTGTTACAAGTTTTATATTTTATAAAACATAGTAATTAATAAATGCGTAGAACTTAAAATTATATGTTATTATTAATTCATAATGGATAGACCAGAAATAATAAATATTGGATTAAACGACAATAACGATTCTATTAGAATAGATTTGGAAGAAATACCCATTACGAATATGGGTCCAGGAGTTGAATTACTAATGAATGAAAAAAAAATCTCAAAGAATGATTCCATGAGTAGTGATATAAATATTAATGAACTTAACGACTTAGAAAGTGAACTTAATAATTTATCAGATTCAATCGGGATCGGGAATGCGGATATTGGTTTATCGTCATCTGTATCATTTGATTTAAATACTAATAAATTAGAGCAAAATGCTCGTGATGATGTAGGAGACAATAATCTTAAAAGTAGCGTAGGAAGATCAATGTCAAACAATATGAATAAAGACACAAAAACATGGGACGGGTTCGGCAAATTTAACGATGTGCCTATAAATCCGGACGCGAATACCCAAAAAAAAAATGAGATGAGTAAAGAAGAATTGTTACATCAGAAATTCAAGTATTTAAGAAAGCTAGAGGATTTAGAAAATAAAGGGGTTCAGCTAACCAAGAAATATACTATGGAATCATCATTAGCTGAAATGCAAGGTGAATATGAAAATATTATAAATGAAAAACAGAAATCTAATAGTGTCAAGTTTCAAGGCAAGATGTTAATGGCAATGATTACTGGCCTAGAGTTTTTAAATAATAGATTTGATCCATTTGAGCTAAAACTTGATGGATGGGCGGAACAAATAAATGAAGGAATTGACGATTATGATGAAATATTCAGCGAACTTCATGAAAAATATAAATCAAAGGCTAAAATGGCACCTGAAGTGAAACTTTTATTTCAGTTAGGTGGTGGAGCGATGATGTTACATATGAGTAATACAATGTTTAAGTCTGCTATGCCAGGCATGGACGACATTATGAGACAAAATCCTGAATTAATGCAACAATTCACACAAGCCGCAGTCAATTCTATGGGTGACAGTAAACCAGGATTCTCAAATTTTATGAATGATGTAATACAAGAAGAACCCATGCCCGAAAAAGTAAATCCATTTCAACACATTACTCCTGTAAACAGACAAAATTCTAGTGTACGCGAAACACCAGAACGTTCAATGAGAAATGACATCAGCGAATCTAGGTCTGAAATGAAGGGACCATCCGATATTTCTAATATTCTAGGTGGTATCAAAACAAAAACTGTTAATATTAAAAATCATAACAACGATGAAGGTAGTACGGTGAGTTTATCTGAATTAAAAGAGATGAATGACAATATTAAAATGCCTCAAAAATCTACTTCTAACCGAAGGAAAAAATCTGACAAGAATACAGTAAGTTTATCATTATAAATAATTTAAATTAATAATTACTAATATAAATAATGATTACCGATAATACAAATGAAGATGATTTTTTATTTTTATCATTAAATAAGCATCCAAGTTTTGGGCAACTTTCACGAGAGGAGAAAAATTCATTAGTAAATTTAATTCAGAAAATTAGAGAAGATGGTGCGTCAGGATATTGGTTAATTTCGCCAAGCGAATTAGAAATCAATAACCTCCCATTTGCAAATGGCTCTTTCTCAACCGTACACGATTGTGTATGGCGTGGTGGGAATGTAGCAATTAAAAAACCTCGTTATAATAAAATAACTAACTTGGCGGAATTTTTACGTGAAATAGAAGTATGGAGTACTATACGTCATCCAAATTTAGTTCAGTTTATGGGAGCATCGTTCGATGAATCCAAAGAAGAAATTTACATTATAATGGAAAAAATTAATGGTCATAATTTGAAACAATGTATTGGTAAACTTAATTTAAATAAAAAATATGTTTTAATAAATCAACTTATTGCATTATTCAAATTTTTACATAATTGTAATCCGCCAATTATTTATCGCGATCTTAAACCTGAAAATATACTTATTGATAATAATAATAATATTAAACTTTCTGACTTTGGATTAAGTAAACATTATATAACTGATGGTGATGGCGATGGCGAAGGTGATTGTAATAACGATAACTATTTAATGACCCCGCAAACAGGTACATTAAGATACATGGCACCAGAGGTTTTTTTTAACCGTCCATACAATTTAAAAGTAGATATTTATAGTTTAGGTTTAATTATATATTTTATAATTACTAATGAAAATCCATTTAATAGTTATTCTAAAAAAGACATAGAAAGCTACTTTAATACAGACGATTCTATGTTTTCCACAAGAAAAATTAATAATAAAGAAATTAGAACCATTATTAATAATTGCATAAATAAAGATGTTGCTGAAAGATGGGATATTAATAAGTTGTATAATGAGTGGAACTCACTCACTCAAACCGGTTATAAATGTGTTATCTCATAATTATATAATCTCGTAATTATATAATCTCGTAATTATATAATGTTAAGAATAAACAACGTGCTTAATAATGCTATATTGAATACATGTTATAATGATAATTTAACTATAAATAAACCATTGATTGAAAGAATGGAAGAATCGCAAAGAATAAGAAATAAATACCCAGATAGAATACCGGTTGTCTGCGATAAAATACCCCATTCTACTATTAATTCCTTAAAGAAAAAAAAGTTTATCGTTCCAAAAAAATTAACTAGTATTCAAATGTTGTTTATTATAAAAAAAAAACTTGATTTAACAAGCAATAAAGGATTATTTTTATTTATAGATAATATTATAGCAAACTCTATGATGACAATTGGCGAATTAGACACACACTATAGAAGTGAAGATGGATTTTTATATATTAAATATACGGATGAAAATGTCTTCGGATAATGTTTTTGTTGTTTATTCCATTCTTCGGGGGTATTTCTATATACACCATTATACATAGAACAATCTAATTCGTAATTGGGTTGTTCTATATCATATTTTTGGATTCGACATATTTTATAAAAAAACATTAATATATTCATTTCTATTATAAATTGAAATATATTAAAATCGTAATTCAATATGATAACAAATATAATGGATGATGAATTAAAACAACGATTGACAGAATTTGGACTTGGTCATTGTATTCCAATGTGTTGTGATGAATTGGGATTTCTCTCTATGACCGATGTTAATGAAACAGATTTAGATGATGATTTTACTGAATTAATTAACGATACATTTCAAAAAAAAGATGCAGATAATATTATTCTGTTTATTAAAACTCATAAGACCGCACGAACGGTTAGTTTACGTGCAAATTATCAATCTACTGCTGTGAGTTCTAGTATAATTGATAGTTCAACTGGTCGTGATATGCGCGAATGTTATCTACTTCTTCTTTGTAATAGGTCTAAAACTGTTAAAGACCGACAAGAATATTTCTACAATTATTTCGTTCTACCATACATCAGTAATATTGATGAAACATTAGACGAGAAAACATATATTAACTTTGAAGGAAGAACATACGAATTTAATCAAAATACAATATCAATTGGACGTGGTTGCCCTGAATATCCAGTTGATATTGTCATTAAATATCGCAATCCTTGTGACTTAAGTGTATCAAGAGTTAATTGTATCATTACAAGGGTTAGGTCCGATGAAGGATACGTTTATAATCTATTGGACGCCTGGTCTATGGTTGAAACGCGGGTTACTAAAACTAATCCTATGAATACATTGATTACATCAAAAGATGATGTTAACATCATCTCATGGAATTCAAAAGAAACCGTGTATATTAGTTGTGGTGATAAATCTTGTAACAATAAAATCCAATTCATATCAAATATTTCACCTTCAAATGACCAAATAGAAGAATATGTCGTAGATGAGGTAGAAGAAAATATTGTAGAGGGGTTAAAAGAAGAAGAAAATATTGTGGAGGAATTAATAAAAGAAGAAGAAAATCATTGTGTAATTTGTTTCGAACCTGCGACTATCCGACTAAGTTGTGGTCATGCCACATATTGTAGCAAAGAGTGTTTAGACAAACATGTTGCTCATCAAAATACTACAAATAATGCACCTGAATGTCCATATTGCAAAACTAACTGGCAATATAACAAAGTTAGTGTATGTGAACGATATTATAAAAATTAATATTATAATATATATATATTATAATGCCAGTATCTAAGAATAAAAAAACTAAATATAGATTTTTTGGTGGTAAACGCAAAAAAACTGCTGCTTCTAGCAAAAAAACGCGTACAAAAACGTGCCTATATAAATATAAATGCGATAAAACAAAAAGAAAAAAACAAAGATGTGTATACACATACATATGCCCGCCCCCATCCAAATATTAAACATTAAACGTCATATTTGAACGTTCTATAAAACCTTTTTTATTTATTAACTAATTAATACCGACCGATTACATTTTATAACGCGTTTCTTGTAATTTTGTGTAAGTTTCATTTATTAAATCTACGTTTTAATTGTAAAAAGGTGTAGACAATTCAATCCATTTAAACTGATTTGTTTACATTCATACTTTTAATCAATTTTATATAAAATTGATTAAAACAAATAAACATAACATTGTTAATTAAAAGAATGAACTATATTTTAATAGACGGTAGTTATTATTGTTTTTATAGATATTACGCATTAATAGCATGGTGGAAAAACGCGCATCCCGACGAAGAATTAGGTATTCCATACGAAAATGAATTGTTCGTAGAAAAATTTAAATCTACATTTAAAGATAAGATTAAAGAAATTCCTAAAAAACTTAAACTTAAACCTGATACTTGCAAAATTATATTTGCAAAAGATTGTTCGCGTAGCGATATTTGGCGAATGAATAATGAAAAAACATACAAAGCTAATCGTGTATACGACAGCACATTTATGGGAGGTCCGTTCTTTAAACTCGCATACGAAGAATTAATTCCAAATATATTACCAAATGCTATGATTTATTGCGACAATTTAGAAGCAGATGACTGTATAGCCATCGCAAGTAAGTGTATATTTAAATTAAAACTTGACGCAACATTATACATCATAACAAGTGATACCGATTATCTACAATTACTAAGACCTAATTTGTTTATTTATACATTAAAATATAAAGAATTAAAAGAAAGCAAACATTATTGTGGTGATCCAGAAAAATATTTATTTTGTAAAATATTAATGGGGGACAAAAGTGATAATATAGAAGGAATATTTAAAAAATGTGGTCAAAAAACAGCTGATAAATGCTGGGAAGACGATGCGTATTTTCAAGAGAAACTCAATAAAGAATGTGCGTTAGAAAAATATGAGAAAAATAAAAAATTAATTAGTTTTGACGAAATACCAAAAGAAAAAATAAAAGAGTTTGTTGAAAAAAATATAAATAAAATAAACTAATTATTAATAATGCCTTCTAATCTTAAATCATTTGATAACTATTGTAGATTTATTATAAAAAAAGACACCTATCTAGAAAAAATTGCTATTTCTTATTTACATAAGAATTTTAATATTAATGTAAAAAATCCATTAGAAATTTGTGCATTAATTAATTTAGACATTAAACCAACATTGTAAATGAGTTAAATATGGATTTATTATCTTTTTCTTTAATACCTTTTAATAACATAGGGATTAATAAATAAAACAATCTATAAAAAAAGATAATAACTGACATTATACCTATAATATACGAAAAATCCATTATATATAACGTCTTTTTATTTTTTTTGTTTTTATATATTTCCGAGGTTTAGATTTTAGACCTCTCGTACGTCGTCTTTTACTTTTCGTCGTACGTCGTCTTTTACCTTTCGTCGTACGTCGTCTTTTACCTTTCGTACGTTTTTTTTTACCTCCAATCGGTTTCACATTCGGTTTCACATTCGATTTCACATTCGGTTTCACATTCGGCTTCGCATTCGGTTTCACATTCGGTTTCACATTCGGCTTCGCATTCGGCTTCGCATCTGGTTTCGCATTTGACTTAGCAGATGACTTAGCAGATGACTTATTACCAGATAGAGCTTTAGAAAATAAATTTAATGGTTGTTCTTTCTTTTTTATTTTATCTTGTGAAATTTTATTCAATCTTAATACATCAGTTTCAAATATATTTAATTTATAATCTAATAATTCTAAGATGGCTCGTCTCTTAGTTTTACAAGAATCAAATGGGGATATAACACGTCTTAAATCACTCTTTCTCTTAATTTTATTGGTCAATTCTACATCTACAGCTAGATGAAATATGAGTCCACCCGATTGTAATAACGCTGTTATAATTTCATCATTGTTACCTTTTAATTGTTCCGACTCCATTGGCGTCTTTCCATTAAAGTGAAAGGTAAATTCGTTACCCTTACCATTACTATTATCGAAAAAATAATTCATATTATTAAAATTACTTCTTGAATAGTTATACATGTATTTTGATGAGTTCATTTCTTTATCATTTTTTAATTTTTGATACAATATTTTATTATATTTACTGGTAATTTTAGATTCACGTGTCATTTGATAGTCCGTTCCTTCCAAATTTATAATTTTATCTTCAATAAATGCTTTGTATATTAAATTTATATTCTTTGTTATGTTTTTGTCTATAGTTTCTTTCGTAGGGTTATTTGCAGAAATACGTAATTTATTTATTTTATTGGCATCTAAATTACCATATAAAATATCATAATCTTGTTCATCGTCACCTTCTTTAAATACGTTTTTATTAAACAATATTTTGTTTATTTCTTTGCTATCTAATATAAAGTCTGATGGAAATATAATAGTTTTATTATATTTCGGATTTATCATGCTTGGTTCAAATTCTTTTAATAACGCACCATTCTTATATAAATATATTTTTAAATAATTAAGATTATTACCAGGCGATTTAATAGTGGGTTTATTTTCTTCAAATAGTCTCATTAATGGATTTTTTTCAGATATTTTTGGTGTTGTATTATTACTCATAATTATATTATAGTTAGATTATTTGTTAGTAATAAAATTTACTACTATTATTTGATTTTAAATCATCGGATTTTAATTTTTTTGTTTTATTTAAAACATTAATCGCTTTTTCAAGTTCTTCAACCGATAATTCACCATCATTATTAGTATCTATTAATTCATATAAATGTTGCCATTTATAAGGTAACATACAATATTTACTATCTTCATTTAATGCAACTCCTGCTAACAAAGTGAACGCAGCAGTCAATAATAATGAAATAATAATATCTTTAGAACCTATCCAAGCTATTGAAAATATTAACATTTGTCGTGCTACGCCATTCTTTAAATATGACTCCTGATTTTTACTAAACCTTAAAGGTACATATTTAGAACCTATATTTAACATAATCATTGCTATACCCGCCAAAAACTTACTACTATTTAATAAAATTAATTTATCATTAATTTTTTTTAATTTTTTCTTCAATTCCTTTATCATTAAACTTAATTGAGAAAAAATTAAAATTCCATAAGCGATCGCGTATCCGTATTAAAAGGTAAATTAACTTTACTATGTATTTTAGGTATATTTATATTACATATATTTTTGGGTCTTATTTGATTTTCAATCGTAACTCTATCTTTACCTGTCACTATTAAGGTTTTAGGATCATTATTTGTAAATCCTTGTCTGTCACTACCAACATACACTTGCAAAGATGCTAATAAAATTATAGTAGCCAGCAATCCTAGTATGGTATGGTTTATTGTGAAAAATACAACCATTGATAATATAAATGCTCTACCTGGAAAGGTGTTATATAAGTGTTCAAATGGTATAGGTTCCAACATCATAATAAGAACTAACATTACTAACATTAATATATTTTTATTTACTTTCATTTATATATTAATATATTATTTTTCAGTATGTTTTATAAAATTTAATATCTATTTTATAATAAGAATGACTAACTCTTTGTCCGATTGGGCTTCTCCTATTGATACAACTATTACTCAAAATAAAAACAGCAAGACTAAGACAATGAAAAATAACGCAAAAAAAATTGATAAACATAAATTTAGAAAGTTATTAAATGATAATTCAGATTCAGATTCAGATTCAGATTCGGAATCTGAAATAGCGGATTTTAATCCTCCACCTAAAGCCGAAATTACCAAAGGACCTAATATTGAGGGAGATGGAGACGATATAATCCCTGATTCTAGTAATTATGTGAGTTTTAATAATGATTTTCCTAAACAATATAATACCAATGTATCGCACCCTTTTTCACATTATGATAATAACAACGAAAACGAACTATTAACAAAAAAACTTAATTATATGATAAATTTATTGGAAGAACAAAAAGACGAAAAGACGCATACAATTACAGAAGAACTTATATTATATTGTTTTTTAGGAATATTTGTTATATTTTTGATTGATTCATTTGTTAAAATAGGGAAAAGTAAATATTCTAGATAAAGTAAATATTCTAGATAAAGTTATCCATATTATTAAATGCATTAAGTCTTTCTATAGTTTTTTCTGTGTTTGATTTCTCAGAATTTGTGTTAAATAAATAATCTGTGTTTGTAGATTCTTCATTCTTTTTTATTTCTTTGTAAATTATATTTATTTTATTACATACAGATTCTACCATTTCTTTATTTTTAAACAAAGGGATATTGTAATTAATTGACTCACAACATAAAGAAATGGAATGATATAAGATGTATACTCTCCGTCTTTTTAACGTAG
>Ga0115562_1001937_pt1 | contig 14825 bp, 12 predicted proteins | sample COGITO_mtgs_1105_6_FD_87200 | JGI IMG/M metagenome (GOLD analysis project Ga0115562, IMG submission 87200) | Pelagic marine microbial communities from North Sea - COGITO_mtgs_110516 | ecosystem: Environmental > Aquatic > Marine > Epipelagic | place: Germany:Helgoland, sampling site Kabeltonne...
CCAGAGCATCACTCACCTGGCCAAGGCCCATCAAAGCCCAGCCCTTTAAGAGCCCATCAATTGAGCGCCCAGCAACCACATCAATTTCCAATTGAGCAAGTACACCTTGGTAATTTTTGGACTTGAACAGACTTGCTATTTTTAACGCTCTTACCAAGGTTGGGTTTTCTGGACTATTATCCAAGACTTGAGCGAGAGTATGTGCCCTTTCGACGTCACCGGCCGCTAGAAACGCAGCCATAGCCTGGCCCATTATGCTTTTATCTTCAGGAGATTGTTCAAGCGCTCTAGAAAAGTAATCCGATGCAACGCCGTAATTATGGTTAACCACTGCCTGTCGTGCTGCAAGATAAGGTCCAGAGTTATCTTGTGAATAAGTGACCGATGCAATTAAACCGCTAAATACAATCGACTTAACAAGGAACAAGAAATTACGAAGCAAAATTATAACCCCTATTTTAAATATTAAACATACGAAGCAATTTACAAATTAATTTTACACAATACCCCATCAGAACCAGTCAATTAAGACAACTACTACATATTTGGGTAATTTGGTCCGTCACCACCCTGCGGCGTTGCCCATATAATATTTTCACTTGGATCCTTTATATCGCAAGTTTTACAGTGGACGCAGTTTTGAAAATTCACCACAAAACGAGGTTTTTTGTTCTCTTCTTCCACTACCTCATACACTCCAGCTGGACAGTAACGCTGTGCTGGCTCAGCGTATTCTGGCAAATTTATGGAAATTGGCACAGCTGGGTTACGCAGCTTTAAGTGCGGCGGTTGACTTTCTTCATGGTTTGTCATCGCAAAACTAACGTTAGTAAGCCGGTCAAATGATAATTTCCCATCTGGCTTAGGATAGTTAATTTTAGGATAGTCTACAGCCTTACCTGTTGACTGTGCATCATTCTTACCGTGTTTGAGTGTCCCAAATAGGCTGAATTTAAAAAGTGACTGAAACCACATATCAAACCCTCCAAGTAGCAAGCCAGCCAACGGGCCAAACTTTGCATTAAGGGGAGCTACATTACGTACTGCCTTAAGATCCTTACCTACAACGCCTTCGCGTAACTCTGCATCGTAAGCTTCTAAAATATCGCCGGCACGACCACTGCTTAACGCGTCAAAGGCGGCTTCAGCAGCAGCAATTCCAGAATACATGGCATTATGATTTCCTTTAATTCTCGGCAGATTTACCAATCCAACTGAACAGCCTAGAATAGCACCTCCCGGAAATGCAGCCTGCGGCATGGACTGAAAACCGCCTTTAGTAACTGCTCGAGCTCCATAGGCAACCCGCTTGCCACCATTTAGTACTTTAGAAATCCGCGGGTGATGCTTGAAGCGTTGGAATTCCATATAAGGAAACAAATGTGGGTTTTTATAGTTTAAATCAATTATATAACCTACATAAACTTGGTTGTTTTCCAGATGATACATGAAGGAACCACCAGACTGTTTGAAGCCCATTGGCCAGCCCATCGAATGTGTTACCTCGCCTTGATTGTGATTTTCAGGCTTTACTTCCCAAATTTCCTTCATACCAAGTCCAAATTTGGGCACATCACAATCTGCATCCAACTGGTATTTCTCTATGACTTGTTTTGAAAGTGAGCCACGCACACCCTCTGATAGAAAAACATACTTCCCGTGCAACTCCATTCCAGGTTCATAAGTTTCAGATGCGCTGCCATCAGCATTTTTACCAAATTCACCTGCCACAACGCCTTTGACTGAATCATCATTACCAAACACAAGTTCTGAGCATGCCATACCAGGAAAAATCTCTACTCCCATCCCTTCGGCTTGCTCCGCCATCCAGCGACAAACGTTGCCCATGGAAACAATAAAATTTCCATGGTTGCTCATCAGAGGTGGCATCATCATATTTGGTAATCGCAATTGCCCAGACTCACCAAGCAAATAAAAATTATCCTCTTTTACCAATGTATTTAGTGGTGCACCTTTATCTTTCCAATCGGGAATTAACTTGTTCAAAGCCGACGGATCTAAAACTGCACCAGATAGGATGTGTGCGCCAACTTCAGAGCCTTTCTCTAAAACAACTACCTCTAGGTCAGGGTTTAATTGCTTAAGCCTAATAGCTGCGGATAAGCCAGATGGCCCAGCGCCAACTATTACCACATCATATTCCATTGTTTCGCGTTCAGTCTCTGACATTGTTATTGCCCTTTTGGATGCCTTTTATTCAATGATTAAAAATTCACCTACTTCCGTTTATGCCCAGCTAATACTGCAGGTCAATCATCATCAGACTGTCAAAGTCAAAAGGCGTCGTTATTTCGCAGTTTTGACTTATATATGAGCAAATCATTATCACTAATATCCTTACACAAAATCACTAAGAATCTAATCTTCAGATGCTTGCTTTTAAAGTCTTTGAATATAATTTTGGGGCGTTAAGAGTAAAAAAATGGTAGGTTAAAAGTCGGAATAAAATCAAAAAATGTTTAATTTCAAAATTCCGTTGATATGGACATATTTTTTTATAATGAATTTGTATTATAATTAGTATAAAATTAAGTTAGTTGACTTGAATCCCTTGCCAAAAGAGATCAGCTTGGTTCCAATGGTACAAGAATTAATCGTGAGTGTCCCCTAATGGAAAAAATTCCCCTTACCCGCATTGGTGCAGAGCTCCTTGAGGCTGAGATGAAAAATCTTAAGTCAGTAGAGCGTCCAACAATAATCACAGCAATAGCAGAGGCTCGCGAGCTTGGCGATTTGAAAGAAAATGCGGAATATCATTCAGCTCGTGAAAAACAGGGGTTTATTGAAGGTCGTATAAAGGAACTAGAATCAATTTTGGGTCGAGCGGATATAATCGACCCAGCAAGTCTCTCTGGAACTTTAAAATTTGGTGCAACTGTTGCCTTAGTTGATGAAGATACCGACGAAGAGAAAACTTATCAAATAGTAGGTGAGCCTGAAGCGGATATTGAAAACGGCAAATTAAACATGAGATCTCCACTCGCACGCGCTTTGATAGGCAAGGAAGAAGGTGACAGCATAGACGTGCGCGCACCAGGCGGTGTCAAATCTTATGAAATAATGAGCGTAAAATTCGAATAGCTTTGCCAAGATGCTCAACTAGCTTACTAACAGTTATCGCACTTCACTATGTTAAAAATTTAATTCCTGAGTCCTTAGTAGGGTCTAATCTGTACGACAGATACTAAAGGCCAAAGCTACTATAAGGAAAATATTTTACTGGATTTCCAGGGATAATTTCTAAAGCTTCATCTGGCAACTCCACCAAACCCTCTGCCCAAGAAAGACCTGAAATCCGTCCTGAGCCTTCGGAAGCAAAAATTTTAATAGTTTCGCCTTGTCGACGCGCTCGCAAGTACTCACGCCGCCCAGCTTTTTTTGTTTTTGAAAACGACGCAGGTAGCGTTAAATATTTTGGCACTATGAAGCCTGCACCAGCCAACTGCATCAATGAAGGATGAACAAATATTAATGTGCAAACAAATGCTGCTACTGGGTTTCCCGGCAACCCAAATACTGGCACGCCATTCCACATTCCTAAAGCCAAAGGTCGACCGGGCTTTACAGCTATACGCCACAGGGACATATTTCCAGCCGCCGTCAAACTCGCAGACACATGATCTTCATCACCGGCACTGGCTCCAGCCGATGTGATTACAACATCAGCTTCGCGAGCAGCATCATTTAGTGCTTGCCTTACAAGGGCAGCATCATCCTTTACGATTCCAATATCCACCACATCCATACCCCAGCGTTTTAATATTGCTTGGAGCATGGGTCGGTTTGCGTCAAATATTTGCTCGGTTTGGGCAATAGTATCAGGCCCACAAAGCTCTGAGCCAGTTGAAATTATCGCAACACGCAAAGGACAGTATACTGTAACTTGAGAGACCCCGACAGATATTAACCTTCCAATATCCTGAGGTTGCATTCGATGCCCTATCGCAAATAATTCTAAACCTTCGAAAGTATCTTCACCCTCTTGTCTCACATTGGAATTTTTTCTGAGCGGCCCATTAATATAAAGACTGTATCCGTCAACTAATACATCTTCCTCCAAAACTACAGTATCTGTTCCCTCTGGGAGAGCTGCTCCAGTTAAAATTCGTAAGGCTTCAGTAGCTTGCACCGCACCTACAAATGAAGCGCCAGCAGCAGAACGCCCCTTTGCTAAAGAAAAACAATGCCGCCCAGCACTCAAGGCACCCTTGAACGCGTAGCCATCAACCGCTGAGTTTGTGAAAGGTGGATTTGATCTTCGAGACCTTACGGGTCCTGCAAGTATACGGCCATCACTAAATTCAACTGAAATCGTTTCAGTCTTCACAATTGTTTTCAACCGATCTTGGAGCATTGTAAGCGCCTCATCAACTGGGGTCCAATCCACGCCCTGCGGCATGGAAAAACAGTCATTTCTGAGTTTGGGGACTTCTTTCACTCCAATAACTCCAAATGGTCAATAACAAAATTAGTCATTGCATTGGTATCATTTAGATCAAAAACTGGACAATCCAGCTCCAATTTTAGGTCACTGGCTACTGCTAAAATAGTGTTATCATTCGCCGCAATTACTGGGTTTCCATTCTCACTCCGCCAAGTTTCTATTTTTGGATGAGTGTCACATTTCCAACCCTCAATAAGGACAACGTCGACAGGTTCCATTTTAGAAAGTAGTGTTTGTAAGCTTGGCTCTTTGGACTCCCTAAACTCAGTCATTAATGCCGAGCGTTCCGCCGATGAAATAAGGACCTGAGATGCACCTGCTAGTCGATGGCGATGACTGTCTTTGCCATGATGGTCTACATCAAACGAATGGTGCGCATGTTTCAACGTTGAAACACTGAAACCACGTCTAGTAAGCTCAGATACAAGCCGCTCAACCAGTCCTGTTTTTCCAGAATTTTTCCAGCCTATTATACCAAATACATTCATCGCATAGCCTCAGCCTGCATCAAATCTTCCGGCGTGTTTATATTAAAAAATGGATCCTGACTAATTATGTTAAAAATAGCATCTGCTTTTCCATGTCGTTCGGCCCACTGAACAACTTTACGAACGCCTACCCCTAGTTGACATCGCAGATCCTCTCGGAGCTCTACTGGCCAAAGACCAAATGTGGGTTGCATATTCAGACGATCTACCCCTTGCGTAGCTGCAAGAGAAATTGGCTTAGACTGTGCTACCTGCGCTCTTTCAAGCTTAATACGCAAATCCATGGGAAAGAAAGGTGTATCACCCGCAACGGTAACTATGTGGCTTGCTCCTAATGTTGCCGCCCAATCAAGGCCTGCCAAAACTCCAGCGAGTGGGCCTGGAAAATCTACTACAGAATCTGACAATGTTGGTAGATTGAAACTATCAAACCTGGTGAGGTCACCGTTTGCATTAATAGCAATCTGAGGAACTTGCTGGACAAGTCGTTCCATTACGTAATCTATAACTGAGCGGCCCATCAAAGGTAAAAAGCATTTATCAACACCACCCATGCGGCTAGCTTTTCCACCTGCTAAAATTACACCTAGCGGTGACATCATTGTGCTGATTTCCTCCTATGTTTTTGGTCTTCTCCCTCACCTTCAAAATTTGCATCATAAATAAGTCTTTCCCTTCCAGCCAAACACTGAAATCGTTGGCCCCGCATACGACCAATGAGTGTCAGCCCAACTTGATCCGCAAGCTCTACACCCCAAGCCGTGAAGCCCGACCGACTGACAAGAACAGGTATACCCATCAGCGAACATTTAATCACCATCTCCGATGTTAGTCGTCCAGTTGTGTACATTATTTTGTCCGCACTGCTTATCTGACTACCACGCATCCAACCCGCAACCTTATCCACCGCATTGTGGCGCCCAACATCCTCCATATAGACCAAGGGTTCATCTTTTTGGCACAAGACAGTCCCGTGGATTGCTCCTGCACTAAGATATAGACTAGGCATTTGGTTTATCTGTTTAGCCAGTGAGTAAAGCCAGGATGTGTGCACTGTTGAAGTTGGAAGCTTCAGACCTTCCAAAGTTTCAATGATATCCCCAAACAAAGTACCAACAGCGCAGCCAGACGTCTGGGTCTTTTTTTGCAACTTTTTTTCATAATTAGTGGGTTTATCCGTTCGCACCACAACAGTTTGTAGCTCTGGGTCAAATACTATAGACAAAACTGCCTCGTCTTTAGATAACATACGCTGATTACTCAAAAATCCTACTGCCAGATACTCCGGATAATCTCCAATTGTCATAGCAGTCACAATTTCTTGGCCATTTAACCAAATTGTTAAGGGTTGCTCTTCCACAACGTTTAAGGAAATCTCTTTCCCAAGGTGGTCAAAACCTTTCACGTTTCTAGTTAACCCAAAAGCATTGGGGTCGGGAAGGATCAAACAAGAGTTGTTTTGGATCATTGGCATTTTCCACAACATTAAAATAAATAGCCCCATAAAAATATAGCGCGGCAACTTATTCTGCTACATGTGACTTTTTAATTAGTGTTGGCAACTAGAGATTAACTGAATATTTTTGTTAAGAATACTTTTCTTATTAATATTAATTAATAATTTACTTAAGTTTGATTATCAACTGAGCTCTTTATAGCACCCAGTAGCCAAAAATTAAGCTCCGTTATAACAACGTGGGCTTCCTAACTAAGCCACATCAATTGCTTTTAACTAGCCTTGCTTTTAGCGCTCTACGCATCACGTCTCACAAGTACATAATTAAATACTGTCATTAGAGTGTTTGGTCTAGATTTCTATTAGGGACTAAGCCGTGATGGTAATGATAAAAAATGTTAGCCATTAATTAAGTAAAGCAACATCAGTGCGACAACGATAATTACTGTAGATTTTGAAACTAAACTCATAAAGTTTGCAAATGTCTTTTCCTGAACATCTGTACTCATTGACCCATGTTCGTGTTTTTGGTCTGCCATATTTACCACTCCAATTTATACTTTTTAAAAACTTTATTAGCTTATAGGCCATAGTCACGTCTGCAATCAAGCGCGCGAATATGGATCTTATGTTTAACCTTTTATCTCTGTGAGACTATACTATTTAAGCTGCCACCGGTACGCGCCGTCATCACCTAGACTGCGCCTAATTTCTCCAGCGTGCCAAAGGTAATTACAGTGAGCCAACGCCTCAACTAGTCCCAAACTATATTCACTATCCTCAATATTACGTTTAAAAATAGCCGGCATAACTTCTCCTGCTGTCTTTGGTGTTTTCAAGTCAAGTCGCAGCCGGTCTAACGCACCATTATGATTTTCTAGTAATTGAGTAAGTCTCAAAGGGATCCCTAAAAACGGTAGCTTATGGCCAGGCAGGGCAAGTTGATCACCTTTGGAAAACTCCTTCAGGCGCTCACAGCTAGTCATCCATTCTTTTAACGGGTTAGCGTCTGGTTCGGTTGGATAAACACCAATATTAGAACTGATCGACGGTATAATTTGATCACCGGAGAGCACCAGATGGTCGTCACAGCTCCAAAACGTGGCGTGATCTGGCGCATGTCCGTGATCTACTCGAATATCCCAGGTTCTGCCTCCCATTTCAATCTTATCACCCTCAAAAATTTTTTTAAAACCAATTGGGATTGCATGTACTATATCAGAAAAATTGAACGGTCTCTCTGATTTGCGAACTTCAAACAAATCAGAACGCATCCCAGCTTTTCTATAAAAATCAATCTGACTTTCCACGTATGTTTCCTGAGTATCAAGCGTCAACATACGCGCCGTAAGGTAAGCTACTTGGGTTGAAACATACTCCGCCCCATAGTGTTCAACGAACCAACCATGCAAACCTACATGATCAGGGTGATGGTGAGTAGCAATCACCCGTTTGATTGGCTTGCCACTCAAAATATTATCAATTAAATTTTGCCACATCCCGATCACCTTACGGGTCTTTATTCCTGTATCAATTAAAGTCCAACCGTCACCGTCGTCCAAAATATATATATTAACATGGTCCAATTTCATGGGGAGTGGGAGCCTAAGCCACATTACACCTTCTGCAATTTCTCTTATTTCACCATTGTTGGGTGGCTGATCCCAGGGATACCTTATTGTAGTCATACTGGGTCTCTAAACTGCAAAATCATTGAGCCCTATTGCATAAAGATCCGCAGCCCCAGTTTGTGCCTGCGCACACAGCGCAACACTTTCTGGCAGTAAACTGTTAATGTAAAAAGTGGCAAGACGAACGCGCTTTCCCTCTCCAGACATGGCCGCTACCAAATGAAAATATCCACCCAAAACGCGAGCAAACGCTTTCTGATAAGCTACGGCGCCTGCAAAGCGTTCGTTGATATCTTGCTGGACCAACCACTCAGTAGTTTTTCGAAGCCCATCCACGGCTGATCTCAAAAGTGGAATCAAAGTACTGTCGTTAGCTGTTGCTATAAAACTATCCATATCATCCATCAGCGAAAATGCAGCTTCACCACCATCCGTCATTTTACGAGCAACCAAATCCATTGCCTGAATGCCATTAGTGCCCTCATATATTGGCGTGATACGCACATCACGCCAATATTGCGCAGCTGCTGTCTCCTCAACAAAGCCCATCCCACCATGAATTTGCACTCCAAGATCAGCAACAGAAACTCCAGTATCACTTCCAAACGATTTTGAAATAGGCGTCAGTATAGCGGCTTTAGCCTGCCACTTAGGATCATCAGTTGCATTAGCCATATCTATGGCAATCGCACAGGCAGCACCAATGGAGCGGGCTGCAAAAATTTCTGCCTTCATATGCGCTAGCATTCTTCGTACGTCTGCGTGATCAATAATTGTACCAGTGCCATCAGCCACCATTGAGCGGCCTTGTTTCCGCTCAAGCGCAAAGGCTAACGCATGTTGGTAGGCACCTTCAGCCACTCCAATACCCTGCATCCCCACAGCCAAACGGGCATTGTTCATCATCGTAAACATGCAAGCCATGCCATTGTTCTCTTGCCCCACAAGCCAACCCGTTGCGCCTGAATACTCCATCACTGCTGTTGGGCTACCATGGATACCTAATTTGTGTTCAAGGCTGACACAACGCAGATCATTTCGGGCACCCAGACTACCATCAGAATTCGGTAAATATTTGGGTACCAAAAACAGACTAATGCCCTTTGGACCCGGCTTACCGTCTGGAAGGCGCGCTAAAACAAGATGACAAATATTTTCAGCGATGTCGTGCTCACCCCAAGTTATATAAATCTTTTGTCCAGTAATTTTGTACGTGTTGTCCAATTGTAGTTCGGCTTTTGTTGTCAGTGCGCCAACATCTGATCCAGCGTGTGGTTCAGTCAGGTTCATAGTACCGGTCCACTGACCAGATATAAGTTTAGGCAGATAAAGCTCTTGAAGTTCCTTACTTGCGTGGTGCTCTAAAGCCTCAATTTGGCCCTGAGACAGCAATGGACACAAATTGAGAGAAATACATGCCCCACACATCATATCATGCATAGCAGCATTCATCGCAAAAGGTAGGCCCATACCGCCATGCGTTGTGCCTGCAGAAATACCAATCCAACCACTTTCCGCAATCGCCGAATAACCTTCAGCAAATCCTGGCGATGTCCGAACAATACCATTTTCAAGATGCGCTGGATATAAGTCGCCGGGGCGTTGTAGGGGAGCCATAACGGTGTCACACATTTTACCGCACTCTTTAAGAACAGCGTCCGTGATATCGGGAGTAGCCTCAGAAAAGCATTCGTTTTCAATGACCTGTTTAAGAGGTACCACTTTATCAAATATAAACTGATATTCGCCAACTGGCGCTTGATAAGGCATTTTAAACTCCAAAAATGGCAATTTTGTCTTAAATCATTTTAACCAAAACGACTAAGCTTTGAAATAGCTAGCTTTCAGAACGCAGCGTCACCTTTTTATAGGGGCCTACGGTAGCTTTTTTTATAATAAGTGTTGATCAAGCTCGGCCAGCCTGGGAGGAGAGCATTAAAGGATCGACACCAAGCGAGGCAAGTGCCGCAGCCCATTTGTCACTATTAGCTATATTAAAGACCAGATCGTAGGTGGCATCACAGATCAACCAGCCATTTTGTAATAACTCTGCCTCGACTTGACCAGATGCCCATCCAGAATAGCCTAAGGCCAACAAGCTTATGTCAGGTCCATCACCCTTGGCCATATCCTCTAAAATATCAGGTGTGGCAGTCATCGAGAAGCTTTCATCAACATTTAGGGTATCTACTCCCGCTTGATAATCCGAAGAGTGCAAAATAAAGCCACGTATCTGTTCAACTGGTCCACCAAAATGAACCGTAGTATCAATTTTTGAGCCATTAAAGCTGATGTTCAGTTGATTAAGCAGCTTTTTAAATTTCAGCTTAGGGTTGGGCTTATTAACTATTAGCCCCATTGTGCCCTCGTCTGAATGTGCACAGACGTAGACAACCGAATATTCAAACCTGACATCTCCCATTGCAGGCATTGCGACCAATAGTTTCCCCGCAAGGTTCATTACTTCAGTTTTCATGATGAAAATATTAAGCTGATTACCACTAACGGCAAGAGATTATATTTAGCCTGTGCTAAATATAATAAAAGAAAGTTCTCATTTCATCATTCTATGTATATTGGATTACTTATGACCCGTTTCTTTTATAACATTATAATTGCGTTATCTCTGCTTGGAGCTTTAAGAACCCCTGCGATGGCAGTTGAGTTGGATCAAATTGTTCAAGTAGTTCTGAAGAAAGGGTGGCGAAAAGAAAGTGGAGACCACATCGCGGCCCTACAAATAACACTAGCACCAGGCTGGAAAACGTACTGGCGCCAGCCAGGAGACACAGGGATATCACCAAGATTTGACTTTAGTGGTTCAGAAAATTTGACGATATTAGATGTAATCTATCCGGCGCCCAAAATAACTTGGCAAGGTAATTACCGCTCATTTGTGTATTATGAAAATGTGATATTTCCAATTTTAATTAGGCCAGAAGTCACTGAAACTGCAACTTTACGTGGGAAGGTAGACATAGGGGTTTGTAAGGAAATTTGTATCCCAGTCTCCTTCGAAGTCGACACAACTTTAACTGCTACAAATCTGGAAGATACGTTGATAAAAAGTTTCTTAAATGCCAAACCTCAGGTTGGATTTGGCAAAGTGATTTGTGAATTCAAGCCAGTGTTGAGCGGAATGCAAATTTCTTTATATTTGAATATGGCGGAACCAGAAATTCAACATGCAGTGATCGAAGTTGGCGATCCAAAATTATCGATCGGAACACCGAAGATATCACAAGAGGAAAACCAGCTCAAAATTGTTTCAAACGTCTTAACTCCAACTGGAAATTCAGTTTCAATCACACGCAGCGACGTCGTGACTACTTTATTTTCAGCAGAAAGTGTCACTGAATTTACTGGTTGCAATAGCTCTTAACGCCTTGCTAAAAAATTTGGGCTCAACGCTGACAAAAAATATACAAGCATCACGACAACAGCGCTGCTGACGAGAAATAATACCAAGGCCAATTGAGGGGCAGATACTATTGAGGCTAATGCTAAATTCGAAAGTGGTAATGGCAAACCACCAGTAATGAGCACCCAACCCAACGTTCCAACAAACAATACACTGACTAAAACTAAAGCAGTCGCAACAGGCAGAACTGGACCGCGGGCTTTTGACAATCCACGAAGCGCACGCTTAAAGCTAGAAACTTGCGCAGCAATGTCAGCTTGCATTGCCATTAAGGCAGGCACCACAATCAAAACTAAAACCATCCCAAATCCCAACCCATAAACTAAAGTAATCACCGTTGGCTTCAGAAATTGGGCTTGTGATGACGTTTCATACAATAAAGGAGAAAGTCCTAAGACTGTGGTCAATGTAGTGAGCATCACAGGTCGCAAGCGATCAGTTACCCCATCTAAAATCGCTGGGAACAGACCCCGTTCTTTTGCATACTCATCTATAGTCGTTATCAAGACTATTGAGTCATTAATGATTATCCCAACCATTCCAATCAATCCGACCACCGAAAACAAAGATAACGGAATGTCGTACCACCAATGACCATAAATTGTGCCGACCAGACCAAATGGTATGATCGCCATAATGACCAAGGGTCTTGTCCAGCTTGAAAAAATCCATGCTAACGTCATGAAAATACCAGCAAGCGTCAAAATAAGCCCACGTGTAGCATCATTACGAAAATCATCCTCTTGCTCGGCTAACCCAGACAAATTGAAAACTACTTGAGTTTCCTCCGCAATTTTTGGTAAGATCGTTTCCTCTAATTCTGCAATAATAGAATTTGCACGAGCTGGATCGTCTTCAGATATATCTCCTGTGACAGAAATTACTTGAACCCCATTCTCACGCCGAACTGTGGAAAAACCCGTGCGCTGTTCTACCGTCACTATATCTGCGAGAGGTACATAATCACCTGCTTGCGTACGGATAAGCATTCTATCAGTAAAATCTGCTGTTAGCTCACCCTTGGGAACTTCCACCCGAATTGTGGCTGATCTGGGTCCATCTGGAAAGCTAGCAGCCTCAATACCATTCAAGCGATTTCGTAAAGTTCTTCCAAGAGCATCAATAGTCAGCCCAAGAGATTGCCCTTGTGGCGTCAACTCTAAAATCAACTCTTCTTTATCATAAGCCAGGGTATCCTCGACAGCCGATACTTCAGGGTACTTAATGAGTGCAGATTGCAAGGCTTCAGATGCTGCTTTTAAGGTATCTGCGTCAGCACCTGAAAATTGCACGTCCAATGCATCTCCACCGGGGCCAGAACTCCACCCACGAAAACTGATTGTTTCAACACGTGGGTGCCGCCGAACAGCATCTTGTAGATCAGCGACAAAGGCATAGGATGAATAAGGCCTTAAATCTGCATCTATAAGCTCAACCGCTATAGAACCTAATTGGTCCCGATCTTTTGTGTCAGATCCAGCAAGAGGTCGACCTGAGTTTCCACCAATTTCCACCATCACAAAGCTGATAGGAGATCGTCCGTGTTTTTCTTTATATTGTGCGCCAACTTCTTCGACTGCATCTTGAAATGCTTTCATTTGTAGCATCGAGTCTTCGCGCGTTGCTCCTGGAGCCATTGCAAAGTTACCAGTCACCGACGAACGCTCCGGGGCATTGAAAAATCGCCATTGGACATCGCCATTAATAAATAAAACTGCCTGACTTGCTAACGCCAGAACGACAGCAGCAAACACTGGATAACGAGCCCATATTACAAATTTTATAAATGGCCGAAAAAGAAGTCTTTTGAAGTGTTCAAGTAATTTATTCATATTATGCGACGGCAAGTCATACCAACGCAAGGCTCCACCATCAGTAATCGAATGTGCCATATGGTGCGGTAAAATTAAGAAACACTCTGCCAAAGACGCAATCAATACTACTATCACCGTGAAGGGAATATCTGCTATCAAGTCTCCAAAGCGCCCGCCAATAGCGACCAGACCAAAAAATGCAATTACCGTCGTAAGCGTTGCTGAAAAAACCGGTGTAAACATACGTTTTGCCGCATTTTCCGCCGCGACCATTGGGACTTCACCCAAACTACGAGCACGAAAGTCTGCGTGCTCACCAACCACGATAGCATCATCGACTACAATTCCAAGTGTTATAATGAGAGCGAATAACGATATCATATTGATTGTTATTCCAAACACGAACATCAGAGCGACAGCAGCAGCCATGGCCGCCGGAATCCCAGCCGCTACCCAGAAAGCGGTTCGCACATTTAAAAACAAAAATAGTAGAAGTAAAACCAGCCCAAGCCCTTGGAGGCCGTTTTTCATTAACATTGACAGTCGGGCCGAAATAGCCTCAGATCGAGTCCGTATAAGTTCGACCTGAACCTCCGGCGGCAAAATTTCTTCCATCGCCTGTGCAACATTCTCAACAGCTTCTTGAATGGCGATAGCATCCCCTTGGGCAGATCTATCAATGCGAATAGATATTGCTTGCTTTTCACCCACGAAGTAGGCTCGATTTCGATCAATACCTTGCTCAATCACTCGGCCTACATCACCAATAGTAAGCGCGGAACCATCTGTATTTGAACGTAACACAATCGTACTAATGTCACGCGCACTGCGTTTAGCAACGCCTGTCCGAATGCGCGCACCACCCGCAAAGTCGCCCGCCGGATCAGCTTCAGCTTCCTCCGCAATTGCGCTCGCTACTTGCGCCATAGTTACGTCATGCTGGATCAAAGAAAGGCTATCAACCTCCACAATAGTGGAACCTGAAGCCACGCCTCGAACACTGGTCCGAGTAACACCCGCGGCAAAAAGGCGGGTAATAAACTCATCAGTAAACAGGGCCAATTGCTTAATATCCACTGGACCTGAAATCACAACATCAGTCACCCTGTCTCGCCAAAACCCACGCCTTACACTAGGGTCATCCGCATCATTGGGAAATTGTGATGCAACTGAATCAACGGCTATTTGGGCATCATCAGTACCACGGGCCATATCCCAGCCAGGTTCGAATTCCATTAAAATTTTAGCCCGGCCCTCCGATGACGTGGCGGTAGTGCTGGTAACACCCTCCACGCCGAGTAAGGACAGCTCCACAACTTGAACAATAGCCCGGTCCACGTCTTCCGGACCAGCACCGTCCCAACGAACACTGACTGTTACATTATCGATAATCACGTCAGGAAAGAACTGTGCTCTCATTTGTGGGAACGAAACAACTCCCGCCATCAGCATGACTAATAAAAAAAGATTGGCCGCCGTGCGATGGCGGGTCATGTACGATAAAATTCCACTAGTTGTTTTCGCCATAACTAACATGAATTATCCTCCCA
>Ga0115562_1001952_pt1 | contig 14765 bp, 14 predicted proteins | sample COGITO_mtgs_1105_6_FD_87200 | JGI IMG/M metagenome (GOLD analysis project Ga0115562, IMG submission 87200) | Pelagic marine microbial communities from North Sea - COGITO_mtgs_110516 | ecosystem: Environmental > Aquatic > Marine > Epipelagic | place: Germany:Helgoland, sampling site Kabeltonne...
GGATGGTTTCGACCAGTGCGGGTACAGTGGTCGCAAGGCCATAGAATGTACCCAAAAGACCAAGGAAAATCAGTACGTTTCCGATATAGCGCGTGATTTCGCGATCTTCATCGATCCGTTGGGCCACGGAATCAAGAATCGACCGGCCCGAGGAAGACGACACTTGCGTGCGTGCCCCACGTGACCGCAACTGGGTCGCCAGTGGTGCAAGCAGCGATGGGGCCGCACTATAGGAATGCCCGCCAGCATCTTTGGCGAAACGTTCGATCCAGCGGACCGACTTCATCATGACAAAGACTTGGTTAAAGCAGGACAAGACGCCCAGTACAAAGACACCAAGAATGACCCCATTGAGATAGGGGTTGGATTGGTAAATCGCCGTGATCTGTTCCAGCCCCAGATAGAAGCCAGACCCGACCAACCCGAGCACAATCAACATGAACAGAAGTTGGCGAATGGGTTGTGAAAACTGCGGTGGTGCTTTGGGTTCCCGTTTATCCGACAAGGGAGGGAGTCCTCATATTGTGTGACTGCTTTGCTCGCATAACACCATATGGCCTAAGTTGCGCAAACCCAAACAAAATCGAGGGTTGATTATGTTGCCGCCAAAGCACGCACGCGGGCAACGAGCCAGTCCATGTCACTATCCTTGATCTCCAGCTCTTTAAGGTGTGTGGCGGTGTTGAAAAGGTATTCAGTATTTGGCCCGCGCCCACCGACAGCATTCGCGATGATCCGCGCCTGCTTTTCGAGGTCGAATTGGCAATACTGCACGTGGTCGCGATTGATGATGTAGGCGAGCGCTGGAATCTTGGCGCCTTCGTCGCTGACCAGCTCGACAGTATCTTCATAATAAGCCGAGGAAATCAGTTCGCGTGCGCGCAGCTCTGCATGGACGGTATCAACCTCTTCGTCAGCAACCTGAAAAGCCACACCGGTGCATTGCCCGCCTGCCTGCGTATCAAGTGCGAGGACAAGTCCGGGGTCTTCTTCCGACCCGCGATGATGGATCGACAGCATGCAAAAGCTGCGATGGTAGTCGTGCAGCCGCGCCTTGACTTGTCGTACCGGGGTGAACCCCGGGTTCCACAAGAGTGAACCGTATCCAAAGACCCAAAATGCCATGCTGCCAATCCTTTTGCGTGCAGCACATAAACACTGGTTTGAAGGAAACGAAAAGGGGTTAGACCGTGCGCAGCAGGTCGCCAAATATCGCTGCCGTATGGTCTTGCAGATAAATCCGCAGCCAGGGCGTGTACTGAGCGGGGTGGCGTGCGACGTCAGCCGACAGATCGTAGAAATCAACCCAACGTGTATTCATCACTTCCTCAGGGTTTGGCACTACTTCCAGATCATCTGGCGCATCGGCCACATAGACCTGAACGACTTCGTGCTCGACCAACCCGCCACCAACGTCGGCGCGATACTCAATCTCATCACGGTGCGAAGGGAATAGCCCCTTGATCCCAAGTTCTTCGTCCAACCGGCGCACAGCGCAATCGGTTGGGTCTTCGTCCCATTCAGGGTGCGTGCAGCAGGTGTTCGCCCAAAGACCTGGCGTGTGATATTTGCCCATAGCCCGTTGCTGGATCAGCACGCGACCGCGGTTCATCACAAAGACGCTCACCGCTTTGTGCTTGAGCCCACGCAGATGCGCATCCAGCTTTTCGATGGGTTTGAGAGTACCGTTTTCCCAGGCCGGGATCATTATGGTCATGTGCGCAACGGAGAAATCAATCTTGTAAGGTGTGCAAGGTTCTTAATACCAATTTTTAGGTGTGCCATAGGGCGTGCTGCTACCAACTTTTTATTCATGTACGCCTCAAATGTCAGCTTTTGCACATCAACATCATGGCACAGTGACACGAACCGTTCGCGCCGTTCGTCGCTGCGATAATAGGCGTTTTGCATCGCGCCGAGAACCCGAAAGACCTGCTTGTGCTCGCGCATGAAGAGTTTCCGCGCCAGTTGCAAATCTTTTACGCGTCCTGATGCCAAAGTTGCTGCGGCGGCGGTGGCTGCGACCCGTCCGCCAACCATGGCGTAATAGATGCCTTCACCAGATGAAGGGGCGACGACGCCAGCCGCATCGCCTGCCAAAACCACGTCTTTGCCATTGTCCCAGCAGTCCAGCGGCTTAAGCGGGATTGGAGCGCCTTCTTTGCGGATGGTCTTGCAATCGGTCAGGCCAGAAGCCGCGCGCAGATCGGCGGTGGCTTGTTTGACGTCTACGGATTTGATCATCGACCCCATCCCGACGCTGGCTTGTCCGCCATGCGGAAAGACCCAGCCATAGAAGTCAGGTGAGATTCGACCATCGTAGATGACGTCGCAGCGCGCCGGATCATAGCTGGCAGTTTGCTGCGGTGCTTCGATGATCTCGTGATAGGCGATCACGTAGGGAATTTTTTCGCCGTCTTTGATTTCTGCGCGTGCTACGTTGGACCGCGCGCCATCGGCGCCAATCACCAGTTTGGTGTCCAGCGTCATTTCATTGCCACTGATCTTGTCGCGGTAAACGACATGGGTGCCGTCTGCATCGCGTTCGATCCTGGTAAAAGTGCCAGTATAGCGTTGTGCGCCTGCATCCTTTGCCCGATTGCGCAGGAACTCGTCAAAGTGCTCGCGATCGACCATGCCGACAAATCCATTCTCGATCGGGATATCGACTTTGCGCCCTGTGGGCGAAATCATCCGCGCGGTGTTCACCTTGGCGACGATCTGTTCGTCTGGAATAAAGAAGTCTTCGATTAGGCGCGGCGGCACGGCCCCACCACAAGGTTTAATCCGTCCATCACGGTCGATGAAAGCAACCTTATGGCCGGACCGCGCGAGGTCTTCTGCGGCGGTGGCCCCGGATGGGCCTGCGCCCACTACGACTACATCATATTGCATTCTATTCTCCCGGAACGAGGGTGGCGGACGGCATTTTGCGATCCATGATTTTGGCGGCCATTGCGGTGGCAGCGATAAAGAGGGCGGCTTCGGCGATGAAGACGGATCCGAAGGCTTGGGTGTCGGTCATTGTGGTGCGCAGCACGTCAACCATGCCCGCGCCGACCAGCCCACCGAACCCGGCGGCGATGGCTTGGGCGGCACCCCAAAGACCCATGCGGGTTCCTTCGCGACGCTCAACCCCTTCGGCAGCCAGCGCCATCATTGAACCGATGGCGGCGACGGCGAACATGCCGTTGAAGAAACCAAGAAGGACGACAGCTGGGACAAGCGGTGCGCCAGGGCCCATTGGCCCAAGGAACGTGATCAGGATCAGTGCGCAGGCAGAACCAACGCAACCTGTCATCACCCAGTTGCGCAAGAGGCCGATTTTGAATCCAGTGGCCAGAATGCCCACCGATAGCATCCCGAGGAAGACGCCACCGTTTTGCGCACCTGACAGCGAGGTCGATTGCCCCGGCGTGAAACCAAAGACGAGGCCGGCGTAGGGCTCTAGGATCAGTTCTTGCATGAAGTAGGCAGTCATCGACAGGAAGACGAAGATCGTGAAGTTCCGGGCTTTGCGCTCGGACCAGATCTCTTTTAGGCCCTCCATGAAGGGCGTGTGATCGGGTTCGCGTACGGCGATCAAGTTGCGCTCAATCCGCCAAACGGCGAGGCAGGTGACCAATGTCGCGATTGTAACGACGATGCCAACGATTTTGAGCAGAAGCGCTGGCGAATAGGGATCGATGAATTGCCCGACGATGCCTGCGGTCATGGCGATGCCAAAGATCATCATCAACCAAGTGATAGTCGCCGCAGCTGCCCGACGATGTGGCGCTGTCGTGGTGGCAAGCAATGCCAGCAAAGAGGTGCCAGATGCCCCAACGCCATGGCCGATCAATGTGTACGCGACGATCGAAATTGTGAGGCCAAGTGAGAATGACTGGGCAAACGCAAGTACACCATAAGCCGCGAGGAAGGCACCCAGCGCCAACGCCAACATCCCGCCGATGATCCATCGCGTACGATGACCGCCGGTGTCAGAATAAAATCCCCAATGCGGACGCGTGAGTTGGATGCCGTAGTGCAGACCCACCAGAAGGCCGGGCAAGATGGCTGGGAGCGAAAGCTCGACCACCATCAACCTGTTCAGCGTTGATGTCGTGAGCACAACAATCGCGCCCAGTGCCATTTGCACAAAGCCAAGCCTGACGATCTGGAACCATGAAAGTGTCATTTCATCCTCCGATACTGCGCAATGCAACAGCGGCGATCATCATGCCGCTTATGTAGAAAAGAATGCCCATGCCTTGATACCAAGGTGTCTTGCCTTCGGGGTCGCGCAACAGAACGCGCATCGCACCCAGCTGCACTGCAAGCATCGCTATAACGCCCAGCGCAAATCCGGGTTTGCCCCAGTAGGTCAGCAGGACGATGACAATCGCCTGCGGTACGGCCATGATCCAACATGCAACACGTGCTGCCCGGTCTGGACCAAGCGTAACGGGCAGCGACCGCAGACCTGTGGCCCGATCCCCTTCAATCGCTTTGAAATCATTGAGCGTCATAATGCCATGTGCGCCAAGACCGTAAAGCACGGCGATCAGAATAACCTGCGGGCTCGGTGCGCCAGCGGCGACAACGGCCGCGCCGGTGATCCAAGGAAGTGTTTCATAGGCCAGCCCGCAAAGCCCAGGCCCCCACCAGCCGGATTTCTTCGCGCGGATGGGTTCGGCAGAGTATGCCCATGCGGCTGCAATGGCTAAAATTGTAGCTCCAAAGCCCCACGGGCCAAGTTGATAGCCAACCGCCAATCCCAGCACCGTCATAATGAGCGCAATATAGAGCCCCCAACGCCCGGGAATCCGTCCAGAAGGAATCGGTCTGTCAGGTTCGTTGATGGCGTCCACATGCCGATCGCACCAGTCGTTTGCGGCCTGTGACATGCCACAGACAATCGGTCCGGAAAGGATCACGCCAAGAATGACATAAAACCAATGGCCAGAGGGACTTACCCCCGATGACACCACGCCGCACAGATACGCCCACATGGGTGGAAACCATGTGACAGGCTTGATCAAACGCAGCATCGCGCGCGGCTCTGGCCAGCGGCGGCTGGCGTCTTCGATTTGTAAATCCGAAGTGACACTCATGGTGTAACTTTAAAATGACACATACCCTAAGAGCAAGTGTAAAGGTGCGTTGACACTGCGCTATAGCGTCACCCCGTCCCGAACCTCTTTCCAAGCACCGGAACAACGGTACTTGCGTTTCGTCGAGAGCTAACGCAACGTCCACCCAAAGCGCTTTGAAAAGGTGAATCAGATGGCAATTCGCACAGTCGTTTGGGGCGAGAACGTCCACGAACAAACCAACAAGATCGTTGCTGATCTTTATCCTGACGGCATGCATGGCGCAATTGCTGCTGCTTTGCAGTCGGATGAGATATTCGCAACGACCGCGACCCTGCAAGAACCAGAGCATGGCTTGTCAGAGGAACGTTTGGCCGCGACGGATGTACTGTTGTGGTGGGGGCATGCCGCACATGGAGATGTGTCGGATGAGGTGGTTGAGCGCGTCGCAGATCATGTGAACGCAGGAATGGGCATGATCCTGCTGCATTCCGCGCATTTTGCGAAGATATTCAAGCGTCTGATGGGCACGCCCTGCAACCTGACTTGGCGTGAGGCCGGAGAGCGTGAGCGCCTTTGGGTGACGTCTCGCAATCATCCGATTGCAGCGGGTCTGCCCGACCATTTTGAACTTGAGAATGAAGAAATGTATGGCGAGCCCTTTGGCGTGCCAGAGCCGCTGGAAACTATCTTTATCAGCTGGTTCCAAGGAGGCGAGGTTTTCCGGTCCGGCTTGACCTACAAGCGAGGCGCGGGGAACGTGTTTTACTTCCGGCCCGGTCATGAGACTTATCCTACATACTATGACCTCAACGTTCAGACGGTCCTGCGCAACGCTGTGCGCTGGGCACATAACCCACAGCCGCGCGTAACAGGCTTACATGATGCCCCGAATGTTCCGGTGGATCAAGCGTTAGAGCCGCTAGAAGAGCGCGGCCCGCGTTTGCATGCCGATGGTGAGGACGGTTTCCGTTGATCCGCCTGTTGATTGTTGGCACGGGTGCGATGGCGCATTCGCATGCCAAGGCTTTTGGCGCGATGGATGATGTTATCATTGCCGCAAGTGTTGATCCAAACGCCGATGCGCGCGCCGCCTTTAATCAGGAATTCAACATTCCAAATGGGTTCGCTAGCGTTGAAGACGCAATTGTCTGGGGTGATTTTGATGCTGCAACCAACGTAACCCCAGACGCCATTCATTTTCGCACAACGATGCCCCTAATTGCCGCAGGAAAGCATGTCCTTTGCGAAAAACCACTCGCGACCAACCATGCGGATGCGTCCGAGATGGCAGCGACAGCTCAAGCCGCCGGTGTCGTCAATATGGTCAACCTCACCTACCGCAACGTTCCTGCTTTGATGCAGGCGGCACAGATGGTGCGTGAGGGTCAGATTGGTGACATTCGCCATTTTGAGGCGTCATATCTGCAAAGCTGGCTAGCACAGGATCTTTGGGGTGATTGGCAAACCGAAGATGCGTGGCTTTGGCGACTGTCCAGCGCACATGGTTCCATGGGTGTTTTGGGCGATGTTGGTGTGCATATTCTGGACTTTGCGACTTTTGCTGCTGGGTCAGCCGTTGATCGTGTGTCTTGTCGGTTAAAGACATTTGACAAAGCCGAAGGTGGTCGCATCGGCGAATATTCCTTGGATGCCAATGACAGTATGGCGATGCATCTGTCCCTCAAGAATGGTGCGATCGGTGTCATCCACGCCAGCCGCTTTGCCAGCGGTCATATCAATGATTTGCGATTGCGTCTGTTTGGGACGGAGGGTGGTCTTGAGGTGCGGTTTGAGGGGGCAGAGAGTGCGCTTTCAGTTTGTAAGGGTGGGGATCTTCGTCTGGCCAAATGGGAAGAAGTGCAAACTGCGCCGGTTGTGCCAAACTTCAGGCGGTTCATTCTGGCGATCAAAGAGGATCAGGCGGCTTCACCGGATTTCGCGCGTGGTGCGGCTCTCCAGCAGGTTTTGGATATGGCCGTTGCATCCGATGCGGCAAGCGCCTGTGATCAGGTCATCTAATTTCCTTATTTTCATAGAATTGTTCCGTTAATCCTGCTTTCATCTCTGACCCTTTATGCCCTGCTTTGGGGTAGGAATTGAGGTGGACAGATGGGCGTGGGATCAAACACACCAACGATAATCAAGCGTAAGAAAATCATCGCAGGTGGCGGGCATCATGGGGGTGCCTGGAAGGTCGCGTACGCCGATTTTGTTACCGCGATGATGGCGTTCTTTATGTTGATGTGGCTGTTGAACGCCACAACAGAGCAGCAACGCAAAGGCATCGCCGATTACTTTTCACCGACGATTCCGATCAACAGGGTCTCTGGCGGCGGTTCCGGTGCGTTTGGTGGTAACAATATTTTCACCGAAGAGACATTAGCGCAAAGCGGGACAGGCATCAGTCAGCCAACCATCGGCATGAATCCGGTCCGCAGTGAAAGCGATGCAGAGGGTGACGCTGCAGTCGCCGCTCAAGTCGCCGCTTTGCGTGATATCGAAGCCGTTTTGATGGGGATGGGCGGCGAAAGCATGCTGTCTGATCAGGCGCTGCGCCATATCATTACACGCCTGACCGATGAGGGGCTTGTCATCGAAATCTATGACCTGCCTGACGTGACTCTCTTTATGGACGAAACGGCCATTCCAAACCCTGTTACGGCCGAAATCGCCACGATCATGGCAAGTCTGTTCGCCAGTGTCAGTAACGCCGTCGCAATCGAAGGGCATCTGAGCGCGAAGTCCCTGTTGCAGCTTGATAACCCTGTTTGGGACCTGTCAACAGACCGCGCCGCACAGATGCGCCTGATGTTGCAAAGCGGCGGGCTTGATCCCTTGCGGATAGCGCGCCAAACCGGAGCAGGCGATCGCGATCCTGTCGTGCGCGACCCAACAGCGCCACGCAACAACCGGATCGAAGTGATCTTGTTGCGATCGGATATCTGAAACGAAATCATTTGAATTTTAAACATTAGTGGGCCGTTAATCTGGGGCGTTTAGAGACGAGGGGAAAGCAGTGTTATCCCTGATGCAGAAAGGCTCGATCTTATGACGATTTCCTCTTCCTTGAATGCCAGTGTTGCTGGTCTTGCCGCTAACGCGGTTCGGCTGGCGACGATCTCTGACAATATTTCGAATTCGTCGACCTATGGCTACAAGCGGGCGATTACGGACTTTCAATCGATGGTGATCGAAAGCGGGCGGGGTACCTATTCAGCAGGTGGTGTGCGTTCAACAACGTCAAGGCTGATTGATCAACGTGGTCCGTTGCTGCCCACATCAAACCCCACGGACCTTGCCGTGCGTGGTCGTGGGATGTTGCCGGTCACAACACGAACAGCTGTTGCTGTGAACAACGGCGACAATCCTCTGTTGCTGGCAACAACAGGGTCTTTTCGGACTGACGACCAAGGGTATCTGGTCACACCAGGCGGCTTGGTGCTCATGGGTATACCTGCCGCAGCAGATGGTACGATACCCAACTATCCGCGGGATTCGGTTGATGGGCTGGTTCCCGTTCAAATCAACGCCAACCAATTCGCAGGCGAGGCGACAACCCGCGTTGATCTATCCGTCAATTTGCCGGCCACTTCGACGCGTGAAGGGGCCGCAGGTGAAACTGAAACGCTTTCGGTGGAATATTTTGATAACCTTGGCGCTTCTTCCAACCTCCTCTTCACCTTCACTCCGACGGTTCCGGTCACTGGCGCATCGAATGAATGGACCGTCGAAATTCGTGACAGTGAAACTGATGCGGATGCAGATGGCATTCCCGATGTTGTCGGTGAATATACGCTCACCTTTGATGCCACACGCGGTGGGGGCGGCACGCTCGCCAGTGTTGCATTTGCTGATCCAGCCGCACCTGTTGGCGGAGCCTATGACGCGGCTACGGGGGCCTTTACGATCAATGTTGATGGTGGCCCCATGGAAATCAATATTGGAGAGCTTGGGAGCTCCATTGGATTGACGCAGCTGTCTGACGCCTTTGCGCCAGTTTCGATTTCGAAGAATGGAACCCCCGTTGGTAGCCTTACTTCGATCGAAGTTGATCAAAACGGTTTTGTACGCGGATCATTCGATATCGGCATTAACCGAATTCTCTATCAGATCCCTTTGGTCGATGTGCCGAACGTCAATGGTCTTGAAACACTCGATCAGCAAAGCTTCAGAGTCACACCAAGTAGCGGATCGTTTTTCTCTGGGATGCAGGTGAAGGACCGACAGGCGACATCGTCGGCTTTGCGCGTGAGGAATCTGCCACGGATGTGGCTGGTGAATTGACAGCACTGATCCAGACGCAACGTGCTTATTCGTCAAATGCCAAGGTCATCCAGACCGTTGAGTTGTCCTTTGCCGATGCAACCTCCTTACCAGTAGAGATCATGGATTGTGTTTTGGACAGGTCATTATTGATAGATTTTAGAGTTTGCAGCGCGACCATTGCGCTGTTGTTTGTTAGGATACTGGACATAATTTTGGTCCCTTAAGTCAGGCGCTTTGCACCGGGTTGAGTCGGAAATCCACAGCTTTTCTGCGGTCTGAAGCGTCATTCTGACGGAAGTCACCAGCCGATGAGGGCCGATGTGCCATTTTGGCCGTGCCCTACATAAACCAATCTAGACTGAACAACCTGTTAATCGCTCAGGGCCAAGTGCAGAGAATTTGACTGAAATCACGCCTTCTTTTCCAAGGCAGGGCGGCGATTCGGAACGAACTCTATTCGGCCGGAATGGTCATAAACGCTGAGTGTCTTTTGTACATGATGGAGCGCCTCAAGGCGTTCCCGCGCTGCGATCACACCTTTGATAGCGGCGGCCAAGAGCGTTTGGTTCTCGTCCAGCTTTGCCGCTATATTTTGCGATGCCAGTTTGTCGGGTTGGATTGACGCCAACCTTGAAATCAAAGCGGCCTTGTCAGGAGCAAGCCTATCAAGTGCATCAAATTCAGCAGACAACAACGCAAGTTTTTCCTGCGCAATCACATGTTCAAGCTGTGCAATCAAAGCGTCAGGCATTCGCACCCACTTTCATGGCCTCAAACAGGGACTGTGCAAGTCCGATTCCGCCTGCTTTGACCAATTCCTCAGCCTGTGCTTCCCGTAGAAACGATGAAAACTGTTCTTCTCCCTGACCACCGCCAAAGGCATCCCGCGGGGTGCCCAACCCTGCTGACTTGAGCATTTCGGACAAGAACGTGGCTTCCAATTTTTCGGCGGCATCACGCAATTGCGCGTCAGCGTTTGTATAGTCGGGCATTGGCCCGGCGAACCGCGGCGGTGGAAGTGCAGGTATCGTCATCATCGGATTCTCCGTTTTTGGAACGACCTGGACTTTGGCGGACAGTCCTAAACATTTAGTAAGTTTTCTCGGCCAAAAAGCAGCTCAGCAACTGTGATCGGAGAACCGATGATTCCTTTGATACTTTCAGATATCGGTGCGCCTTCCGGAAAGGCCGCAACTGTTGCGCTCTCGCCGACAGATGGTGGGGACGCGCAGTCATTTTCTGATTTGATGCCTTCAGCCCAAGACGCATCTACCAAGAATGGGCCAGTCGCTGAAGGCATGGTCGGCGATGATCAAGACCAGACAGACGCTGATGGTCCCGTCGCGGTCGCCGTTCCGGAGACACCGGAGCTGCAAGATGGGGTATCGGTGATTACCCCAGAACAGCCGAACAGACGCCCCGCAACGGAGGCTACCGCTATAATAGAGGCTAAAGCACCGGTTCGTGCAGAAGGGGACCCCAAGGATGTGCAAAAGATGCAGCCGAGTGCGCCGCAGCCGGTAGAGGGTGACGCCGAAGTGGTCGCAAAGGAACCCGTGAAAGTAGATCGTGGTACAGTGGCGCAGTCGATTGTTGAGGGGCGCTTGCCGCAAAAAACACAGCCCGAGCAAGTCGTGATGCCCCCTTCGCGTACGGTGCCGCAAGGCGACCTCGAACCACAGATGGCGAGGTCTGGCACAGCGTCGGGGACAAGCCCTGAGGCGCCTTCCAAAGCGCGAGATGTCGCAACGCTGAAGCGACAAGAAACGGAAATGGCGCGCAAACGAGAAAGCCCTGTCCCGTTCACGGCACCAGTGACCAATCGCAAAACAGCCTTGGCATCTACGACGTTAATACCACCAGCAGTAATTGGGCAGCAGCAAGCGGCCGCAGGTCCGCGCCTTGATCTGACAGAAAAGGTGGGTAACGCGATCGACGCAGATTTTGCCTTTGGGTCGGTTCCCGGCGAGCGTGCGACTACGACATTGATGCCTTCCGCCCCAGCGCATGGTGCGAGTACGCCTGAAACGGCAAGGCATGTCGCTGCCCAAATTGCGGTGGCAATTTCGAACGCTAACGGCAAGACCACCGAAATTTCGTTGAACCCTGAAGAACTAGGGCGCGTTCGACTAAGCCTTACCGCGACGGAAGGTACCATTACGCTGAATGTGTTGGCGGAACGTCCAGAGACGCAGGATTTGATGCGGCGTCATATTGACCAGCTGTCTCAGCAGTTTCGCGAACTTGGTTATGGATCAATTTCGTTCTCGTTTGGTGGCGAAAAGAGCAATCAACAAAGCCCCTTGATGCCAGAAGTTGAGGGTGTCGAAACGGAATTGCAAGAGGCGCAACAGGGCACTGATATGCCACCCTTGCAACCCTCATCTGGCGTTGATCTTCGGCTTTAAGGAACAAGAAATGGAAATTACCCAACAGACCCAACAAGCCCAGCAGACGGGACAGACGTCTGAGCCAACAGAGCCGTCTTCGTGAGAGCAGATCAGTTCTGACTTTGAGACGTTCTTGAAAATGCTGGCTGCGCAGATGAAAAACCAAGATCCCTTAAACCCGATCGAATCGACTGACTATGCCACCCTACTCGCAACCTTCTCTGGGGTTGAGCAGGCGGTGTTGACCAATGATTTGCTAAAATCGCTGACCACACAAATGAGTACTGGCGGCTTGGTCGATATGGCCGCCTTGGTTGGCAAAGAGGTGAGATCAGGCGCGCCGGTATTCTTTGATGGGCAATCAGTGGACTTGTTGCCAACCCGAACCGTTATTGCAGATACAGTTGAATTGGTTGTCAGCGATCTGGATGGGAATGAAGTGCAGCGCGTCCCTGTTCCGCAGGGCGCGAAGTCCATTGAATGGGCGGGGGAGGATTCTGACGGGTCACCCTTGCCGGCGGGGCTATATCGCTTTGAGGTTGTCGGTACGGTCAATGATGAGGTGATCTCAGACAGCACAGTTGAAACGTACAGCACTGTTCGAGAGGTGCGGATTGAAGCAGGCAAAACGGTCCTGTTGTTTGCAGGAGGAGCCTCAATCGCAAGCGACGAGGTTACTGCTCTTCGTGAAGGGCGCAGTTAGAGCAAACTACTGATCCAGACTGCGCCACCGACAAGAACACCACCCAGCGCCATCCAAGACAATCGCGCAATGCGCCGCTGTGGCTTTGGTGGTGGAGGAGGATTGTTCAGTCTGATTAGGGCATCTTCTGCCAGTTGCGGCAGTTGTGGTCCGAAACGTGCAAGAATGCGGGCCGTCTTGGCCAGATCACGCAGCAAGGCTTTTGGGCCAATGCTTTGCTTGATGTAGTCTTCCACAATCGGTTTCGCGTCCTGCCAGATGTTCATACGCGGATCAAGTGAGCGCGCAACACCTTCGACCACGACCATTGTGCGTTGCAGCAAAATCAGCTCGGTCCGTGTTTCCATGCCAAAGCGCTCAGTTACTTCGAACAAGTAGCTTAGCAAACGCGCCATAGAAATATGGGTCGCGTCCATGCCGAAAATCGGCTCGCCAACTGCGCGCAGCGCGCGTGCGAATTCATCCACATCTTGATCTGCAGGCACATAACCAGCTTCGAAATGAACTTCGGCAACCCTTTGATAATCTTTGCGGATAAAGCCGAACAGAATTTCCGCGTAAACCCTGCGGGTATATTCATCAATGCGGCCCATAATCCCGAAATCATAAGCGATGATGTCCCCATTGGCGGCAACTTTCAGGTTCCCTTGGTGCATGTCGCCATGGAAATAACCGTCGCGCAATGCGTGGTTAAGGAAGAGTTGCAACACGCGTGTCGACAGTTCTACACGATCATGACCAGCTGCGTCTAAGGCGTCATTGATGCCAATGTTCGTGCCCTCGGCCCAGTCCATCGTCATCACACGCCGACTAGACAGATGCCAACGCACTTTCGGCACCTGAAAGCCTGTATCGCTTTGTGTATTGGCGCCGAATTCTGACGCTGCAGAGCTTTCCAGCCTCAGATCAAGTTCACCCATGACGACCCCTTCAAAATGGGTAATCACGTCCATGGGGCGCAGGCGGCGCGAAGATGGGGAAAGCAGTTCAATAGTGCGGGCAGCGAAATAGAAGGCATCAATGTCAGTGCGGAATGCGCGTTCGATGCCAGGTCGCAGGATTTTGACTGCAACGGCCTCGCCTGTATCAGCAAGATGTGCCTTGTGAACCTGTGCCAGCGAAGCAGCCGCAACTGGTTCAGAGAAAGACGAAAACAGCTGATCGAATGATTTACCGAGTTCAGACTGGATAGTGGCTTTGGCCTCGCGCATCGAAAAAGGCGGCAGCTTGTCTTGCAGAACGCGCAGTTGCACGGCCAGTTCGTCACCAACCACATCCGGACGTGTGGAAAGCACTTGTCCGAACTTGATGTAGGCCGGCCCCAGCGCAGTCAATGCCCGCACAGCGGGCGGCATTGTGACGTCGCCCTTGAAGCCAAGCCACTGAAACGGCCAAACCAACGCGCGGAATGTAATGCGCAGCAACGGCCCTGCGTCGAATGCATCCAGTACAACTTTCATCGCACCGGTGCGTTCGAGCGTGGCACCTGTGCGGATCAGACGAATGATATTATGCGGGCCGCGCATACTAGAGTTTCCACCCTGAATGCAGCGCCGCCACACCCATTGTCAGATTGCGATATTTTGCATTGCCGAACCCTGCATCACGCACCATCCCGAGGAAAGTTTCCTGATCCGGGAAATTGCGGATCGATTCCACCAGATACTGATAGCTGTCGCGATCGCCCGCAATCATCTGGCCCATGCGGGGAATGACATTGAAAGAATAGGCGTCGTAGGCCGCCTGCATCATTGGGCTCGGCAGCTGGCTGAACTCCAACACCATCAAACGGCCTCCGGGTTTGAGAACACGGTAGGCTTCGTTCAGCGCTTCTTGCGGGCGGGTGACGTTACGAATGCCAAAGCTAATCGTGTAGACGTCGAATGTATTCGCCTCAAATGGCAGCGCCATTGCATCGCCGACAACCCAATCAAGGCTATCTGATAGGCGTTCGGCCTCGGCGCGTTTGCGGCCCTCAACAAGCATCGATTCTGTGATGTCGAGCACTGTTGAATGGCCGCGGCCGGCACGCTTGAGGAAACGGAACGAGATATCACCCGTCCCACCAGCCACATCCAGCAAACGCTGTCCGGGCCTTGGGGCAAGCCAATCCATCATCGCATCTTTCCAGATCCGGTGCACGCCGCCGGACATCACATCATTCATGATGTCATACTTGCTGGCGACGGATGAGAACACGCCCTGTACGCGGCCTGCTTTTTCATCCTCGCGGACGGTTTCAAACCCGAAATGGGTGGTGGAATCGGACTTGTCGGTCATGTCATGCTTTCGCCTGAATACTGTCCCAAAAGGGGTTATACCCAAGAGGCA
>Ga0115562_1001974_pt1 | contig 14649 bp, 17 predicted proteins | sample COGITO_mtgs_1105_6_FD_87200 | JGI IMG/M metagenome (GOLD analysis project Ga0115562, IMG submission 87200) | Pelagic marine microbial communities from North Sea - COGITO_mtgs_110516 | ecosystem: Environmental > Aquatic > Marine > Epipelagic | place: Germany:Helgoland, sampling site Kabeltonne...
ATCGAAGTGGGCCACTGCAGCCAGAGTTTGCATAAATATCTTGCCAGCTTCTGCATCGCGATCGAAACGGCGAGTCATAAAGTGGTGACGGTTATTCTCGCTAAATAAACGTGACTCGGCCATGGTAATACCACAGCGCAAGGCTATCTGATAATAGCTGTACTCCAGCAAGCCATAACCCACCGGGTCGCTGACACCCCAGTCACCATTAAACTTCACGCCATCAAATTTGATCAGCCAGTGCTCAAACCCCGCAGGCAAAGTAAGCTGCCCCGAGCGCACCTGTTTGGTTTCTGGATTAAAAGCATTAACCGCCTTGGCCCTTGCGCCACCTGCGGAGGTGCCAACACTTAAAATATCCAGCAGCGCTTGTTTGCCATTGTTGGCGCTGAGTTGTGTATCCAATACAGATTTATCGGCAAATGCCATAGAGGCTAGTTCAAGCAATTGCTCCACAGCAACCTCCTGGTCGCCAGTATTATCAGTACTGCTGGCAGGTTCAAACTCCAAGGCTCCCATGCCTCTGGTGCCTGTATAGCAGAGCCGATCCACCGCATTAAAATCGCTGCTTGGGCGGCCAGTTTGGGCCAGCCAGATATCAATCAGGCGATTACCGTATTTGTCTGGCAGGCTATCGGCCAAGAGTCCAGGCAAACCATGAAAGGCATGGATAGGTAAGTCGGTAAACTGGTAAATATGCCTGGTTCGCACCGGCATCATCAGCGGTGCCAGCTCAATGCCTTTAGTGGCAAACTCAGGGTCATACTCAAAGCGCGCAAACCGCTCGCCCCTGTTCATGGAGATATAACCAATGGGGGTTTGCCAAAGTTTTACTGTGGCAGTGGTCATGCCTGCTCATCTCCCCAGACAATAGACGTTGAAGAAAGGGTGCTTTGTTTTCTGTTTGCCTCCGAGCCCACCTTATAATTAGCTTGGCGCTCGCGCAGTGTTTCAGCCATGGGCGAGTTAAATTCCTCAGGTAATAGGGCGTCGAGAGTCGCATCCATATCCAGCGCTTTTAACAACTTAACCCACGAGCCGAGCTGGCTATCGGTGCCATTTTCGATGCGCCGCAAGGTAGCCACACCAATGCCAGCCTGTTCGGCCAGCGCTGTTTGCGAAAGCCTCTGCTGCTTGCGGATTCTCGCCAGTCGCTGGCCAAATTCGCTGAGTATATGGTTGTCTGGTGTCAGATTTGTGATTTTCATAATATCATTTATGATCGAAAATTAATGAATATAACTGGTTTAGTATCAGTTATGATAGCTTATTGATACTGGGTTTACCAGCTTTAGGTCCGCAGGGTGCAGTCATATCTGATCTTTTCTATAACAATTTGCCTTAAATGCGATCATAAATGACTGATTATTAGCCTGATCAACAGGACAGTCCACCTCTTATCCCCCAATAGTCTATCTTTAACCCTAAGGAAGGGGATTACCACACAACAAAAAAACACCACCCATTACTGCGGAAATCCCCCCCAAAACTGTTACCAACAGTTGGCAACAACAATTTGTCTGCCAACTTAATTACAGGCCGGGCCATGAAAATAGGGAAATCCCACAAATCTGCATCATCAGGTAGCCGCAGCGGCCAGAAAGACTCTGGTATTTATGCCGCGTTTTTGCAGAACGAATCTATACTCAAACGCTTCCTGCGGCGCTTTCTGTACAAGCAGGAAGATATCGACGAGATATCCCAGGAAACCTTTCTGCGCGCCTACAAAGCCACCCAAGGCCGCGAAATCGACTCACCCAAAGCCTACCTGTTTCAAGTGGCCCGCTCACTGGCCTACAGTGAACTATCACGCAAAACCCGCAAGCTCACCGACTACCTAGAAGACGCCTTAGAAGACCAGGCCGGCACCACCGACCTGCTCGAAGATGACGTGGCCGCCCAGCAAAAAGTCAGCCTCTTCTTTGATGCCATAGCCGAGCTACCACCCCAGTGCCGACGCGTATTCCTAATGCGCAAAGTGCAGGGCATGCCCCACAAAGCCATCTCACAGAGCCTTGGCATAGGCGCTAGCGCCGTAGAAAAACATATCGCCATAGGCACAGAGCGCTGCAAGCGCTATATCGAAAACCGCGAGGGGGTTAACAATATTCACGAGGCAACTGTGACAGATTTGCCCGACCCCAAACACATGGTGCGAGGACAGACCCATGAGTAATCACAACGATACTCAACCCAACAGCGGCGCAGTATTGGAATTTCCGGACCACAAATCCATCCACACCCAGGCCAGCCAATGGCTCGCCAAACTGGATGCCGAACAACCCAGCCAGCGCGACCTGGCCAGGTTCAAACAGTGGGTCAATGCCGACCCGGCCCATCGCATCGCCTTTGAAGAGCTGGTCGACTTCTGGGACGAGATGAATATTCTTACCCAAGCCGTGCTGCCACGAGAGCTGATGCACCCAGACCAGCCCACCGCAAAAACAGCCGAACAAACACCCACATCAGCCAGTGGCCGCCGCTTCTTCCCCAACACCAGAGCCACCTTCGCCACCGGCTTTGTCGCCATTGCCGGTATAGTGCTAGCCTTTATGCTGCAGCTGGGCAGCGTCACGGTGTATAGCACCGGCATTGGCGAGCAGCGCACCATTCAACTGGCCGACAACTCCACCGTGCAGCTCAACACCAACAGCCGCCTGGAAGTGGACTACAGCGACAGCGTAAGACGCCTCAACCTGACTCAGGGCGAAGCCCACTTCGACGTAGCCCACAACCCCAACAGACCCTTCGAAGTCTACGCAGGCAGCCGCCTAGTGCGCGCCATAGGCACCGTCTTTACCGTGCATGTGCGCAAAATTGATGTCGAGGTCATAGTGACCCAGGGCACCGTAGAGATCGACCGCCCACCACAGCCCGAGCTGAGCGCCAACATTACCCTCGCCGACAACAGCCAACAGCCCGGCAACCCGATGGCCCCAGCACCCACCGTCAAAGCCAGCGCCGGCACCATGCTCACCTTCGATAAAAACCTGCTCAATGATGTGCAAGTAATGGTGGCCAGCCAGCTGGAACAGGACCTTAGCTGGCGTCACGGCATGCTGATATTTAAAGGCGAACCACTGCAGAGCGTAGTGGACGAAATCAGCCGCTACACAGACTTAAAAATAATAATACCCGAGCGCCACGCCCGGGAAATGAAAGTAGGGGGGTTGTTCAAAGTGGGTGACACCGAGTCGCTGTTTGAAGCCCTAAGGGATGGTTTTGATATCCATGTAAAAGAGGTCTCAAAGGATGTGGTCTACCTTATTTCCAACGAAAACCGTTAAGCGAAGCCAAAGCATACCCATAAAAAAACAGTTTTTTTCAGCCCCACACCTGAGGTTTTTCCGCCCAACAGCATTACCCAATATGCGACCGGTGAGAAACACACAACGCTGTACCAAACCATCGACTGGTCAACAACAATGGAAAAAGGCGACAGCAGGAGCATTAATTGTTTTCCTCTGCGGTAGCCTAGGTCAAACCGCCAACGCTACGGACAGCACCAGGTATCAATTCAATATACCCCCGCTCAAAGTAGAACAGGCCCTAGGCCAACTGGCCAAACAAACCGGCCACCAACTGTTGTTTTCCTACGACCTGGTAGACACCCACCAATCCACAGCAGTGCAGGGTGAACACAGCATCAACAGCGCCTTGCAGCAACTGCTGCAAAGCACACCTCTCACCGGCGATCTGACTGAGCGCGGCGTCATTATTATCACCGACCCCAGAGCTCAGAATCACAGTCATAAAGGGAGAGGTAATATGAACACAAATACAAACAAACGGAAAAGTTTGCTGGCTACTATGGTTGGGCTTATGGCGGCTGTTGGTTTAAGCACGGCTGCGGCGCAAGAGGCTGAGAGTGCTCGGGCGCAGGGTATTTTGGATGAGATTATAGTGACATCTACGCGGCGTGCGGAGAGTTTGAATGATGCGGCGTTGAGTGTGGCGGCGATTGGTGCCTTCTCCAATGGTTCGGCCCAAGACATATTGGCCGCCCATAATTTTCATGGCCTGCATAACGGCGGTGCGAATTACTGGCTCGCCCAATGTGGCGGTCAGGCGCTTGAGCCAGCTATCAGTATGCTGAGTGATCTCGGCATCCAGGCTGACAAGCTGGCCGGTTAGCATCAGGCCCCAGGTGGAGGCGTTAACAAATAGAGATTCCGATTTGCCGCTGTGGGCACCCCAGTTGCCGCCGCGTATCTTCTCTGCAATCAGGCGGTCCGCGGTCAGGGCGTCTGGCACTCTTAATAGGGCCTCAGCCAGACACATCAGGGCAACACCCTCGGCGTTAGACAGGCCAAACTCCAGTAAGAAAGCATCTAATGTGCCGCTGCTGTTTTTATCGCGGCGGCAATCGGTGACCAGGCTGCGGGCGTCATTAAGTATCTGTTCACGGGCCTTGTTGGACATTGGATTGCTGTGCAACAGCTGGGTGACGGCCTGATGTTCGTCCTGATGGGTGTTGGCGCGTATTCTGTGGCGGAGCTCTGTTTGGTTCATGGGGCGGTCCGTCTATGCTGGTAGATAATATATTGCATTATTGGCTATTAGCGGCCATATATGTCTCCAAAATTAGATATTTATCAGCGTTTAATCCTTTAAATGTTGATTTATTAGGGTAATATGCTGGTGTTAATGTTTGGAGAGCTGCTGTGAAAACCCTAAAAGACCTGGACAGAACTGACCGTAAAATTCTTGCTGTGCTGCAAAAGGATGGCCGCATCGCTAATGTAGATCTGGCCCGCACCGTCAACCTTACCCCCACGCCCTGTTTGGAGCGAGTGCGCCGGCTGGAAAACGAGGGTTTTATTACTGGCTATGGGGCGTTGCTAGATCCGGTAAAGGCCAATGCCGCGCTCTGTGCCTATATTGAGGTGCAGTTAACCAGCACCACCACTGAATCAATCAAGCGTTTTAATGAGGCCATGCTGGCTTTGGAAGAGGTGCAGGAGTGCCAGATGGTGGCTGGGGGCTTCGATTATTTGATTAAGATTCGGGTTGCGGATATGCAGCACTACCAGCGCTTTTTAGGGGGCAAGTTGGCGGCTATTGAGGGTATTAGCCAGACTCATACCTATGTGGTGATTGAGGATGTTAAGTCTGAGACGGCGATTCAGCTAAATTAGCACGATTGGCGACGTTTGGGCGTTTTGGCGGCATGTTATGGGATTTTATCGAATTTTAACTACTTTTAATGGCTGCTTATCTATAGATGCGGGGTACTCTATCTGGCATGCGGGTTAGCAGTTCGTAGCCTATTGTATTGCAGGCAGCTGCCACCTCATTTACCGGCAGTGCTGGGCCCCAGAGTATGACCCTATCGCCGATTTTGGCTCTGGTATTGACCAAATCAGTTACATCTACAGTAATCATATCCATGGAGACTCTACCCACCAGCGGGCATTTAACGCCATTGACCAATACTGGTGTGCCATTGGGTGCATGCCTTGGGTAACCGTCCCCGTAGCCCACTGCCACAGTAGCTATATGGGATTGACGCTGTGCAGTCCAGTTTGCGCCATAGCCCACAGAATCGCCTGCGGGAATTTCTCGCACCGAGATTACCGCTGATTCAAAGGACATAACTGGCTGCAGCTGGTCTGCGTTGGCCTGGGGTTCGGCGAAGGGTGAGTTGCCGTACAGCATATAGCCCGGGCGCTGCCAGTCCCGCTGTGCTTCTGGCCAGGCCAGAATAGCGGCAGAGTTGGCCAGGCTGGTCATTGGCATTGCCGGAGCACTATCCTTGGGCAGGCTGTTATCAAAAGTGGCTATCTGTTGGCTGGTGGCTGAGTTATTTAGGTCATCGGCACAGGCAAAGTGGGAGGTCACTACAATTTCGTCGTGCACATTGCGGCTGGCTTTTAGGGCGCTGTAGGCTGCTGCCAGATCATCGGGCTGAAAGCCCAGTCGGTGCATGCCTGTATCCACCCCTAGCCAAACCTTGATCTGGTGACTGAGATCGGCGGCCAATATGGCATCCAACTGGGGCTGGTTTTCGACCATCAGCCACAGATTATGGTGCTCGGCCTGGGTTACTTCGTCGGCGGTAAATGTGCCTTCCAGCAGCAGAATAGGCTGGCTGATATTGGCGTCACGCAGGGCAATCGCTTCTTCGATGCAGGCCACTCCAAAGGCGGGGGCCATGGAGGCCAGGGCGGTGGCCACCTCTATGGCGCCATGGCCGTAGGCATTGGCTTTGACCATGGGTATGGTCTGGGAATCAGGTGCCAGAGACTCTGCCAGCTTATAGTTATGGCGCAGTGCTTTCAGGTCGATAATAGCGGCTGTGGGTCGCGACATGGTTTGCGGTTACCTGATGTACTTATTAATAGTCGAATTTGCCGGCGCTATACAGGGCCTGGGCGCGCAGCCACATATCTCCCACCTGGCCATCGCCAACTGGCACACCATCGATCTCTATGACCGGGGCAATCTCTTTGGACGAGCTGGTAATCCAGACTTCGTCGGCGCTGCGCACTTCATCCATGGTGACCACGCGCTCTTCAACGGCAATATTGCCATCGCTCTTTAAGGTGCCCAGTACTATTTGACGGGTAATGCCGGCCAGTTTCTGGTTGTCCAGCAGCGGGGTAATCACCACATTGTCTTTGACAATAAAGGCATTGCAGGCGCTGGCTTCGGTTAATTCATGATTAGCATTATAGAGCAGTGTTTCGCCATGGCCTTTTTCGTAGCCCTGTTGAAAGTGCAGCACATTGCCCAGCAGGGCAGTGGATTTGATCTGGCAGCGATCCCAGCGCAGATCCTGGGTGCTGGTGACCTTGTAGGGCTTGGCCAGGGCTTTGTCTGCCACTGGTGGTGGGGCAATTTCAAAGGCAAAGGCAAAGACTGTGGGCGCTACATTTTCTGGGAAGCCATGAAAACGCTTGGTGTCGGCGCCGCGGCTAACATGCAGGTAGATACCTAGGTTGCCGGAGCCATTGTCGGTAATTAATTGATTGCACAGGTCGGCCCACTGCTGCTCGCACCAGTCGAGCTTAATACCCACTGCGGCGAGGCCATCCTGCATGCGCGCGATATGAGGGGCAAAGCCAACCATTTTGCCGGCGTAGGAGGGCACGACTTCGTAGATGCCATCGCCAAAAAGAAACCCTCTGTCCATGGGCGAAATTCGGGCTTCTTCCAGGGGCAAAAACTTGCCGTCTAAAAATGCAATGGTCATAGGTTGGCCTTTAATATTTGAGACAAAATGGTAGCAGTGGCTCCATTGATGCGCAAAGTAAAATAAGGTTAAAAACGTCCATAAGGCCGTCAATAATGGTGATATATAGCGTTTGCCTGGCTCTTGCCAGGAGATTTTACTTATTCTCGTAAAATCCAGTTATCTCTCTCAGGTCGAGAATTAATTTCTCGCTGATATCTGAGGACAGGCTGTCTTCGGTCAATGTGTTTTCACGGCTCACCCCATCCACGCTGCCTCTCTGACTAAGGTAGTTTAGAACCTCGATATTATCCCACTGGGCCAGTATATCTGTCTGGGTTAGAGCGGACAGCATGGCAATTAAGCCATGGGCGCCCCAGTTGGAGACATCTGCGACCACGAGCTCATCACAGGTGGTTACCGATGGCATTATATTCATGCCCGCAAGGCTATCTAATACATTGCCCATGCCAATTTCATTGCCCCCATCACCTATGGCAATGGTCGGACACTGGGCCAGATTTAAAAAATCATCAAAGCTGGCACAGCGCTGGCTTATATCTTCGCCGCGCATATTACAGTACAGGCCCTCGGCGTTTAATCCGGGGCGCTCAATAGAAATAATTAATGTTGGGCGGTGCTGATCCAGAGCTGCCTGAGCTTCCTGCTGGCGGGTGGCGGTCTGGTTGATTGAGATTTGATGTACCCTAAAGTCAGCTTGCAGATGGTTGGCCAGAGGCGCACCACACACCAGTACGGGCTGGCCACCAAGCTGTTCAATGGTTCGGTACAGTGCAATTGCCCCGGGTGGGCCGTCGGTTTCAAAGGTTTGATCCACCGGAAACCCGGTGCCAATCAGCACATTGCCTGTGGCCTGCTGAATTAGCTCGGCGGCGCGCAAAATATAGCCGGGCTTGAGTGCGGTCTGCACTGTTTTCATGCCCCGGGGGTTTCTGGCCACCAGTAAATCTTCGATGGCCTGGCTGATATGCAAATTAGACATCCACAGTCTCCAGCTGGGCGGCAGTGAACTTCTGTTCGGCCAATAGCAGGGCATTGTGGGCCTGATCTATGCTGATAGGCTCAAAGCGCATTGTGTCCCCGGGCATTAGCTGGGCCAGTCGGTCCAGATCGAGGGAGAGCACTGAGCCCAGCTTGGGGTAGCCGCCGATGGTTTGGCGGTCCCGCAGCAGAATAATGGGCTGGCCGTCGGCGGGCACCTGAATTGCGCCCAGACAGATCCCCTCGGAGAGAATGCCGCCAATAGAGGGGCTGATTTGCGCGCCGCTAAGTCGATAGCCCATGCGGTCGCTGCTGTCGGTGGCCTTATATTCGCTACTAAAAAATAGCTGCTTCTGTACCTCCGTAAAGGCATGCTGCTGGTAACCAAGAATAACCCTGAGCAGAGCACTGCCATTCGCTGGCCGCAACTTTTCTGGCACGCGCAATAAAGGAAGCTGTTGATCAGGCGCAGGGCAGGGAAGATTGTCGCCGGTTTTAAGGGGCTGGCCCTCCCGGCGCAGGCCGCCAATTGCTTCTCTGGGCACTGTGGCCTGGCTATTAAATATGGCCTCGGCCTGAAATCCGCCAGCTACCGCCAGATAGCCCCGACTGCCCTGCGTGGCATAGCCCAGTTCGATACGATCACCCGGCTTTACCTGATGGGTCTGCCACAGGGCAGCTGGTTGTCTATTGATGGTTAATGGAATTTCTGCACCGGTCACAGCAATGCTGTTGTGACTTTTAGCTTCCAACACCAGACCGCCAACCGTCACTTCAATGGCAGTACTATTAGTATGATTGCCACTGTCATTATTACCGCTTTCATTATTACCACAGAGCCTGTTGGCCCAGCGAAAAGCCTGGCGGTCCATGGGCCCGCCTGTGGTCAGGCCGATACCATGCCAGCCATAGCGACCGGCATCCTGAAGCAGACTGAAAATACCTGGTTGTATAACCTTAAATCCGGCCACTAGAGAACACCTCCCAAGGCCAGATATTGCTCTCGATCAATAGCGCTAAAGCGTACCCGATCACCCACCTGAACCGGCATGCTGGGGCTGGCGCTGGGGTCAAACATTGGCTCTGGGCACAGACCAATCAGGTTCCAGCCACCGGGAGACTGGGCCGGGTAGACTGCGGTCTGACGATCGGCAATGGCCACTGCACCTCTGGGGACTTTTTGTCTGGGGGTGGCGAGTCTTGGGGCGGCTATGCGCTCATCGACTTCGCCCAGATAGGCAAAGCCCGGGGCAAACCCTATGGCGTACACGCGATATTCTGTCTGCTGATGAATCTCAATCACCTGCTCTACACTGAGGCTGGCATTGTCGGCCAGCCGCTGTAGATCCGGGCCGGACTCGAGGCTGTAATAGGCTGGCAGGCTAACCAGATTGCCTTGCTGTTGCTCGCTGGATTGGAGCAGGTTTTGGGTCGCGCTTCTTATCTGTGCCCTGACAGAGTAATGGTCGGTTTGCAGTGGGTTGTAGATAACCAGCAATGAGGCATAGGAGGGCACCAGATCAATTAGCAGATCTCCCATGGACTGCCGTAAATGCTCGGCGGTCTGGGAGACTTGCGCGGCAATCTGGGCGTTTGGCTCGGTACCAAAATAAACGATTAATGCGTTCTCTCCGGCAATGGAGATATCAAGTTTGGTCTGACTCATTGCTGAATTAGCTGACGAATTTCTTCAATGGCCTGAACCCCGGCCGGGTTGTCGCCGTGAACACAGAGGGAGTCCGCCTGCAGTGGCAGACTGTGGCCGCTAACGGTGGTTACTGTGCCATGCTGTTGCAGCTGCATTACCTGTTCGAGCATTTTCTCTTTGCTGTGTACTGCGCCTTCTTTGGTTCTGGATAACAGTGCGCCGTTATCGTCGTAACAGCGATCGGCAAACGCTTCGAATAACAGGTCAAGGCCAAAGGCTTTGGCTTCTTCTCGGTGGGTCTCTGCCTCTGGCGTAGCCTGTAACATAAAGGCCAGGGGTTGGTGGCACTCGGCAATGGCTTCCATGACCGCGCTGCGAATATGACCATCGGCCATCATATCGTTGTACAGGGCACCATGGGGCTTAACATAGCTGACCTCTATACCCAGATTGCTGGCCATCCCGGTCAGTGCGGCAATTTGATATTGCAGCAGGGCGATTAGCTCTACCGGGGGAATATGCATGGAGCGGCGGCCAAAGCCGGTGATATCTGGGTAGCTTGGATGGGCTCCTACCACTACATTATTGCGCTTGGCGGCAAGCAGGGTCTTTTTGATTACCACCGGATCGCCGGCATGAAAACCACAGGCGATATTGGCCTGGTCGATAAATGGCATTACCTGATCATCGAGGCCCATTTTCCAGGCGCCGAAGCTTTCGCCGAGGTCGCAATTTAAGCTTAATGGCATGTTGTTTCCTCAAGATCAGTATTTTTCATATCCGTCACCAGCATATAACCCGGGCTATGGGTAATACAAAAAGGCGGCTTGGCATTTTCCAGGGCCACCTGGGGCGTGACACCACAGGCCCAGAACAATGGATGTTCACCCTCTTTAATACTCACTTTATTGCCATAGTCTGGCTGGTTAATATCTTTAATGCCAATCTCAGCCGGGTTGGCATAATGAATGGGCTCGCCGTGCACTGACGGGAACCTGCCGCTAATCTCTACAGCCTTTAGGGCTTCCTCCGGGGCAAAGGGACGCATGCTGACCACCATTTCGCCGACAAAGGGGCCGGCGGGGGTGCAGTCAATATTGGTTCTGTACATGGGCACATTGACACCTTCGCTGATATTGCGCACCTCCAGTCCGTCGGCAATTAATGCCTCTTCGAAGGAGAATGAACAGCCGAGCAAAAATACCACCAGATCATCCCGCCACAGGTCGGAGATATCATTGACCTCGCCGCTGAGCTGGCCTTGCTCAAAAATTCTATAGCTGGCGATATCTGTGCGTATATCTATATCCGCACCCAGCTTTGGCATGGCAAATTCGCCGGGCTCAGAGACTGCGATCAATGGGCAGGGCTTGGGGTTGGCCTTGCAGAAGGCTAAAAAATCACCAGCCCAATCGGCGGGCAGAATAACCAGATTGCACTGTACATAGCCGGCACAGTATCCGGAGGTATTGCCGCGGTGCTCACCGCTGCGGATCTGCTGGCGTAGTTCAGTGGGAGATAGTTCTTTACTCATGCCTATACGCTCCTTTTAGTTTTCTGGCCTGGCAGTTTTCAGGGAGTCTAACAAAGCCTGACCTCAAACTCATTATGACTAACCCAGAGGTGGTAGCAAGTGCTGTCTGCTAGCGCCAATGCAGGTCCCAGGTATCCAGTACCCGCTCGGCATACCAGTATTGGCCATAGCTGCCATTGTACCGAGCCAATGCATCGGCGAGGCGGCCCTGTTCCCTGTCCAGATAATGTTTAAGGATAGTGCAGCCGTAGCGCAAATTGGTTTGTGGGTTAATCAGATTATCCTCCGGGCGGCCCAGCTCTTTTTTCCAGAATGGCATCACCTGCATCATGCCCTGAGCCCCGGCGACGGAGACCGCATAGCTATCAAAAGCACTCTCTACTTCTATTAGAGCTAATACAATTTCCGGTTGCAGGTCAGCGCGACGGGCTTCGCTGTGGATAAGTTTGAGCATTGCCAGCCGCTGGGCTGGGTCTTTGATAATGCGCGCCAGGGGCCGATCTTTGGCGACCAGCCAGACTTGGGCATCATATTGATTATCAAAACCCGACACTTCATTAGTGGCGAGTTTTAATTTATGCAGCAGGGCGCTATCTGTTTCCGCGGCCTGGCTGGTACTACTGATTGCCAGCAGAAGCGCCGCCGCCAGCGCCAGACGGTGTTGGTTACTGGCTGAGAATATCGTTGATAAAGTCATTTAGCTGATCCGTAGCTATATGTTGGTTTTCCGTTTCCCGGCGACTGCGATATTCCACTGTGCCTTCTTCCAGGCCGCGATCGCCAATCACTACGCGATGGGGGATGCCTATCAGTTCAATATCTGCCAGCATGCCACCCAGTCGCGCTTTTGGCTCATCCATAAATAACACTTCATGGCCAGCGTCGCTGAGTTTTTGGTAGAGATTTTCGCAGGCCTCTTTGACCTTGTCGGACTTGTGCATATTGATGGGCACAATAGCTAGCTGGAAAGGGGCGATGGCGTCTGGCCAGATAATGCCATTGTCATCATGGTTCTGCTCGATGGCGGCAGCGACGATGCGGCTGACACCAATGCCATAGCAGCCCATGCTCATAAACTGTTCCTTGCCGTTTTCATCCAGCACTGTGGCTTTCATGGCTTCACTGTACTTGGTACCCAGCTGGAAGATATGGCCGACTTCAATGCCGCGCTTAATTTCCAATACACCTTTACCGTCCGGGCTTGGGTCGCCGGCAACCACATTGCGTATGTCGGCTACGGTAAATTCACCGCAGTCTCGGTCCCAGTTCACATTGGTTAAATGGTAGCCATCGCGATTGGCGCCACAGACAAAGTCGCTCAGCTGGGCCGCGCTGTGATCAACCACCATAGGCAGATTTAAATTAACCGGCCCCAATGATCCGGGGGCACAGTTTAGGGCGGCTTTAATCTGCTCTTCTGTGGCAAAGGTGATTTCGCTGCCGAGGCCGAGGGCGTGCTGTGCCTTGACTTCATTTAGCTCATGATCGCCCCGAACCATGAGTCCGTAGAGTTGGCTTTGACCCTCTTCGTCCTCTGCACTAACAATGAGTGCCTTGAGGGTGCTAGTCGCATCCGTGCCCACAAAGTCACAGAGCTGACTGATGGTATGTACCCCTGGAGTTGCCAGTTCTGCCATATCTCCGCTCCCTGCTGCGGGAGCCTTTGCCTCGGCCAGCGCTTCGGCTTTTTCAATATTGGCGGCATATTCAGATTCGCTGGAGAATACAATGGCGTCCTCACCGGATTCAGCCAGCACATGAAATTCATGGGAATGGCTGCCACCAATACTGCCGGTATCTGCCAGCACGGCGCGAAAAACCAACCCGGTGCGGGTGAAGATAGCGCTGTAGGTCTGGTACATCAGATCGTAGGTCTGCTGCAGTGAATCTGCATCGGCATGAAAAGAGTATGCGTCTTTCATGCAGAATTCTCTGGTGCGCATTACCCCAAATCGAGGTCGTCGCTCATCTCGAAACTTGGTTTGAATCTGATAGAAATTAGCGGGTAGCTGTTTGTAGCTGTTAATTTCATTGCGAATAATATCGGTGATCACCTCTTCATGGGTGGGGCCCAGGCAGAACTCACGATCGTGACGATCTTTGATGCGCAGCAGTTCCGGACCAAACTGTCCCCAGCGCCCTGACTCTTGCCACAGGTCTGCCGGTTGAACCACGGGCATCATAAGCTCCAGGGCACCAGATTTATCCATCTCCTGGCGCACAATATTTTCGACTTTGCGAAATACTCTCAGGCCCAGGGGCAACCAGCTGTATAATCCGGCGGCGACCTTGCGGATCATGCCAGCACGCAACATAAGCTGATGGCTGATAACCTCTGCGTCGGCAGGAGATTCTTTTTTGGTGGTAATCAGATATTGGCTGGCGCGCATAGTTTTCTTACACTTTGTGGCATTAATAAACCCACTATTTTACGGGGCGCAGCTGCCGCGGTACAGAGCAAACGGGAGTAGAGTGAAAAAATGTTTCAATTACATGAGAGATTGCTGGCTGACACTGTGCTGGTGGCTGAATTTACCCTGAGTCTGGTGCTGCTGAGCAAGGATGCCAATTACCCCTGGATTATCCTGGTGCCCAAGCGTCACAGCATTCAAGAAGTCTATCAGCTTGATATTGAAGATCGTCAGCAGTTGCTCCATGAGTCCTGCGTCGTGGCCGAGACAATGACCGCATTGTTTCGCCCGGACAAATTGAATATTGCCACTATTGGCAATATGGTACCCCAGTTGCATATGCATCATGTGGCCCGATTTAGCAATGATGGGGCATGGCCTGGGCCTGTATGGGGAGCGCAGCCAGCTGCCAGTTACAACAAAGACAAACTGGCCAGTCTGGTGCTGGAACTACAGGCTGCGCTGCCGGACTGTGGCTAAAATGATCCTGTCATAAAAAGCCCCTGTCATAAAAAACCCCACCTTGCGATGGGGTTTTTTACTGGGCTCGAAAACCTGATAACAGTGGTTTACTGAGCCATATCCACCAGTCCCTTAAGGGGATGCACCTTAACTGCAGTGCGCGCCGGCTTGGCCTTGAAGGTGGTCATTTGCCCGGTAAAGGGGTTGATGCCCTTGGTGGCTTTTTTGGCCGGCCGTTTTGCAGTGGTGATTTTAATTAACCCTGCCAATGCAAATTCGCCAACAGCGCGTTTTTTGACATGGCGACTAATCAAAATAGCCAGTTCATCGAGAACAGTACCTACCTGTTTGCGATTTAAGCCGGAATTTACTGCCAGTTCATTGATGATCTCTGTCTTGCTATAGCGCTGACTGATTG
>Ga0115562_1001984_pt1 | contig 14607 bp, 11 predicted proteins | sample COGITO_mtgs_1105_6_FD_87200 | JGI IMG/M metagenome (GOLD analysis project Ga0115562, IMG submission 87200) | Pelagic marine microbial communities from North Sea - COGITO_mtgs_110516 | ecosystem: Environmental > Aquatic > Marine > Epipelagic | place: Germany:Helgoland, sampling site Kabeltonne...
AAGTTGAAGCTCTTCTTTCGCGATCTCGTTCCAGACTTGGCCTTTCGGGATGTGGGGCGGCTGCGTCAGAATGGCGGCATCAAGGCGTCCACGTTCAAGTTGCAGCATCAAGTCATTCGTCAGGCCGGGCTGAATATGAACGATCAGCTTTGGATATGTCTCTTTTAAGGATGATACGGTCAGTGGCACCAACCCAGTCAGCGTTGTCGGAACCGCACCCAATATCAACTCACCGGTTAAGCCGTCATCCTCAAGGACCGAAGGCAATAGGTTGTCGTACTCGGCAATAACTATGCGCGCTTTTTCGACAAGCGCACGACCAACCGGTGTCAACTGCGGTGTACGATGAGAGCGGTCAAATATTTTGACATTCCATTGATCCTCAAGCACTTTCATTTGCTGGCTGACAGCCGCGTGGGTGATAAAGATAGAATCTGCTGCCGCGCTAAAAGTGCCATTTTCATCAATAGCGACAAGGGTCTTGAGCAATCGAACGGTCATGAAAGCCTCTCTAATTGTAAGCAACGCTATCGCCAGATGTAAGAATTTGGCGTTATTTTATAAGACGTACTTACTATAGTAAATGTCAAGAACTTAGACATGGAGCAAATATTTACTGCGTCAACACCGAGGTTCGTAAATATAGGGAGGAATAGAAATGACACGACTGAACACACTACTTGCTGGTGCCGCTCTTGCGACTGTGACCGCTACTGCAGCTTTTGCAGAGTACCCAGAGCGCCCAATCAACATGGTCATTCCATATGGCGCAGGCGGCGCCACAGACATTTCCGCGCGCACAATCGCAGAGCCCTTGGGTGATGCAGTTGGACAGGCGCTTGTGATGGCGAATGTCACAGGTGCAGGCGGTGCAACTGGATCGGTAACTGTGCAAAACGCAATAGCAGATGGCTACACGATGTTGTTTGCACGTGTTGGGTCTCACTCGGTGAACCCCGCCATGAAAGCGACGCTGCCGTATACATTGGATGATTTCCGTTTCGTGACGGTTTATGAGATCAATCCGGTGGCCTGTGCCGTGACGCCACGCTCTGGCATCACCAGCATGGACGAACTGATTGCAAAGGCGAACGAAGGCGGCGTTACATATAGCTCCTCAGGGGTTGGATCATTGCCGCATCTTGCGGCTGCGATGGTTCTGGATGAATACGGTGTCGAAAATCCGCTGGAAACAGTCACGCATATTCCCCAGCAGGGTGGTGGTGCAGCCGCAACTGCGTTGTTGAACGGCACCGTGACGTTTCTGTGCACAAACTCATCTGCGTTGGCCGGATTTATTGCCAATGACCAGCTTGTTCCGTTGTTGGTGACGACCGCAGAGCCTGTCGCAGGGTTCGATGCCCCGACATCCGCTGATGTGGGCAAACCTGCACTAGCGCAACTTGTTGGCTGGACCGGCATTGCTGGACCCGATGATCTGCCAGACGACGTCGCTGTAAAGTGGGGCGAATGGATGGCTGTCGCGACAGAAGATGAGACATTCCGCACCACCATGGAAGCACGTGGGTCTGTCATCGAGTTGATGTCGCCCGAAGAAGCCAATGCATTCATTGATGCACAGTACAACACGTTCCGCGCGCTGGTCGACAAGCTTGGCATGCGCATCGAAGGTTAACCCAACATAAAACATGCAAAAAATGACGGCAGGGCACGCATGCGTTGCCGTCATTTCAATACGTGGGGACCAACATGAGCGACCGTGATATCCAGCTTCGTCTTGGCTTCGGGGCACTTGTTGCTTCGGCCTTGTTCATTTTCATCGCAATACCGAATTTGGTGTCCGCACCCAGCAACGTGCGAAACATCGTACTGTCACCGCTCTTTTGGCCTTATGCCATCGCAGGGTTCTGCGGTTTGACTGGCGTTGGTCTTGTCGCGGCAGGCCTTCGGGCCCCAAAGCCGCAAACCGAGCCAGAACCAGACGTCGATGACATCCCAAAGGCGTATCTCCGCTTGCTTGGGATCGCGATCATTATGCTGGTGACGGTCTACGCGATGCCGCGGCTTGGTTTGGTCTGGACTTGCATGCTTGCCTTTACAGCAACTGCATTATTGGTCCGTACCAGTCATCCGATTACAGCGCTTGTTTGCGCTGTTGTCGTGCCGCTCGTATTGTATTTCTTTTTCGCGCATGTGGCCGGTGTCGCCATCCCGCAAGGTCAATTTGTGAGGTTGCCATGAGTTTTCTTGATAGCCTACTGGCGGGGCTCTCGCTTGTCGCCAACATAGAGAGCTTTCTGGCACTTGGCGTAGGTGTGGCCATCGGTGTTGTCGGTGGTGCAATCCCCGGCATGTCGGCCACAATGGCCGTCGCGCTAACATTGCCTTTTACTTTTGCGATGTCTCCAATTACCGGGATCTTGTTGCTATTGGGGGTCTACAAAGGTGGTATCTTTGGCGGCTCGATTCCTGCGATCTTGATCAAAACACCCGGAACCCCTGCGTCATCTGCAACCGTCCTTGATGGGTATCCGCTGGCCGAGCAGGGCAAGGCGGGCAAAGCTTTGGGCATGGCCCTTTGGGCGTCGTGTACGGCCGATTTAATTTCCAACCTCGCGTTGATTTTGTTTGCCGGTTGGCTTGCGTCATTCGCGCTTAACTTTGGTCCACCCGAGTTTTTTGCGCTGATCCTGTTTTCACTCACGATCATTGCTGGTGTTTCTGGCAATAGTCTGTTGCGCGGCGCGCTGTCCGCCCTCCTTGGGTTGATGCTGGCTACAATCGGGCTCGACCTTGTTTATGGCACAAACAGATTTACCTTTGGCAACTCCAACATGATGGGCGGTTTGAACTTCATAGCTGTTCTTATCGGCCTGTTTGCGATCCCTGAGATCGTCGGGATGGTGTGGAACCCCAAAGCGCATGATGGGAAAACCCGTACGTTAGGCAAAAATTGGGTCACCTTTCAGGAATACAAAGACAGCTTCAGATCTATTGTACGCGGCAGTTTTATCGGGGTGTTCTTGGGGTCAATTCCCGGCATCGGTGCAGCCCCCTCTGCATTCTTGTCGTATTCCGAAGCACGGCGGAAATCAAAGAACAAGGACAACTTCGGCAAGGGCGAACTTGAAGGTGTTGCCGCAGCAGAGGCAGGCAATAATGGCGTCGCAGGCGCGACGCTCATCCCGCTGCTGGCACTTGGCGTACCGGGCGATGTTATAACAGCCATCATTATGGGGGCTTTCATGATCCACGGACTGCAGCCCGGTCCGATGATGTTCATCCTGAATGCTGATATCATTTATGGTTTGTTCATCGGACTTATCGTCAGCTCTGTTTTCTTGTTTTTGATTGGTTCTGTAGCAATCCGCGGGTTCAAATATGTCGCTGACATCCCTAGAGGTGTGCTGTTTCCTGCCGTCCTCGTTCTGTGCATTTATGGTGTTTATGCGGTGAACAACAACCTGTTCGACGTAGGCGTCATGTTTGCGATGGGTTGGGTCGGTTACATGATGGTGCGCTACGATATTCCAGCGGCGCCTTTTTTGATCGCGTTCATTCTTGGGCCATTGTTGGAGGACAACTTCCGTCAATCAATGTTGATGAGCGGCAGCTCACCCTTGATCTTGTTCCGTGGTCCAATCACTTGGTTCTTCTGGGGGCTGACCTGTATCACAGTCATTGCGATTATTCGCGCAGGCATCAAAGCGACGCGTGGCCCTGTCATAAGTAGTGATTTGGAATGAGACTTGGGTTCTAAGACGGAGTGGGTCACCAAGCGGGCCACTCGGTTTTCGATAGTACATAAGACAATGGAGAGCGTGGATGTGGGGTGCAGACCTACTCGTGCAAACGTTAGCAGCGGCGGGTGTGAAAAGAATTTTCCCGCTTTCGGGCAATCAGATCATGCCCATTTACGAAGCTTGTTTAGAGGAAAAGATAGAAATCATTCATACCCGCCATGAAGCGGCTGCCGTTTTCATGGCCGAAAGCTATGCGCAGTTGACGGGCGAAGTGGCCGTTGCACTGGTCACTGCGGGGGCAGGGGTCGCGAACACGCTTGGCGCTTTGTTCACCTGTTTTGAATCCCAGACACCTGTCTTACTTTTGACAGGCGATGCGCCAAGGGATCAAGACGGGTGCGGCGCGTTTCAAGAACTGGATCAGGTTTCGATGACTGGACCCGTGACCAAGCTGTCGTTTCGACCCAAGCGCCCCGACGATCTTGGAAGCGATACTGCACGCGCCATTCGAACGGCCAAATCCGGTCGACAAGGGCCGGTTCATATGGCGCTGCCCTTTGATCTGGTTGACGGCGACGCAACAGGTGGTTCTGTCCCGGGTGCAAACGCATGCGCACGCGAACGGGCACCGCTTGCTCTTGGTGATATCCGATTGATTGCGCAGACATTGGCCGTAGCCAAACGCCCGTTGATCATTTGCGGGCCCGCGTTAAACGACACACGCAGCAAATGCCGCCTTGACGCTTTGAGCGCGGCTTTCGGCGTCCCATTGGTGGCGATGGAAAGCCCGAGGGGGCTGAACGACCCTGCACTCGGTAATTTTGCGCAAGCGCTGGGGCAAGCCGATGTAGTTGTGGCCCTTGGTAAGAGGATCGATTTCACAGTGGCTTTTGGCGCATGCGGTCCGTTTTCCGCGACTTGTAGGTGGATCGTCGTTGAGCCTGATGCAGACGAACGCAGCCGCGCGCATTTGCATTTAGGCAAACGTTTGGCCGCATGCCTTGCCGCTGATCCGCGCGATATTATTGATGATCTGATTGCTTCGGCTCAAGATCATGCGAGGCCGTCCGAATGGCCAGCGCAAGTTGCCGCGTTAATTGAGGTGCGCACGGGATCGAATACGGACCACGCCGAGAGCGGTAAGATAACGCCAGCGCAGCTGTGCGCAGCGGTTCAGCGACAGCTCAACAAGGTCGCGAAATCTGTGATTGTGTGTGATGGGGGCGAATTCGGACAATGGGCGCAAGCGTCAACACAGGCTGACAAGCGGATCATTAACGGGATTTCCGGTACAATTGGCGGCGGGATTTGTTATGGTCTCGGTGCTAGACTGGCCGAGCCTGATGCAACGGTGTTTGCCCTGATGGGTGACGGCACCGTGGGCTTCCACCTTGCCGAGTTTGAGACTGCCGCACGCACCAATACGCCCTTTGTCGTCGTGATTGGCAACGATCAAAGATGGAACGCGGAACACCAGATCCAAATGCGCGACTACGGCCCGGACAGACAAATTGGGTGTGAATTGAGCGATGCGCGTTATGATGAGGCTGCTCAGGCTCTTGGAGGTTTTAGTGAATATGTGACCAACCTTGCCGAATTGGACGGCGCATTGGATCGTGCGGTGAACAGTGGCAAAGTGGCTTGCGTCAATGTGGTGATTGAAGGATTGCCCGCACCGAAAGGGGCCTCAATTGGCTGAGAACCACGTTCAAACAGTCGTTGTCGGTAGTGGTGTTGTTGGGCTTGCGATTGCGCGAAAATTTGCGCGCCAAGGGCATGAGGTTTTGGTACTAGAGGCCGAAGATTCTGGTCACCATCATACAAGCGCTAGAAACTCGCAGGTTATTCATGCAGGAATCTATTATGCGGCGGGATCACTTAAGGCGAAGTTGTGCGTGCAAGGCCGCAAGCAGTTGTATGACTTCTGCAAAACGCGCCGCGTTGATCATGAAAATTGTGAGAAACTCATTGTTGCGACCGAGGCAGATCAACTGGCGGGGCTTCAATCCTTATGTAATCGCGGTCACCATAATGGCGTGGATGATCTTCGGGTGATCAGTGCCGCAGATGCGATGTCTCTTGAACCGAACTTGCAGTGCCACGGTGCCATTTTGTCGCCGTCCACCGGTGTTGTGGATGCACCGGCCTACATGAATGCCCTGCTGGGAGAGGCCGAAACCAGCGGCGCGATGTTCGCCTATCGCGCGCGTCTTGCGTCTGTTCGCGTTATTGAAAACGGGTTCGATCTGGCGATTGACGATGCGGATCGCACGACAATGACCTGTTCAAATCTTATCAACGCCGCAGGGCTGGGTGCGTGGGATGTGGCACGTCAAACGATGGGCTATGACCACTTAAAGATTCCTCTGCAAAACTTTGTAAAGGCTGAATACTTTTCATTGAAGTCGGGAAAACCCCCGTTTGAGCGGCTGATCTATCCAAGCCCGAATGCCGCTTCGTTGGGGGTTCATTCAATTCTCGATACCTCAGGACAAGTGCGATTTGGCCCAAGCACATCCTATCTTGATCCACCGCAGATTGATTACCAGCATAACACGCCCGTTGATGAATTCGAGGGCGCAATTCGCAAGTTCTGGCCTGACCTACCTGATGGCGCCTTGCAGCCTGACACTTGCGGCATCCGACCCAGGATCAGCGAGCCGGGCGCGCCTTTGGCCGATTTTATGATTGTGGGTCCAAACGATCATGCTGTGCCTGGGTTGGTTCAGCTATTCGGCATTGAATCACCTGGTCTGACATCGTCACTGGCGATTGCGGATCATGTTTGGGGATTGATGTAGGCATCTGTAAAATCAGGGCGAAACATAGCGCTGTTGGCCTGTGTGATTTGGTTCAAGAATTCGGTGACGACAGCGACACGCCGGGTGTTCTTCATGCTTTCGTGCCAGACGGTGTAATAACTGCGATAAATAGAATTTTGTGGAAACAAGCGCACCAAAGCGTCATCGTTTGATGCCATAAAGTCATGCAACACACCGACGCCCGCCCCTGACTTGACAGCCTCGAACTGCCCTAAGGCACTGGAAATCTGTATCTTGGACTGCCAGTCACGCGAAAACTCGGTCGTATAATGAAGCGCTGAAGCGAAAATCAGGTCTTCGACATACCCAACCAGACGGTGTACCGATAACTGGTCTACGGACGCAGGGCGCGGCATATCTTCAAAATAGGCCTTGGAGGCATAGAGCCCCAATGAATAATCGACGAGTTTGCGCGCACGCAGACGCCCCTTTTCGGGCCGGCCAATCATGACTGCGATGTCTGCCTCGCGTTGCGACAACGAAAAGTTGCGCGGCGTTGGCACCAGTTGGACGTCTAGATCAGGATGCGCTGCTGTCAGATGGTGCAGGTGCCGCGATAGAAACGCCACGCCAAACCCGTCAGGTGCCCCGATGCGCACCGTGCCGGACACCGTGCTTTGCGGACTGCGGATTTGTGTTGCCGCATTCGAAAACTCAGCCTCTATCCGCTCGGCCGTTTCAAACAACATGGTCCCGTTCTTGGTCAGAACACAGCCCCCGGTACTACGATTAAACAGCTTGCAATCCAGTGCTTGTTCAAGCGACGTAATCCGCCTGCTAAGCTTTGCTTGGCTGACATTTAGCCGGTTGGCAGCACCCAACATCTGACCCGCGCGTGCAACGGCAAGGAAGTACTTGGTGTCATCCCAGTTCATGATCTTACCTACATTTATGAATATCAAATATCTAGTATTGAGTATATAAACGAAGACTCCGTGTCGATAGGGTCTCCTTAACCAAAGGAGATCAAAATGACTGATATCGCTCACTTCATCAACGGCACGCACGTGGCAAGCACATCCGGACGCGCGCAACCTGTCTTTAATCCTGCAACGGGTACATCAGAAAAAACTGTCGCACTTGCGTCTACGACTGAGGTTGACGCGGCTGTTGCCGCTGCCAAAGCAGCTTGGCCGGCTTGGTCCAAGACGCCAGCATTGCGCCGCGCACGGATTCTGGACCGTTTTAAAACCATTTTGTGGGAGCGCGCAGGGCAGATGGCCGAAGTGATTTCGTCTGAACATGGCAAAACCCATGATGACGCCGTCGGCGAAGTGACCCGCGGTTTGGAAGTTGTTGAATTTGCAACCAGTGCGCCAACGTTTCTGAAAGGTGAGTTTTCCGAGAATGTCGGTACTGGCGTCGACAGCCACATGATCCGCCAGTCTTTGGGCGTCTGTGCCGGCATCACACCGTTTAACTTTCCGGCGATGGTGCCCATGTGGATGTGGCCAGTTGCTTTGGCGACGGGGAACACATTCATCCTGAAACCGTCCGAGCGTGACCCGTCGGCGGCGTTGATGATGGCGGATTGGCTGAAAGAAGCCGGATTACCGGATGGCGTTTTCAATGTCGTACAAGGCGACAAAGAAGCAGTGGACGCATTACTGCACAATCCGGACGTCAAGGCTGTCAGCTTTGTAGGGTCTACTCCGATTGCGCAGTACATCCACCAAACTGGCACGGCAAACGGCAAGCGGGTTCAAGCGCTTGGTGGTGCCAAAAACCATATGATTATTATGCCAGACGCCGATCTGGACATGGCTGCGAGCGCGCTGATGGGGGCTGGATTCGGATCAGCTGGCGAACGTTGTATGGCGATTTCCGTCGCTGTTCCGGTCACGGACGCTGTGGCCGACGCGTTGATCGCAAAGCTGGTTCCGCAGATTGAAGCCTTGAAAGTCGGCCCAGCCGCAGATCGCACATCAGAGATGGGCCCCTTGGTCACCGAGCAGCATCTGAACAAAGTCCGTGGCTACATTGATAGCGGCGAAGCCCAAGGCGCAAAAGTCGTTGTCGATGGCCGGACGTTTAAACAAGACAAGCAAGGGTACGAGAACGGGTACTTTATCGGTGGCACGTTGCTGGACAACGTTACCGAAGACATGACCTGCTACAAAGAAGAAATCTTTGGACCTGTCGTCTCTGTGGTACGTAAGAATTCATACCAAGAGGCCGTCGATCTAATCCACGGACACGAATACGCGAACGGTACAGCAGTCTTTACCCGTGATGGCGATCTGGCGCGTAATTTTAGCCAGGATATCGAAGTTGGGATGGTTGGCATCAACGTTCCAATCCCCGTACCGATGGCCTTCCACAGTTTCGGCGGTTGGAAGGCGTCGATCTTTGGCGATCACCACATGCACGGCATGGAAGGTGTACGTTTTTATACACGCATCAAAACGACGACGACACGTTGGCCGTCCGGTCAGCGGTCCGATCCAGAATTCACAATGCCTACAATGGGCTAAGTGATTAAGCGAAAAACTCCGGCCAGCAACGGCCGGGGTTTGTGCTGTGCGCCAATCGCAACTGCGATTCAGGCCAATCCATGCACTGCGAGTGCGGTTATCGTTGCGGGTCTTGCGCGCATTGCTGCGTGATGTGTCGCCAACTTTGGATAGTAGTCCAATGAAAGGTCACAGGCGGTGATCCATCGTCCCACCAAGAAAAGATAGGGATCGCAAAAACTGTAGGTTTCCCCCAAAGCCCGCTCGCCGTTCATAACATCCGCCTCAAGATTGGTAGCACTTTCTGCTATGTTTTGCGGGACGTATTGTTTCATCGCCTTCACGGCGTCAGCATCGTCTACCCATCTTGCGCCACGTTGTTTATGCGCAAATGCAACATGGATTGTGGCGCACAAATAGGCGCAGAAAGAGCGTGCGTTTGCTTGCTCGAACATCCCTGACGGTGCTAGGTTCGCATCCGGATGGCTGACCGCGATATACTCTAGAATTGCTGGATTTTCTGTGATCGAACCTTCGGCGGTCTCCAAAACAGGCACGCGACCCTTGGGGCTGAACTTCAGAAGCGCAAGTGATTGATGTTCACCCTTGGGTATTGAAACCCCTTGGAAAAATATAGTTTCAACATCTGTGCCTCGCTCTTTTCGTTATATCAGCTCCCTTACAAGTATCCCTATACCCATGATGAGTGTGAGAATAATCAACAATCGACGAAGAGTGTCGTCAGTGGAATGGCGAAAGGCGACATTGCGCAATCTGACGGGGCCATGACTGTTGGATTCTTGGCATTTATTGCATTTTCCGTTGCTTCGCTGGCCCAGTTGGTTGTGGGCAAGGCAATTGATAAATATGGGGTCGAGTTGGGTTGAGTGCAGAAAACCCCTTTAAGCCATTTGAGCTTTCTTTTGCCGCCATCGATATTCACCCGTGAGGAGGATATGGGCCCAGCCCAACGGCGAGATATGCGCCAGTAGTTTGGGAGAACATTCGAGTCCGGCCTTTCGCCGTTGCTGAACAGCGATCCCGAGCTGTTTGGTGTTCCAATAGATGATGATTGCAGTCAGCAGATTCAGACCAGCGATGCGGTAATGCTGACCTTCCGTGGTGCGATCACGTATTTCGCCTTGCCTCCCTATCCGTAAGGCACCCTTCAACGCATGGTGGGCCTCGCCTTTGTTGAGGCCTATCTGGGCGCGACGTTGCATCTCTCTGTTGAGCAGCCATTCGATGATAAACAATGTCCGTTCGACCCGTCCGATTTCGCGCAGCGCGAGAGCCAGATCATGCTGCCGTGGTCGCGCCGCTAATTTCTTGAGGAGGTGGCTGGGCTGCATCTTGCCGGAAAGCACCGTTGCAATGCAGCGCAGAACATCAGGCCAATTGGCGATGATCGTGATTTCGCGGATCTTATCGCCGGTTAACCCCTTCAAGTCTTTTGGAACGGCTTGTAGGGGGCGTCGCAAGGTTTGTTCGCTGAGTAACGCTAAGAAAGAACATTAAGTAAACACGCGTTGTAAATCCAAAGCCTTTGCGACTCTGTAAGCTGTTGATCTGCCTATACCAAGCTGTTTTGCCGCCGTTCCAGGTGTCATGCCTGCTTTGACAAGTTTCTGCAAAGCCGAAACGGTTTCAGTATCCAGTTTTGGTCGCCCCGGATTTTTACCCCGCTTTCGAGCGGCGGCGATACCGTCGCGGGTGCGTTCTGAAATCAACCGTCGCTCAAAGTGTGCGATGGCTCCGAACACGTGGAACACGAGTTCGCCTGCCGCGCTGGATGTATCAAGTTTTTCCTCAAGGCTGATCAGGTTGATTCCGCGTGATTTTAAATCCTCAACTGTTTCCAGTAATTCCTTTAAGGAACGCCCCAAGCGATCCAGTCTGATAACGCAGAGGCTGTCTCCGGGTCGGGCGAAGTCGATCAAGCTTGCCAATCCAGGGCGTTCGAATTTTTTGCCAGAGATGACATCTTCAAAAACCCGGATGGCTCCGGCAACTTTCAGGCGCTCGGTTTGTGCAGATGTCTTTTGCTCGGATGTCGAGACTCGAGCATAGCCGAGGATATCGCCGGTTCTGGTCATTTCAGATGTCTTTTTATCGTTCGTTTTAGGGACGGTCATTAAGCGGACCCCAAATGGTTGTATTTGGCATTATATCTGTCTCTTTATTTGTCCCTATATTATAGCTTGTCCCTAAATTATCAACACCAATTTAAGGACACATCATGGCAAAACGTCACCTGTTATCATCGACTGCACAGGGAAGCTTCTTTGACATCCCGTCAGATATGGCGTCACTGGAACGATACTACGTTTTAGCCACGGATGATCTTGACCTGATTGTTTCGCGGCGGGGTGCAGAAAACCGGCTGGGGCTTGCCATCCACATCGCTCTGCTGCGCCATCCGGGTCAGGGTTGGCGCGACAATGATCAAATTCCACCGGAAGTTATTCACTGGCTTTCTGAGCAGATACATGTGTCGACCTCTGCGCTGGATATTTACGGGCGCCGCGAAAGCACTAGAGCGGCGCACCGCGTGCTTGCCATCAAGCATCTTGGCCTCAGGCCGTTTCTGAGGGAAGATTTTAGAACAGCGTTGGAATTGGCAACAGAGGCGGCCTTCGGCACTGATGAAAGTGCTGCTATTATGCGCGGCCTGTTGGCGGGTTTGTCTGAAGCCAGATTGGTATATCCTGGCACAGATACATTGGAGCGCATCGGCCTTGCTGGTAGGGCACGGGCGCGACGATTGGCAGCACAAGATCTGAATGGTGCTTTGAGTGCGGATCAGCGGGCAGCATTACAAGAGCTACTGATAAAAGACCCATCATTGGGAATATCACGACTGGCTTGGTTGCGCGGCATGCCGCATTCTACAAGTGTGGCCAGTCTGCATGGATTGTTGGATAGGTTGAAATTTGTTCGCGGCCTTCATCTTCCGGCAGAATTAGGACAGGATATTCATCCCGCTAGATTAACAAAGTTTGCGCGTGAAGGGGCCGTTGCTCCGGTCCACTTGCTCAAGGATTTTGGGGAACGGCGGCGGATTGCAACGCTGGCGGCACAGATGACCGAGATCAACATTGTGCTGACGGATGCCTCAATTGCCATGTTTGAACGCTTGACGGGCCAGTTGTTTACACGTTCCAAACGCAAGCAGGATCAGAACTTACAGGCAAGCCAAACACAAATTGGCCGCCTGATGCGCCTGTTTGGTGGCACCATTGATGCCATGAGCGAAGCCTTTGAGAACGGTGAAGATCCCTTCAAGGTTCTGGACGAAACAGTAGGTTGGGATCGCTTGATGGGGTCGCGTTCTGAAGTTGATGCGCTTGGCAATTTGGCGACTGAAGACCCTCTTTCCCTCGCAACAAAACGATACATCCAACTACGACGGTTTGCGCCAGCATTTCTGGACGCCTTTTCATTTACGCTTCCCGATGCTGGGGCTGATTTGCAAGCTGCTCTGTCATTAATCAAAGAGCAAAACCGAACTGGCAAACGGATTTTACCGGATGTAGTGCCAATGCCTTTTGCCGCAAAGCACTGGAAATCCCTGATATACAAGGATGGCAAACCAAAGCGCCGTATTTATGAAACAGCCGTGGTGGCCACATTGCGGGATCGGCTTCGTGCTGGTGATGCTTGGGTTAAGGGCAGCCGGGATTATCGCCGCTTTGATGCATATCTGATGCCGAAGGCCGAGGCGGAAAGTATCATGGGTGAAACTGGCTTACCGGTTGATGGCCGGATTTGGCTGGCGCAGAGGCGCAATCTCTTGAATCAGCGACTGAGAGATGTGGAACGCAAACTGAAAAGCGGCCATCTGGAAGGAGCCAGAATTGAAAATGGACGGTTGAAAATCACACCGCATGATCCAGTAACACCCCCAGCTGGTGAACAGCTCGACCGCGCGATAGATGCCGTCATGCCGCGCATCCGCATTACAGAATTATTGTGGGATGTGGGCCGTCACACCGGCTTTCTCGATGCCTTCACCGATTTACGCTCGGGGCGTACTAATTCCAATCCCGCCACCATTTTGGCCTCAATTCTGGCCGGGGCAACCAACCTTGGATTGGAACGCATGGCGCAAGCCTCCAAGAATGTGAGCTACGCCCAACTGTCTTGGGCTTCAAACTGGTATCTGCGCCCCGAAACTTACAGCGATGCCCTAACGCGAATTATTGATGCCCACCACTCTTTGCCATTTGCTCAAATTTGGGGCAAAGCAGAGCACACTTCTTCTGACGGGCAGTTCTTTGCAGCAGCGCGAAATTCCGGTGAGATCAACGCAAAGTATGGACCCGACCCCGGCCTGAAAATCTATTCCTTCCTGTCTGGTCAATACGGATCATTCCATTCAAGCGTGATCGGAGCCACCTCAGGGGAAGCCCCGTTTGTGCTGGACGGGCTAATGGGGAATGCCGCCCAATTCAATCCACTGATCCATTACGTTGATACCGGCGGCGTATCTGATCACGTCTTTGCCTTGTTCCATCTGCTTGGGCTCAAATTGGCCCCACGATTGCGGGACTTTCCAGATCGACGTCTGGCATGTTTTGGGAGGCCAGGTGTCTGGAAAGAGTTATCACCCCTCATGGGCAAACCGATAAACGAAGAGGTTATTCTGAGCCATTGGGATGATGTCGTCCGGCTGGCAGCCAGCGTGAAAAACGGGTCCGTAAAGCCCTCTGCATTATTGCGAAAACTGGGAGCCTACCGCCAGCAAAACCGCCTCTATCTGGCCCTCGGAGAAATTGGTCGGATTGAACGCACCCTGTTCATGCTGGACTGGATAGAAAACCCGCAGCTCCGGCAGGAATGTCAGGCGGGCCTGAATAAAGGCGAAGCGCGCCACACTCTGGCAAAAGCCGTATTTGCTCATTCGCAGGGGCGCATTAATGACCGATCTCCAGATGCACAGCAAAAACGGGCCATGGCGCTCAACCTTGTCATTGCCGCCATCATATACTGGAACACGATGTATATGAACAAAGCAGCTGATCATTTGCAGCGGGCTGGTAAACTTCCAGACCCAAGCCTGCTAAAGCATGTCTCGCCCTTGGGGTGGACCCATATCAACCTCACAGGCGATTATGTCTGGGATTCTGGGGCCGCTGAACGCTCAAACGAGCGCCCACTGCACCTCAGCTACGCGAGAAATTTGGGCTAAAGGCGCAAAATCAGCCAAGTTCACTAAACGTTCCGCCTTAGCGTTACTCAGCGAACAAACCTTGCGATGACGCCAATAAGAGCGCCGCCATCAATGCGCCTGTCTCAATTTCAGCTCTTAGGATCAAACCCTCCAGACACCAGCCCCAGACGGCTCATTGGCTCGCAACAAGGTCTTTCTAAGAACCGAACGGAGATCGACCAAAAGACACTCGAAAGACGCCGTACAAATTGTACAAATCAGACGAGTCAAACGGGTCAATTGTCTAAGCCGCTTTAAGTTCCAAACACGCTGGCGACGACTGTCAGGAGATATCATGAAACTTCGAAAGTGGTTATTTTTTTGACCTGATGACGCTGAGAGACTGCCCCGCTCGGCTCAAGCCAATTTAATTTGATCCTGCCAAAACGATGAATTCACAGTCTGTCGTGCCCCGA
>Ga0115562_1002001_pt1 | contig 14567 bp, 13 predicted proteins | sample COGITO_mtgs_1105_6_FD_87200 | JGI IMG/M metagenome (GOLD analysis project Ga0115562, IMG submission 87200) | Pelagic marine microbial communities from North Sea - COGITO_mtgs_110516 | ecosystem: Environmental > Aquatic > Marine > Epipelagic | place: Germany:Helgoland, sampling site Kabeltonne...
CAAAGCCATGGCCCGCGCGTCATCTTCATTAAAGACGTAAGGGGTGGTCAAAAGTCCGCGTGCCCGCGCCAACGCGATCATCTCGACCTCTTGCCGGTAAGACATGCCGGTTTCCTCAAGATTGGCGCGGAACGTGCCATCGATCAGACCCACGGTTGGAAAGTTTTGCACGCCGGAAAACCCGGCGGCTTTAACCTCGTCCAAAAAGCGGCCCATGTCGCGGAACGGATCAGTTGCGCAGACGCCAGCAAGCACCGGTGTATCTTTGACCACGGGCAGGATTTCGCGCGCCATGTCCATCACGACGCTGTTGGCATCGCCGTAGGGCATTAACCCTGCCAAGCTGCCGCGTCCGGCCATGCGGTAGCGACCCGAATTGTAGATCACGATCAGATCAATTCCGCCGGCCTCTTCGCACTTTGCGCTTAGACCTGTGCCTGCTCCACCACCGACAATGGCTTCGCCGCTACCAATAGCAGCGCGGTATTTTGCGATCAGTTCCTCTCGGTGAAACATGTCAAACTTTCCTCTGTTTAGCCGCGCCGCCTGTAAGCGACCGGAAGGTCTCGGCGACCTGTTGGGCAAACTCAGGGGCGTTAATATGATGTGGCACCCGGATCAGCTGACGTTGCCCGGTTTGATGGACTGTGCTTTCCAATGCCTGAAACAGGGCGGCATTGGCTGAGGGCGCATGGAATGGCTGCCCTTCGACATCGAGCGTTGATAGCCCGCCTTCGTTCAAGAAAAACCGCACCGGGCCATTCATGGCGTTCAACTTTTCGCCAATGAACGCGCCGATGAGGGCGCACTCTTTGTCGTTGGTTCGCATCAGGGTGACCTGCGGATTGTGATGGTACAATGTCCGGTCTGAAAACGCGTGTGGGACAGTTTCTGGGCCATGGAAATTCACCATATCCAACGCGCCACACGCACCGATATAGGCGCCGTCCCGACGGGCAATTGCATCAAGCCGGGTATCGTCAGCGGCCATCACGCCACCAACAACAAGATCGGCAATTTCAGTGGTGGTCAGATCTATCACCCCGTCCAGTGCGCCTTGCGCAGACAGGGTTTCCATTGATCTGCCACCGTTGCCGGTTGCGTGAAAAACAACAGGCTCGAAATCTGGTTTCAGAAGGTGTGACACCTGCGAGACGCAGGGCGTCGTAACACCAAACATGGTCATGCCGACGGTTGGTGCCTGCTTGATAATTGGCATAGCCAGATGGCGCGCCTTGGCCATCCCGGCAAGTGCTTCGGCAGCGTTTGTGAGCGTCTGACGGGTGATGAAGTTCACCCCTTGGACATCCGCAACAGCATTCATCAGCAACATGTCCGAACCGCCGACGTAATGGTGCGTCTGTCCCGAAGCCACCGTGGACAGGATCAGCTTCGGGACACCCAAGGGAAGCGCACGAAAGGCGGGGGCAACTATTGCCGTGCCGCCTGATCCGGCGGCTGACAAAACTGCAGCGACATCATCACGTTGTCTGATCCATTGCTCAAATGCGATGGTCATTCCGGCGACGGCAGTGCCGCGATCCTGTGTGAAAACGCCAGATGCACCGCGCGGATGGAAGGCGGCGATGGTGCTCGGGGGGACATCGGCACCGGAAGGTTGTCCGCTGGTCGACAGATCAACCAAAGCCGTACGCAAGCCCTGTGCCTTGACCACATCTTGCATCAGCCGCAGCTCATCCCCTTTAGTGTCAAGCGTGCCGCAGATATAGACAAGGCCATTGCGGGCATCACGTTCGATGGGGTCGGGCGCTGATGCTTCGGGCTGCGTATCCGGTGTGATGGTTCTGGCGGATTGCTCGATTTGGCGAATTGATGCAGCCTGCGACCAGCGATTGGGGATCCGTGGATTTGACAGATAGACGCGGTTGAGGGGTTCAGCAGAACTGCTTGCGTCAGTAACCGACGCGGGTGCATCCGTTTCGTCATGGGCATGACGCCCCACACCCAACAACGCCTGTTGCAAGTCTTTGTCCGCGGCAAGCGTGTCTGATGCCATCACCCGATTGATTCGACCATTGACCATGATCGCCACTTGATCGGACACTGAACAAGCCACACCGATATTCTGTTCGATCACCAATACATCAATATCGCCCTCCTGACCCAACCGGATCAGCATGTTGGCGACATGGGTGACAATAACGGGTGCCAACCCTTCGGTCGGTTCGTCCATCACCAGAAGTTTGGGGTTCAAAAGCAGGGCGCGACCAATGGCCAACATCTGTTGCTCACCACCGGAAAGCTGCGCACCACCGTTCCCCTTGCGTTCGGCAAGACGCGGAAAGACAGAATAGATCCGCTCTACCGTCCAGGGACCGCCCTTGCGGGCGACAAGTTGTAGGTGCTCATCTACCGTGAGTGATTTCCACAGACGCCGCCCTTGTGGGACGTAACCGATGCCCAACCGGGCAATCTCGGATGGTCCCATCCCGGCAAGCGACTGACCATCGAATGTAATGCTACCTGCGGCAACCGGTTCCAGCCCCATGATCGCCTTGCACAGGGTGGTTTTGCCCATGCCATTGCGCCCGACCACCGACAGCACACCCGACCCAAGTGTCAGGTCGACGCCTTGCAGCGCGTGCGATTGCCCGTAATAGACGTTCAGATCCTGAACTTTCAAAATAGGAGAGCTGGCACGATCACTCATGATCATCTCCTAGATAAAGCGCCTGAACTTCGGGGTCGTTTTCAATCTCTTCCGGGCTGCCTTCTTTGAAAATGCGCCCGTTGTGCATCATCGTCACGGACTGGGCGACACGCAGAGCAACGTCCATGTCATGTTCGATAATGATAAAGCCCATATGCGCCGGTAGGCCGGTCAAAATCTCAACCAGCTCAGAGCGTTCAGTGGGCGATAGGCCCGCCGCAGGTTCATCAAACAGGATAAACCGCGGCGCTCCGGAAAACGCCATCGCGATCTCTAGTTGACGTTGTTGACCATACGAAAGCTCTGCAACGATGGTGTCACGGACGTCCTCAAGATGAACCACTTTGACCAGTTCTTCAGCGCTGGCTATCAGTGCATCATCCGCCTTCGGGCGGAGGAAAGAAAAGCGACCCCGCGACACGCCTCTGCAGGCGAGATAGATATTGTCGAAGACCGATAGACCCGCAAACAACAGCGAGATCTGATAAGTCCGCCGCAAACCACGCCGTATGCGTTCCTGGGGCGGGAAGTTTGTGACGTCTTCGCCGAACAGCTTGATCGTGCCCGCCGTCGGAGGGAAATCCCCAGAGATACAGTTGAAAAGGGTGGTTTTGCCCGCGCCATTTGATCCCAGGATCGCGCGACGCTCGCCCGGTTGTACGGCGATATTGATATCTGTCAGGGCGGCAAGGGCCCCGAATTTTTTGGTCATTCCCGTCAGTTCCAACGCGTTTTCGCTGACAGTTTGGGTCGTGGTGCCGGTGGGTGTCAGGGCGTTCATAGGTTGCGCTCCTTCTTCTCAAGAAGGTGATCGCGCTTCTGCCAGTTGCGCAGTTTGTCCCAGAGCCCCAAAATCCCATCGGGTGAGAAATAGACAATGGCCAGAAAACCAAGCCCGATCAGAAGTTGAAACCGTTCGCCACCTAGCCCAAGGATCAACAGGAAATCACGGGCAAATGTTTTGAGAAGAACAAAGATAAACGCTCCGACAAAAGCCCCGATGGGATGGCGAAGCCCGCCCATGACCGCGATGACCAGAATGTCGATGGCCGCACCGATCCCGACGGTGCCGGGTGAGATCTGCGTCGATTGCCACGTCAGCAAGATGCCTCCGACACCTGCCAGAAGGCCCGAAAATGCATATGCCGCGACCCGGTGCGCCGTCACATTATACCCAAGTGCTGCCATTCGACGCGGATTGTCTCGGACACCCTGCAAGGCAAGACCAAAAGGCGCTCGGGAGAGATATAGCACCGCCAGAAAGGACACCGTCGCCCAAAACAGCGACAGGTAATAGAAAGCGACCGGATCGCGCCAGTTCACCCCAAAGAGAGCTGGGGGAACAACGGAGTTAAAGCCTGAAAATCCATTGAAAATATCGTAGTTCTGACGCGTGAAGTAAAAGAATGCCGCCGAAATCGCCAGTGTGATCATGATCGTATAAATGCCTTCGGTTCTGACGGCCAACCAACCAACCGCAGTGGCAAATAGGCACGCAATCGCCAAAGCCAACGGAATAGTCAGGTACCAGGGCCATCCCTGACTGACTTGACTGACGGCGCTGTCGCCAAAGATGGCCAACATGTAACCGGCCATGCCGGCAATCGACATCTGCACCAAAGAGACCATCCCACCATAGCCCGCCAGAAACATCAGGCTGAGCGCGATAATTCCAAGGATGAATGTCCAGCCAAATATCTGGAAAAGGACGAAATCACCGGCAAAGAGCGGCATCAGCAACAATAGAATTGCGACGGCCCAATATTGACCCGGGATACGTTCGATCCAGGCGAGATGTTTGCGATTGATCGAGGATGCGTTTTCCATTGGACTATCTTTCCCCCATGAGGCCCTGAGGCCGGAATGCAAGGACGACAACCATGATCAAGAATGTCAAAACGACAGCATAAGTTGGGAAGTAAACCGACCCGAATTGCTCCGCCACACCGATGATCAAAGCCCCTAAAGCCGCACCGGGAATTGACCCCATGCCGCCCACGATGACCACAACAAGCGAAGCGAGAAGAAAGCGGATATCTTCGCCGGGGGCAACTGATTGAAAGGTGCCGCCAACTACGCCTGCAATTCCTGCAAGCCCGGCCCCAAAGGCAAACACCCCTAAGAAAACAATCTGGATGCGCGCGCCAGTTGCAGACAGCATTTCGCGATCATCAACACCTGCGCGCACCAGCATCCCGATCCGAGTGCGGTTCAATACCAACCACATGGAGACACCCAATACCACCGCCGCAAAGAATATGACCATTCGAACGAGCGGGTATTTCAGGAAAATCAGCTCGCCGGTGGACCGCTTGACGCCCGTCGCAATGAAGGTCTCCATTGGGCCGGACAGCCAGTCAGGGGCGGCAATGTTGTAGAAATCCCCACCAAATCCCCAGAGCATCAGATCGGCAAGAACAATGGAGATACCAATTGTTACGAGGGTCTGTCGCAGATCCTGCCCTTCAAGCTTGCGAAACACATAGAGCTGCATCAAAACGCCAAGGCATCCCACAACAACAAACGCGACGGGAAAGGCCATCAGCCAGTAGCCTGTCCATTCGGCTGCGAAATAACCTACATACCCCCCGAAAAGGTACAGTGAACCATGCGCCAAATTAACATTGCGCATCAGGCCAAAAATCAAAGTAAAGCCGCTGGCGACTAGAAAATATAGCCCGCCCAATGTGATGCCGTTCAAAAGGGCGCTCAGAAAGACTTTCTTTTTGCCGATCACGTCAACAAGGAATGGCGGCCAAAGTGCAAAGATTAGCCAGACAAAAACCAGAGTGGCAAAGCCGATGATTACCGTCCAGATCGGGTGATTGCGGGCAAAGACCCGCATCACGAACACACGTTGCAGAGTGGTGTCAGAATATCAGTGTTCGCGATTCGGTTCATGATTTCCTCCCAGAAATCCCGGATTGGTCCGGGCTATGGGAAGATCATAAGTTGGTCAGCGTTTCAGAGCCGTACCCGAAAGTCTTACGGATTATCCGGCCATAGCAAAAGATGAACCGTGTTTGCTTGCTACCCGGCGATACTCTGACGGAGGGATGCCCACATTCGTTGAAAAGAAGCGCGTAAAGCTGGCCTGCGATGAAAACCCGAGTTCAAACGCAATGTCGGTCACCGTTTTTTGGGTGTTCAAAAGGTCATCGATCGCGTGCTCCGAGCGAAGTGTATTGAGAAAAATATTTGGCGTGACGCCCATCTGTTTTTTGAACAGCTTAAAAAAGTGCGGCCGCGAAAGCCCCACATCGCGGGCCAGAGTTTCCATATCGACGTCTTCTGACATGTTGCTTTGCATCAAACGCATGCTCCGGCGGATACGATAGTCACTAAACCTGCTAGAGATGCTCTTTAAAACGCTGTCAGGCATGCGTTCATTCCAGGAGCTTTCATAACAGTTTCGGGTCAGATCAAACAACAACCTGTCGAAATCAGCTGGGTCGTCCTCATCCAGTAAAAACTTTGTCAGATTGCCAACCAGATTGCGCGCCAGTTCGGTCAGGACAATTTTCGGGTTGCCAAATTGCATGGCAAATTCCGCCGTGTTGCAATTCTCCAGAAACCAAATCGGCTTAATATAGAGAACCAAACACAAGCATTCGCCGCTACCATCGACAGCAAAACTATGGGGCTCCCATGGGCTGACGGCGGCGGCATGACGTCGATCGATCAAATAGGATTTTCCAGTCACAGACGCCGCGGCGGCATTGCCATCCACGTGGAAAAGCAGATGCCCTTCACGGTGCGCGTGCGGGATCATCTCCCTGTCCATACGCAGCAGCGATGCGCGTCCAAACGCGCCGTGGCATACCGAAATAGCATTGCTCATGGTATCGCTCCTTGGTGCCTGTTTCCTTCAATAGATATGGTTAGACACCCAAGCGTGACTCGCAAGTCTGCTCTATGGCAATAGCCATGTGCCAAAAAACAGACTGTAAGTCACGCCGCGATGGGGCAGTTGTGGGGAAAGTAGGGCGCTTATGGAGCAGTATAGGCTGTCTTAACCGTGGTATAGAATTCTTTGGCATAGCTGCCTTGTTCACGTGGGCCAAAGCTGGAATTCTTGCGCCCGCCAAAGGGGACATGATAGTCTACACCGGCCGTTGGCAAGTTGACCATAACCATCCCAACCTCGGACTTCCTTTTGAAATCGCTGGCATATTTCAAACTTGTTGTGCAAATTCCAGCCGACAAACCAAACTCGCTGTCATTGGCGACAGACAGCGCTTCGTCGTAATCGCGCACCCGGATGACCGAGGCGACGGGGCCGAACACTTCTTCGCGGTTGATGCGCATGTCTGGGGTCGTATCGGTGATCAATGCAGGGCTTAGATAATATCCTTGTGTATCGCGCTTCAAAAGAGCGCCGCCAGTGCGCAGGTTGCCGCCCTCGCGCCTTGCGGTCTCAATATATGCGCAATCTTGTTCAAGTTGAGTGGCGTCTGCCACAGGTCCGATATCGGTTCCCGGCTTTAGAGCGTGATCAACGACCAGATTGTTCAGCCGTTCAGCCACAGCCTCGACAAAACGCGCATGGATGCCTTCGGTCACGATCAATCGAGATGATGCTGTGCATCGTTGGCCGGTTGAAAAATACGATCCATTCACTGCCACATCGACAGCGACATCAAGATCAGCATCATCCAAAATCACTAAGGGGTTTTTACCGCCCATTTCCAATTGCAACCGGCGCATATGCGGCAGGCTGTCTTTCGCGATGCGAGCTCCGGTGCCGACAGACCCGGTAAACGTAATCGCGTTCACCCGCGCGTCATCAACCATGCATTGTCCCACTACGGAACCCGCACCCATTACCAGATTCAGAACACCTGCCGGAAGGCCTGCTCGGTGCAGAATATCCACAATCACCCACGAACAAGCTGGCACCAGTTCGGCTGGCTTGAAAACAACCGTGTTACCGTAACAAAGTGCTGGCGCGATCTTCCACGCGGGGATCGCAATCGGAAAATTCCAAGGCGTTATGATCCCGACTATACCGGCAGGTTCGCGGGTAATGTCCACTTCTACTCCGGGTCGCACGGAGGCAACTTTGTCACCGGTCAAACGCAACGATTCCGCTGCAAAGAACAGAAATATCTGCGCGGCCCGAACTGTCTCGCCGATCCCTTCAGCAAGTATCTTTCCTTCTTCGCGGCTTAGAAGCTCACCAATTTCATCTTTGCGGCGCATGATCTCATCTCCCGCCGTCTTAAGAATGTCGTGCCGCTTCTGTGGCGTTGACAGCGACCAAGACGCAAAAGCAGCGTCAGCGGCTGAAATTGCATCTTGTGTTTCTGCCAGTCCTGCCTGCGCAAAACTGTCGATGACATCCGAGGTATCACTTGGGTTTATGTTTTCAGACGCGTGGCTGGTCGTCAGCCATTCACCATTGATCAAAAGAGGGCGCATTTATTTTCCTGCTCATTCAAGGGGGTGGTGCCAGTAGCGGCATCAGTATCTCTTCCGTGATTGCACTAGTCCCCCAGGATATTTGTGCGGACCGGATCGTTCTTTGGATGTCGGATTGGGTTAAGCCCAATTCTGAAAGGCTCTGAGGTAAAGGAAGGTCCGTCAGGAACTGTTTCAATCCTTCAGGCAGACTCATGCGCAGCGGAATGTTGAAGACCGATTTTAGCTGATCGTATCGGGCATTTGTCCTGTCCGTCGCCTGGAATTCCAGCACGGCGGGCAGCAAAAGTCGCGAAATAGCGCCGTGATCAATTTGATCATTCGCATCATGCGCAAGCGCGCTGGCCAGTGACTGGATAATCCCCACACTTTTTTGCTGTGCTAGCATGCCATTCAACGAGGCTGCCATCAGCTCGCGGCGGCCATCAAGGGTGTCTGTGGCGATGGTCGAATGTAAATTCTGTGCTGTCCGGATCACCCCGTCCAGAGCGATGCCATCTGCGGGGGGATTGAAAGCATCTGAAACATACGCTTCGACACAACGGACCATAGCCGTCACGGCGGCACTTGCTGTTCGTTGAGGTGTCTCACCTACTGTCAGGGTCGGATCGCAAATGATCACATCCGGTTGGGCGAACGCTGCTGGTTTGGGAAAAGTTTCATCGGCCAGAATTTGAACATTGGCGTGGAATGTGGGCAGGTTTTCAATTCCGGGGACCGCAAAGAAGTAAGGGGCGCATTTTCTTGTGTTGATATTTTGGGCAGCACCATCTCGATCGGCACTGGACACGGACCACCCACCAATCGCAATCGCATTAGAATTCCCAAATGCGATGACGACATCTGCTTTATGCGAAACGCGGGCAACGTTCAGTGCTTGGATGTCCGCTTCAACAATGCGGCCTGTGGGGATCGGATGAAGTGCAATTTCACTGCGATATGGGAAACCCGAAATGAGGCGATCCAAAAAATCGGTTCCCCCAGCGTATCCGTTTTGAAAAACGACCAAAGGCCGCGTGCACTGGTTCCGTTCCATTTCAGAATGCAGCGCGTCCTCAAGGACGCTATCTGCAAAATGCACGCGTGAAAGATAATTGATCAGTGTCATGTAAACTGCCGCGTATCAGTTTGGAATATTCGCCCGGCAGTAAAGTCCACCGGGCGACTGCGTTTTTTTGACTATTCGTAAGACGCCAAACACGCTGGTGTGTCCCTGCTTGGCAAACCGATTTGAGCAAATGCCTCTGGATCGATACCAAGTTGCTGGTTCACGTTTTCAACCATCGACACCATTTTTGTTGATAGTGTCCCATCTTCATTCTCGATCACTTCCGAGACAAAGTTAGCAGCAATTGCCTGACGATTTTCATCCAGACTGATCGTGCCGGTCGGCGACTCAAGCTCCAACGAACTCAGGCAAGTCCGAAACGCTTCTTGGCCTTCGCCAAGATCGCCGCCGGTTTCGTCAATGCATGCCAGTGCCGCAGAAGTGGCTGTATAGTATGCTGTTGCCAGCAGTGAAGGGCTTGGAAAGCGGTCTTCCGGTTCAAAAGTGTTCTGATAGGAAGCAACGTATTCTTGCCATCTTGGATTGTCCCAACTGTCCGCTTGCGGACCCGCTGCAGGTGTTCCAATCAACGCATTCTTTGCGTTGCCCGTTGAATTCAACACAGTGCCGTCAACCATGAGAGAGCCGCCTATCAACGCAGCGTCGCCGCCTGCCTGCTGGTACTGGCCCAAGAAGTTCACGGCATCTCCGCCACCCAGTCCAAGATAGATTGCGTCCACATCATCCGGCAAAGCCGCGATAATGGACCCGAAATCCTTGGTACCCAACGGAACCCAGAAACGTTCAGTCACTTCGCCACCTGCGGCACAAAATTCGGTTACGACGCCGAAGACCTGTGTGTAGATGAAGGAGTAGTCTTCACCTACGGTCGCAATCGAGCGGTAACCTTTTTCGTTGTAAATGTAGTCCCCTAGACCCACGGACCACTGCGCGCCATCTGTATTGAACCGAAAAAAGTTTTCAGCTGGGGTCACATATGTTGTTTCCTGTGCAGCCGAAGACCCGTTCAAAAAGGTGATATCTGGTTGGGTCTTGGCATAATCTCGGATCGCAATTCCTTCGGAACCTGAGAGTGGACCAATAACGATATCCACGCCGTCCTGTTCAACCACTTTACGGGCCGCACGTACGGCGCTGTCCGGGCTGGTATCAGTGGATGCGATGACGATCTCAATCTCACGTCCTCCGGCCGTGTAACCTGCTTCTGTCAGGGCTGTTTTTAGCCCCCTTACGCCATCTTCGCCAAGAACCGTGTAGGTCCCTTCGAGTGTGGCCAGAACTCCAATTTTCAACGGCTCCGCGATAACGCCAGAAGCTGAAATCGCCAAAGCTGAAGCTACCATTGTGACACTGTATTTCATTTGTTCCTCCCAAAAAATTTGACCAGACTAATTTGTTAACCCGGTTGCGTTATTATTTGGGAAGATGCGAATTCCGCCAATTCCACACAGTTTCATGCTGTACCTGACCGTCTGTTTCTGACGGTTGCTCTTTGTGCTTCTGCACTCTCTCATTACTGAGAATGGGTCGATCTTTCGACGGTCGGTGTCTGCATTCATCGCCTCACTTCAATTGGTTAGGATTGCAGCACTCGCCCCCGAGGGTTTGCTAGATGGTTGTTTCCGTCAATCAGAAACACAGCTTTGATCGATTGCACAAAATTACTGCGAAACCTGGAGGCTGTGAGTCGTAGGAGCGCTCTTGCTGTGCCTTGACTGAATGGCGATTTTGTCGCTGCACTGCAGCACAGACTATCATGCACCTGCAACGAAGAAACCGAATTTACAGGTTGGGCTCGAAGCCGCCATGCGGTGTCGAAGCAATGGTAGATGAATTGGCATTCTGAGACATGCCGTTGGTGACAGCGGCCGTCATATAGACCAAGTTACTCAAAATGTTACTAAATATAGAAGCAACCTCATGATAGCGTATCATTCCCTTTCGTTTAGGGGTAGCTCCAGATTTTCCAGCATGCGTCAACTGCGAGCCTGTGTTGACCAATTCTGCGGCTAGCACGAATGGCCGCTTCTGCTCTCGGAACGAATGTGATTTAACCGACAACTATGAAGCTTACAGACCATCATTGTGACGCGCTCGACGATATTCTCAATTGGCGTCGCGACGCCCGGCACTTCCATCGGCAACGCGCGTCCCTAGAGGGTCATTCAGGTGAACAGCGCTAACCAGCGTTCCCAAATCGTCGAAATCTTCGAGGTTTGCAACTCTGAGGCAACGGACACCTACGACAGCAAGACGCGTCACGAATACCTTGCTCTTAAGTTGGCGGGGTTGCGCGAGGCACCAGTCCAATTTTCCGTATTCACTGACCAAAACGTGGCTGAAGGACGTGGGCTTGGACGCGGAACGATGTCAGAAATGCTATTCTACTCGACTGTTATGGCAATTCACACGCTTTGGCTGGCCGCGCGTGCCGAGAATATCGGCTTGGGTTGGGTATCTATTCTCGACCCGACCGGTGTTTCCGCCGCGCTTGATGTTTCGCCAAGTTGGTCGCTTACCGGTTATCTCTGTCTTGGTTGCGCCGAAACAGAAACCGATACACCCATCCTTCACGAAACCGGCTGGCAAAAGGATACGCGGACCCACTGGCAGATTGTCTGAGCAACTGCTCGCACGCTGCCCCGTGATATAGACTGGTCGTTCGCGCGATGCGCATGAATCGCCGAATTGTCCGCGATGGGTGAGGTCGAACATGACGCGGCGAACGGTCGGTCCGAAATCCACCGAGATTGCAGCTTTAAATGGCCGCTTTCACGACGCAAGCCGCACCGCAGCGAAAAACTTGCCGCAAATGCGAGGGAATGCTGCGTCGGCAATAGCTGCACCTGCATCAGGCCGGTTTGTCCGCATGACGGACCTTAGCTGCGCCTCACACCAAGGTCTGCTAAGCGGGACGAAGCTGACATCCGGTTTTTGTAGTGAAGGTCCGCTATCCTGTGCACCGCCAACACGTTACCGCTAGGTTTTGGTTGCGCAAACCAACAGATAGGGCCAACGCATCTTGATCCCTTCCTCGTCACGAAATGCTTCAGCGCCTTGTCTGATATCGTTGATTATTGCCTGCTTGGCATCTGACGCCTGCGCGTCAATGAGCATGGGTGCACGGACAATTCCTTTGTAAAGTAAATCGAGCAAGTCGTCGCCAGTCTGGCCGCGCCAGATGGCGACCTTCTTTTGACAGGTAACCGAAACGAAGCCGGAGGCCAAAAGCACTTTTTCTGCTTCCGCGGCCTGTGCAAATCGAAAAGGCGGCGGTGCGGGGGGTAAATCGACGTCCATCGTACCGTGTTTGTTGATTGCGGTCATCAAAAGGCCCATCATCTCCCACCCTTCGTCGGGTGGAAGCCAAGCGGTATAGGCATAGGACCCGCCCGGCTTCAGCACGCGGGCGGCCTCTGAAATGGCGCTGTCAGAATCAGCGACGTGCCACAGCCCAAAAGCACAGGTCACCGCATCAAAAATCGCGTTTTCAAAGCTCAGCTCTTCGGCGTCCCCGACTTCAAACTCTGCGGCCGGCACACGTGACCGAGCAATGTTGATCATCGGTTCCGCAAAATCCACGCCCGCCACTTTGGCTCCACCAAGAGCAGCAGCTTCAGCGAGATCCCCAGTGCCACAACAGATATCAAGCAAACGACACCCAGAGATATTCCCCAAACTAGCAAGCAACGGGTCAATCGCCTGTCGGGTTACACCAGCGAAATGATCGTCATAGAAGTGGGCTTTCTCAGCCCATCCCTGGTGTTCCAATTCTTTAAAGCTCGTCATGTAACTTCCCAGTTTCTCGTCGTAGTAAAGACTACAGGAAAAATGAGCACAGGGCGAATGCGGCCATTCATCGATGGTGCAGCATCCGTAACTCAGGGCCGTTCTTGTCTTGGTCGTCATTCATTCGCGTAGGGCTACGAAGTCCTTATTACACCTCACAATCCATCAGACGTTCTACTCAAGCATGATTACGATCAATTCATGAGGTCTGTATTGTGCTAGAATAAGACGACAACCAATGGAGGAGAAAATGCGCTATATCACAATAACCACTTGGGAAATCGCGGACGGAACTGATTTCGATATTTCTATGCGTGCAATCGAAGAAAAACGCCTTCCCGCTCTTAAGGGTTTCGGGGCAAATCGCGTCACCGTTATACGCACCAGTGATCGGACCAGCGCCGCCATCACAGAATGGCCAGACAAAGCAACGAGGGATTCGGCGGAGTTAAAAATCAACGAGGTTCGCAGATCGGTCCACAGAGAGGACATGACGCGCATGACAGGGGAAATGAGGGGTGAAATCATAGCGGACATTTAACGCCAGTTCTCACCGCAGGAATATTGCGAAAGTCATCAGGGGCAGCTTTCGGGAAGCTGCACTGCAGCGCAGCGGGGTCAATCAATGTCTCTATTGGGCCGCGATTGCCTTTGACACCTGGAACCCGCAATCAAGACGCTTCGCTGCCTCCAAGGTCCGCAAGTAACCCTATTCTATCCAGACTCCGTGCACATTCATTGTCTCAAAACCGTTGGGTCTACGCCGAGCAAACATGCAGCCACGCAAGACGGTGCGATAACTGCTATACTGCAAGGAAGGAGGACCCAATGGTCAAGATTGATACAACCCCCGCATGCCAGACCGTCATCACCACGTTCGAATGCTCCCCAGGCACCTGCGCTGATATAATGGACAAGTTGCAGGGAGCCTATCGCGATTTCATCTCTCAACAGCCCGGCTTCATCGCCGCGGGTTTGCACGTTAACGACGCGCAGACGCGGATAGCAAACTATTCACAATGGGCGAAACGTGAGGACTTTCAGGCGATGCTTCGTAGTGAAGAAATGAGAGTACGGAACCGCGAGATTGCAGGGCTTGCCACAAGCTTCGAGCCGGTGATGTATGAGGTGGCGGGGGTGTTCTGAGAGCCGTCCGGTGCTCGGAGACCGAGTGACAGCTTTGCATGTAGGCTGTAAGTTTGTCTCTTCCAGTTTTTCGCACTTATAGCGAATGTCGGCAATGCGGGCTGCAGACGCAGCATCCCAAGCTCATGCTGGATGGCCGGTTAGGGCCGGAAGTGACAACCGGCACGAAGGGCGGGAAACGGACTTTCGCTGCGGTTTGCATAGAAGTCTGCTGTACGAGGCGAAGCGGACCTTCGTACATTCTGCAGCGATATGAACCCATCAAAGGCAGCCGTGCGGGCATTATTATTTAATTAATTAGCTCTGAAGAATATGCCACGAATTAATCTCAGCTCCATTTTGTACAGATAGCTATCGACCGCTGTAGTAGCAGCGAGCCGAGAACCCAGATGTTTGCGTGTAAGATTCCGTCCTAGAAAGATTTCTAAACCGCGCGCCTGGAGTGATACGGATACCATATTCGCGGGCCGC
>Ga0115562_1002006_pt1 | contig 14551 bp, 11 predicted proteins | sample COGITO_mtgs_1105_6_FD_87200 | JGI IMG/M metagenome (GOLD analysis project Ga0115562, IMG submission 87200) | Pelagic marine microbial communities from North Sea - COGITO_mtgs_110516 | ecosystem: Environmental > Aquatic > Marine > Epipelagic | place: Germany:Helgoland, sampling site Kabeltonne...
CCAGAATAGCCGACTTCGCACCAGCCAAAGCCCATGCCCTCTTGCAGCATACGCGCGATTTTTGCGACGTTGCCGTTGGCGTCCGGGTCAGAGGCCCCGCGCCCGATCACAACAAGGCAGGTCTCGGTCAGGGGCATATCGCCATGTTCAGCATTCGCCTGATCAACAGCAGCCTGAATACGACCAGCGGCGGCGGCGATCATTTTTGGATCGACACCGAGTTCACGGCCATATTGCACCTTGATGTCATGTTTGGCGGCATAGGTGTTCAAAACGGTGGGGATGTCATTCTTGGCGTGCATTGCAGCAAAGAGCATGCCCGGCACAGCCAAGATACGCTCGCAGCCTGCTTCGCGCAGCTTGTCCAGACCATCGCGGATCACCGGATTTGCGAATTCCAGATAGCCATAATCCGTCATCCAGTCATCGGGCAGATAGGCAGGTAACTTGTCAGCCAAAGTCGCAAATTCATCAACCGCGGATTGGCTCCGCGATCCGTGGCCACAGATCATGACACCGGTTTTCATGCTGTTTCCTCTTCCAGATCTTCTTCGGCTTCTGCAGCGGCTTCCTTGCTTTTCTTGCCCTTCAGAATACCCCAAACGGCCGCAATACCCGCAAGACCAATCGCTGCACCGGCAATCCAGTGATCATGACCCGCCACATCGGCCCAGTGGCCGGGGTGGGCCATTGCCGATGATCCGGTCAACGTCAGCAAAAATATCAACAGCCCCCGCATAGGCGTTCTCCCTTTTTATCGCACTGCCAGAGAGCCCGTTTGCCGGGTCTGGACGACGAGATGCGCAGTCCCCTTTTTGGGTCAACCGTGCCGTCTCCAACCTCTCTGGCCTTCAAATGGCTTCGTCGAAGGGACGTATAGTCTGCAGGTTGCGGCAGGGCAAACGCTTAAGCGACGCATAGGTGCCAAGGGGCGGCAAAGGCACTTCAGGTAAAGCTCTGTGCACAAACGCACGGAAGGTGCGCCCTCTCGGCAGTTGGTTCACTGACGCAAAGTCGCTACTTCATGCTCAACGCAATGGAAGGATTATTGAAATGGGCCAGTTAGTCGATGGCGTGTGGCATGACGTTTGGTACGACACCAAGAACACGGGCGGCGCATTCGTGCGCAAAGACGCGCAGTTTCGCAACTGGATTACTGCAGATGGTTCTGCCGGTCCTTCAGGCGACAGTGGGTTTAAGGCGGAAAGCGGGCGCTACCACCTTTATGTGTCTTACGCCTGTCCTTGGGCGCACCGCACGCTGGTCTTTCGGCAACTCAAAGACCTGACCGATCACATCACTATTTCAGCAGTTCATCCGGACATGTTGAGCGATGGGTGGACCTTCGAGACCGATGAGCATGGCGCCACCGGCGACACACTTTTTGGGTTTGCTTTTGCAAGAGACATCTACACAAAGGCTTTGCCCGACATGAATGGCCGCGTCACCGTGCCGATCTTGTGGGACAAAGAACGCGAAACGATCGTTTCAAACGAAAGTTCCGAGATCATTCGGATGTTCAATTCGGCCTTTGATGGCATTACGGGGAATACAGAAGACTACTGGCCAGAAGAACTCCGTGATGACATCACGCCGGTAAATGACCGCATATATGACACCCTGAACAATGGCGTTTACAAATCTGGGTTTGCTACCTCGCAAGAAGCCTATGACAGAGCGATACATCCATTGTTTGATACTCTGGATTGGCTCGAAGAGCGCCTGAGCGATAACCGCTATCTGATGGGCGATCAGCTCACCGAGGCCGATTGGCGGCTTTGGACAACATTGGTGCGCTTCGATCCGGTCTATCATTTGCACTTCAAATGTAACCGCAAGCGGATTGCAGACTATCCAAATCTGTCAGGCTATATGCGCGAGCTTTATCAGGTGCCTGGCATCGCTGAGACGGTGAACATGCACCACATTGTGCGTCACTATCATTATAGCCATGAAACCATCAATCCGCATCGGATCATCCCGATCAACCCTGAACTAAACTACGATGCGCCTCACGGCCGGAGTCTTTGAACCCATAGTGATGCACAATCGCAGCAAGGTCGTCAGGCGGTGTCGCGGTTTTGACAAAGGCGCGCGCATTCGCAGCGTGGTTGAAGATCGACCCGTCTGAGAAAAAGGTGGTGTCGGTCACAAAGACAACATTGGCGTCGGGCTGCCGGAATTGCACAAGATCAGCCACCGCCAATGCGCTGCCTTCCGACAGCACAAGATCAAGGACGATCACGTCGAAAAGATAGGACTGAATGACCTGCAGCGCATTTTCGGCTGTTGAAACGAGCATCACATCCACGTCAAGCCGTTCCAGATGGCGCTGCCAAAGGCGCCCCAAGCCTTCGTTTCGTTGGACAATCAAAGCCTGCATGTTTTCCCACCTTTTAGTGTCCTTTGAGGTCGACAAGAATTGATTTTCGACCTCTTCAGAGAACTCCTCTGCCCAATGTGTTAACGAAGTGTTAACTCCGAAACCCAACTGCACCAAAGGACAGGTTATTGCCGACGGCCTTGTGTTAGGGGCAAGAATCCGCTTGAAAAGCGCGAACAAAAAAGAGGCAGAGAAGCATGACGACCTGGATAACGATTTGCGACACCTGCAAGCAAGAAGGCTGGGACGCCGGAGATATGTCCCAAACCGATGGTGAAGCCTTGGCAACACTGATTGAGGCGGCTGCTACTGGCCTCAGTGCCGTCAGAACACGGCGTGTTTCTTGCCTGATGGGGTGCAAGAAAGCGTGCAATGTAGCGATACAGGGTGCGGGCAAACTGAACTACACCTTAGGTGAATTTGAACCAACAACCGAGGCCGCAAGCGGCATCGTCGCCTATGCATTAGCCCATGCCGGATCTGACACCGGTCAGGTCCCATACAGAGCATGGCCGCAGGCTGTGAAAGGTCATTTTGTGACACGTCACCCGCCATTGCCACTAGACGAATGAGCGAAAAGCGCGACCACGGGGGCGGGCTTGATGCCGCAATCACCCAATTCGGCGGGGTGCGGGCGGATTGGCTTGACCTATCGACGGGCATCAATCCGGTGCCCTACCCCATGCCGACACTGCCCAAAGATGCATGGACCGCATTGCCAGACGAAGCTGCGTTCACGCGGCTTTACGCGCTCGCCCGCAGCTTTTGGAACGTCCCCCATGAAGCCGCGGTCATCGGCGCCACCGGCGCATCTGCGATAATCGCAGCCTTGCCGCGGGTGATTCCGAAGGGCGAAGTCTGCATTCCCGGCCCAACGTATAACGAACACGGCGCGGCCTTTGCGGCGTCCGGCTGGCGCTTGGGTCAAGACCCAAGCCACGCAATGGTCGCAGTGCATCCCAACAACCCAGACGGCCACATTTGGAAGGTCACCGATCTAGACGCCACCTATACAATCATTGACGAAAGCTTTTGCGATATAGCGCCCGATCAATCCTTGATCCATCTGGCTACCCGCCCGGGTACAGTTGTGCTGAAAAGTTTTGGCAAGTTTTGGGGGCTTGCCGGTCTGCGCCTTGGCTTTGCCGTTGGCGACCCAGTGATCATCGCTAAACTGACCGATCTTCTGGGCCCTTGGCAAATCTCTGGTCCCGCTTTGGCCATCGGAGCCGAAGCCTTGGCCGATCCTGCTTGGGCCGCTGAGACACGTCTGCGATTGGCCAGCGACGCCGTCCGCATGGATACATTGCTGACAAACAGCGGCGCAGAGCTCGTTGGCGGCACAGCCCTCTTCCGGCTTTACAAAGTTGAGGACGCCAAGGTGGCGCAAGACCAGCTCGCCAAACATCGCGTTTGGTCGCGTGTCTTTCCTTATGCCCCCGACTGGTTGCGATTGGGCCTACCGGCACCTGACCGTTGGGCGCAGCTGGAAGCCGCGTTTTGACCCTGATACTCGGCATGTTGCTGGACGCACTGTTGGGAGAGCCACGGTGGCTATGGTCACGCATCCAACATCCCGCCGTTCTGATGGGCCGTCTGATCAGCTGGTGTGACAGGCATTTCAACTCAGGCGCCCGCCAGCAACTGATGGGCACTCTGACAATTGCTGCGCTTTGCATCGCGGCGGGAGCATTGGGGGCGATCATTCAATTTGCGCCGGGGGCGATCCTTGATGTGATCATCCTTGCGATCCTGCTGGCGCAGCGCTCACTTGTGGAACATGTGCAAGCAGTCGGCGACGCTTTGCGGCTATCACTTGGGGATGCACGGCGCAGTGTCGCGATGATTGTCGGGCGCGACACCAAAACAATGGACGGTCCGGCAGTCGCACGCTCTGCCATAGAGAGTGCCGCCGAAAACCTGTCCGATGGGGTCATAGCCCCGCTTTTTTGGTTCGCAATCGGCGGTCTACCGGGACTGCTGATCTACAAGATCACCAATACAGCTGACAGTATGATCGGCTACCGCACACCCGAGCACGCAGAATTCGGCTGGGCTTCAGCAAGGCTTGATGACCTGCTCAACTTGATCCCGGCTCGCTTGACCGCACTCTTAATCTGGCTCGTGACCTCGCGTCCGCTTCCCAAAGCAATATGCGACGAGGCCCCCCTCCACCGGTCCCCAAATGCCGGATGGCCAGAGGCTTCGATGGCACACGGCCTTGATATCGCACTCAGCGGACCACGCAGTTATGACGGGGCGCTGCGGGACTATCCGTTCGTCAATGGGGGCGGTGAACGCTCGCTTGAAGCAGACGACGTCGACCGCGCAGTTGCCGTGCTTTGGAAAACCTGGGCGCTCTGCCTCGGCATAGCATGCACTGTCGCACTTGCCGCACAACTGTTCTGATCGGCAACAACCCCCGCATGTCGCGGTCCAGACTTGCGCTGCCACGCCTCCCTGATACGGTCCGCCCGAACGATTAATCCGGAGACCACTATGCGCATTGCAGCCCTCGCCCTTTCCCTTCTCGCAAGCACAGCGACGGCACAAACCTGCGGCGGGCCGGTCAACGCATTCATCGATGGGGTCAAGGCCGAAGCACGCGCAGAAGGCATTCCCGCGCAAACAATTGATGCCTTCTTTCAAGGCGCACAGATTGAACAATCCGTCATCAACGCGGACCGGTCGCAAGGCGTATTTCAACGCGACTTCATCAGTTTTTCACACGCTTTGATCAGTCAGAACCGGATCGACAATGGACGGACCAACGGGCAACGGCTCGACAGCACCTTTGATGCGATCGAGGCGCGTTTTGGGATCCCACGCGGCGTGCTGCTTGCATTCTGGGCCTTTGAAACCGACTACGGACAGGTGCAAGGCAACTTCAACACGCGCAACGCATTGCTGACACTGGCGCATGATTGTCGGCGACCAGATCTCTTTCGCCCGCAACTTATTGCAGCAATCGAGCTTTTCCGAAGGGGCGGCATGAACCCAGCCACGACGACAGGGGCCTGGGCGGGCGAAATTGGACAATTACAAAAACTCCCACGCGAAATCGTGCGCCAAGGCATGGATGGGGATGGTGACGGCGTCGTCGATCTGAAGGGGTCTTCACCAGACGCGTTAATGACCGGGGCGAATGTCCTGTCATCACTTGGATGGCGCGCGAACGAGCCTTGGTTGCAGGAAATTGTGGTTCCAGACAATCTTGATTGGGCCAAGACCGGACTAAACCACAAAGCAAGCGTACGCGATTGGGCTGCACGCGGGGTCCGTGCCCGTGAAGGTGCGCTAGGGCCCGCAAACCTGCAAGCCTCGATCCTTTTGCCGATGGGGCGGAATGGACCCGCCTTTCTGGCCTATCCAAATTTCGAAGTGTACTTCGACTGGAACAAGAGCTTTGTCTATGTGACAACAGCCGCCTATTTCGCAACACGGCTTGGCGGGGCGGCAGTCTATGACGCGGGCAACCCCACACCTGCACTCAGTGGCGCGCAGATGCAGCAGCTGCAGCAAAAGCTCACGCAACGCGGCCACGACGTGGGTGGTATTGACGGGATCTTGGGGGCGATGACGCGTGCAGCGGTTCAGGCAGAACAAGTCAGACTTGGGCTCCCTGCGGATGCTTGGCCAACGACGGACCTTCTAAACCGGCTCTAACATCAAAGGCGGTTTAGCTCGCGTTCGGCAAGCCACGCTACGCCACCCATGTCATTATTGGCCCAAAAATATCCCCGCCGGAGGCGCCGACCCTAGGCCACCATCGCTGCCGCGCGTTTCAGATCCACGGACACCAACTGCGATACACCTTGTTCGCCCATGGTCACGCCAAACAGGCGGTCCATCCGGCTCATGGTGACAGCATGGTGCGTGATGATCAGGAAGCGCGTTTCCGTGCGGCGGGTCATCTCATCAAGCAGATCGCAGAAGCGGGTAACGTTGGCATCATCAAGCGGCGCGTCCACCTCATCCAGCACACAAATCGGGGCCGGATTGGCCAAGAATACTGCAAAGATCAGCGCCAGCGCCGTTAGCGTTTGTTCACCGCCTGACAGCAGCGACAAAGTGCTCAGCTTCTTGCCCGGCGGCTGACACATGATCTCAAGACCAGCTTCCAGCGGATCATCAGATTCGACCAGCACAAGCTTGGCTTCACCACCACCAAAGAGATGGCTGAACAGAAGTCCAAAGTTCTCGTTCACTTGTTCAAAGGCTGTCAAAAGGCGTTCGCGGCCCTCTTTGTTCAAACTCGCAATGCCCGATCGCAACGCCGCAATCGCGGCCTCAAGATCGGCTTTCTCTGACACCAATCCATCATGCTCGACCTGCACCTCTTTGGCGTCTTCTTCGGCGCGCAAATTGACAGCCCCCAAGCTGTCCCGCTGGCGCTTCAATGCATTGACTTGCCCCTCCACCACCTCGGATGCAGGCATCTGGTCGACATCGGTCTCTAACGTCTCTAGCAACTTTTCAGGTGTGACTTCCTGCGCTTCCATAATCCGCTCTGCGGCATAGGCGACAGTCTCTTTGGCGGCATCCGACCGCGCCTCTGACCGTGCACGGGCCTCGCGCGCCTCAGAGGCTTGGCGCTCTGCTTCGCGCTCTTGATGCCCTGCCTCGCGCAACACGTTGTCCGCTTCTGCCAGCTTATCAGCGGATGCTTTGCGCCGCACTTCAGCCTCATCAATCGCGTCAGCCAGCTCAGCCCGCTTTGCTGCGATTTCCTCTGGTGCAGCCGTAGCCTCAGACAAAGCCGCCTCTGATTCCATCTTCCGCTCAGCCAGCTCAGCCGTCCGCTTATTGGCTGTCTCCAGCCGATGCTTCCAGCCGCTGATCTCTTTGGTGATCTCCTGGCTGCGCTTAAGGCGCATTTCACCTTCGCGGCGCACCTCATCATGGGCCGACCGACGCGACATCATTGTAATGCGCGCCGCTTCAACGGTCATTTTGACATCTTCAACAGACGCCCGCGCTGTATCAAGATCGCCCAAATCCTCGGCTGCTTTCTCTGCCTCAATTAAAGAACGACGCGCATTCAGCGCATCTTCCTCATGACGCTTCACAGCCAATCCAAGACTTTCCAGCTTGCCTTGCGACAGATTGCGGTCCGCTTCGGCACGGCTGGCCGCACGGTTCGCATCTGCAACCGCGCGATCAGCATCTCGGCGTGCTTGGCGAGCTGCATGATCGGCCTCGGTCTGTGCTTTGAGCATCGCGGTCAGCGTCTCATGCGCCTGTGAAGCCCCCATGGCGGTGGCCGATGCCTCTTCCAGATCGCGCTTCAGCTCTGTCAATCGGTTCAACTGCTGCAGACGCAATGCAGCCGCAGAAGGCGCGTCCTCTGCACCGGCGCGGAAACCGTCCCAGCGCCACAAATCGCCTTCGATAGACACCAGCCGCTGCCCCGGTTTCAGGTCAGCCTGCAACCGCGCACCATCGGCGGCATCCACCAACCCGACTTGGCTCATGCGGCGCGCGAGCACCTCAGGCACTGTGACATAGTTGGTCAGCGCCAACACACCCTCTGGCAGAGTTTGGGCAGATCCATAGCTAGGAAGCAAAGCCCAACCAGATTTGGCGCTGTCCTCAATTGCGGGCGCACGTAAGTCATCGGCGAGTGCTGCACCCAATGCCTTTTCATACCCACCCTGAACACGCAGTAGGTCAAGCACCTGACCGCCTTCAGCTGTATCCCGCTCCACAAGCTTCGCCAATGCGCCCACTTCGGCACGCAGTGCATTCGCTTCGCCTTCCGCCTCAGATCGCAAAGCACGCGCATCGCTTTCGCGCGATTGGGTGTCGGCACGCGCGCTCTCGGCGTCAACCAACGCCTGATCAGCTGCCTCAGCAGCGGCGACTGCCACTTTCTCGGCTTCCCCAGCGGCTGCAAAATCAGCCTCTGCCTTTGCCAGTGCCGACGCCGCTTCAGCCATAGCGGACTTGGCGCGCTCTGCTTCACCTTCGCTCTTTGACAGCGTTGTCCGGTTATCATCCAAAAGGCGCTGTGCCGACTGGTGACGTGCCGCCAATCTTGCCACATCTTCAGTCAATTGTGAGAGATCAGCTTCGCGTTGTTGCAGCACACCTGCGGCCTCGCGCGCGGCAACCTGCGCTTCTTCCAGACGCGCATCATGGCCCTCACCAGCCTTGCCTATCTCGCGCGCTTCCCATTCCAGCCGGTCAATCGTTTCGCCCGCATCCTTGTTCAGCCCGCTTTCGCGCTCCATATCGTGGCTCAACTGCTCAATCCGCGAGCGCAGTGTTTCGATCATCTCGAGTGCGCGTTCTTCCTGATCTTTCAGCGTATCGCGCTGGACCTGCAAACGCTGCAAGACCGCAGCAGCGATTGCCTCTTCTTCGCGCAGTGGCGGCAACGCCTCCTCTGCAACAGCCCGTCCCTTTGCGGCTTCACGCGCCGCTTTCTCTGCCTGTCCGGCTGCAGTCGTGCGTTCGCGCAACTGGTCAGAGGCAGCCAAAAGCGCCTCATCCGCTTCTTTCCAGCGACGAAACAACAACATGCCCTCAGCGCGTCTTAGCTTGTCACCAATCTCGCGATAACGTGCGGCCTGCTTGGCCTGACGCGCCAACTGGCTTAACTGAGCGGCCAATTGCTCGATCACATCATCTACGCGGGTCAGGTTTGTCTCGGCTCCGCGCAGTTTCAACTCCGCCTCATGGCGACGTTGATAAAGACCCGAAATACCTGCGGCCTCTTCCAAGATACGTCTCCGCGACTTGGGCTTGGCGTTGATCAATTCAGAAATCTGGCCTTGGCGCACCAAAGCAGGCGAGTGCGCTCCTGTAGAGGCATCAGCAAACAGCATCTGCACATCGCGGGCGCGCACGTCTTTCGCCCCTACTTTATACGCAGAACCAGCATCACGGGTGATCCGGCGGATGATTTCCAAATTATCATCGCCGTTGAACGCGGCAGGCGCCAGGCGTTCGCCGTTATCGATCACTAATGACACTTCCGCAAAGTTCCGGGCAGGCCGCGTGGCCGCACCCGCAAAGATCACATCTTCCATGCCGCCGCCACGCATCGCTGTCGGGCGGTTTTCGCCCATGACCCAACGCAACGCTTCAAGCAAGTTTGATTTACCACAGCCGTTCGGCCCCACAACACCAGTCAAACCATCAGCGATGACCAGATCCGTGGGATCTACGAAGCTCTTAAAGCCGTTCAGTCGTAGTTTGCTAAAGCGCAAGGTTGATAGCCCGTGTGATTCCTAAAGGTGGGAAAGCATCACCCCCCGTTGCACCGCGAGTCAACGCTCACGACGCTGCATGTGCCATGTTCCGCCATCTTATCCACAAGATATTGCGGTTTTGATCCGGTTTTTTCGATTAACGGCACTCACAGGGGCCGCTGACAGCCTTGGAAGTGTCGATTCTCTTCTAGACGATGAACCGCAAACAAAAGCACAAATGGTCGCGACGCCAAGACGGCTCTTGAAACTTCCCTCCCCTGACGCGAAAACCATCCCGCACATCTTTTTCTGATTGGACACCTCAATGCCCGCCAAGATTCCCGCAACCGTCGTCACAGGCTTTCTCGGCGCTGGCAAAACAACGCTCATCCGTCACATGCTGCAAAACGCACAAGGCAAGCGGATTGCGCTGATCATTAATGAATTTGGTGATCTTGGGGTCGATGGCGACATCCTGAAGGGCTGCGGCGATGAAGTCTGCACCGAAGACGATATTGTCGAGTTGTCCAATGGCTGTATCTGCTGCACCGTTGCAGATGATTTCATCCCGACGATGGAGGCGCTACTAGCCCGCAAAGACAAACCCGATCACATCGTGATCGAAACGTCTGGCCTTGCCCTGCCCCAGCCATTGATCCGAGCATTCAATTGGCCCGGAATTTCAACCAAGGTGACGGTCGACGGTGTCGTGACCGTTGTGGATGGCCGCGCCGTCCACGACGGCCAGTTTGCGCATAACGTGGCAGCAGTCGATGCCCAGCGCGCGCAGGATGAAAACCTCGACCACGAAACACCCCTGTCCGAATTGTTCGAAGATCAGATTGCCTGTGCCGATATGATCGTGGTGAACAAGATCGACCTGCTCGACGCAGCACAGGCGGATGCGCTTACAGCCAAACTCAAGGCCGAGTCGCGCGACGGCGTCCAAGTCGTAAAGGCCACCATGGGCGCACTGCCCGTTGATGTTCTGCTTGGCCAAGGCGTTGGTGCGGAAGGTGATCTTGCGGCCCGTCACGAAGTTCACCATCACCATCACCACGATGACGACGAAGACGATCACCACCATGATCACGAACACGAGCACGGCCATGACGAGTTCGAAAGCTTCATCGTCAGCCGTGGTGAAATAGCGGACGCCAATGCCTTCGCCGCACAAGTCGTCGATGTCATTCGCGCCCACAACATCCTGCGTTTGAAAGGTTTCGTTGCTATCGCTGGCAAACCAATGCGCTTGACACTGCAAGCTGTTGGCCCCCGCGTGGACACCTACTTTGACCAACCCTTCGGTGACGCCCCGCGCGAAACCCGTCTTGTTGTGATCGGTGAGGCAGGCCTCGATCAAGCGGCAATCACGGCTGCCTTGCAAGCATGATCATCGTCGAACGGACAGACCCGCATCATCCCCAGGCGACGGCTTTGCTCAAGCAAAGCCACGTCCTGATGCAAAGTCTGTTCCCGCCTGAGGATAACTTCTATCTGGACATCGACGATTTGGTCGCACCCAGTATCCACTTCTTCACCGCCCGCGAGGGTGAAGACATTCTCGGCACTGGTGCGTTGATGGTGAAAGATACTTACGGCGAAGTGAAGTCGATGTTCGTCTCCGAGGCCGCACGCGGCAAAGGTGTCGCAGCGGCACTGCTGCGACAAATCGAGGACACCGCGCGAGAAGAAAACATATCCTTGCTGAAACTAGAAACCGGCAACGTATTACACGCCGCCCACAGGCTCTATGCACGGCACGGGTTCGCGGAATGCGGCGTGTTTGGTGATTATGAAACGGGTAAGAGCTCGCTTTTCATGGAAAAGCAGCTGTGAGCTTACTCGGCCTTCTTTGCCTCAGCCGCTGCTTTCATCCGCGCAAGCAATTCTTCTTTGCTGGGGCGCTGGCCAAAGGGCTTTTTGCTACTCCCATGGGCATTATGCTCTTGATGTTTCGGTGCTTTTTTGCCCAATTTCGGTGCTCCTGCAGCTTTGTAGTCCATGGTCGTGACCTCTTGTTCGCGGGTTCTCTAACACGGGGATTACGCCGATGCACCTGCTAGCGGCCACTCCTGGTGCGATCTCTGACGGAACGGAACCTGTTGATCTGGGCCAGACACCCGCTGACGTCATTATCATTTCGGCGGCAGATACAGAGTTGGCCGCACTTTCGGACGCACGATCCGAAATGACTGACCCGCCAACACTGCGTTTGGCCAATATGATGCACCTGACCCATCCAATGTCGGTCGATCTGCATTTGGATGATTGCGCCACGAAATCGCGGCTGGTGATCGCGCGCATCCTTGGCGGTGCAGGCTACTGGAAATACGGGCTGATCCAATATGCAGCACGCCTGCGCGAAGCAGGCATCCCCTTCGCGGCCCTGCCTGGCGACGACAAACCTGACCCCGAATTGCGCGAACTCTCAACGGTCAGCGGCGAAGACTACGACACGCTGTGGTCCTACCTCGTCGAAGGCGGGCCCGAAAACAGTACTAACCTGCTGGATTACGCCAAAGCCATGCTGGACGGTGGTGAAAAACCAACCGCACCTGCACCTCTGCTACGCGCAGGCGTCTATTGGCCCGGCGCAGGGATTGCAGACCTCACAGCGGCCCAAGCAGGCTGGACGACAGGCGCGCCCATCGTGCCCATCATCTTCTACCGCGCCCTCGTCCAAGGCGGCGGTCTGAACCCCATCAACCGGCTGACCCGCAGCCTATCTCGCGCGGGGCTAAATCCCCTACCCATTTTCGTCGCCAGCCTCAAAGACCCCGTCAGCACAGCCACCTTGCACCATATCTTCGACAACGCACCTCCCGATGTCATCTTGAACTGCACCGCTTTCGCAGTCGGCAGTCCCCATGACGGCGACGACAGCCCACAAAACCCGCTCTTGAACAACAACGCCCCCATTTTTCAAGTTATTCTCTCCGGTGCTGCCGAAGCAACTTGGGCCGAAGGGCTCCACGGCCTCACCGCCCGCGACATCGCCATGAACGTGGCATTGCCGGAAGTTGACGGGCGCATCCTGTCCCGCGCGATCAGTTTTAAAGGCGAAGCCTTTTTCGACGAAGCCACCGAATGCCCGATTGCGACCTATCAGGCCCGGGGTGACCGGATCGACTTTGTCACACAGCTGACAAAAAACTGGACCTCCCTTCGGCGCACCTCCGCCGCAACCAAAAAGACAGCCCTCATCCTCGCCAACTATCCCAACAAAGACGGACGGCTCGCCAACGGCGTCGGCCTTGATACGCCAGCCGCCACAGTCCACGTGTTAAACCTGCTGAAATCCGAAGGCCACAACGTCACTCCACCCGCCGACAGCGCCACCCTCATGGCGCAAATCATGGCCGGACCAACGAACTGGCTCACTGACCGGGCGGACAAAGAGGGCGGCGAACTCCTCCCTCTGGATATCTACACCCAATACTTTGATGCACTCCCATGGGACATCAAAGAACAGATCACCAGCCGCTGGGGTAAGCCAGAAGACGACCCGTTTATCATCTTGCCAGAAAAACTCCCGCCGGAGGCTCCAACAGAACCCGCACAAACAGGTTTCGCTCTCAGCATCCACCGTTTCGGTAACGTGGTCGTCGGGCTACAACCCGCCCGCGGCTATAACATCGACCCCACCGATACCTACCATTCCCCTGATCTGGTCCCGCCGCACAACTACTTGGCCTTTTATTTCTGGCTGCGGCATCATTGGGGCGCGGACGCGATCGTTCACATGGGCAAACACGGCAATCTCGAATGGCTACCGGGCAAGGCGGTTGCGCTGTCTGAAACATGCTGGCCCGAGGCGGTCTTCGGTCCCACCCCGCACATTTACCCTTTTATCGTCAACGATCCCGGCGAAGGCACCCAAGCAAAACGCCGGACATCGGCGGTGATCATCGACCACCTGACACCACCGCTGACACGTGCCGAAAGCTACGGACCCCTGCGCGATCTCGAAGCACTGGTCGACGAATACTACGAAGCCGCTGGCGTTGACCCCCGCCGGATCGCGCATCTGCGCCGCGAAATCCTGTCACTGTCCGATGTAACAGGACTTGCAAAAGACGCAGGCTTCACTGGCGATCAAGATGGCGATCTGGGCAAGCTCGACGCCTATCTTTGCGAGCTCAAAGAAGCGCAAATCCGCGATGGCCTGCATATCTTCGGCCAATCCCCCATAGGACAACAAGAACGCGATCTCGCGATTGCTTTGGCCCGTGTGCCACGCGGCGATGGCAAACAGCACAACGCATCTTTGTTACGGTCGCTTGCGGCTGATCTGGGCATTACTATCGATCCGCTTGATTGTGACATGGCAGGCCTACCACCCGAAAAACCAGACGCCCTAGTTGATGGCACGACATGGCGCACCAACGGCGATACAATCGAAAAACTCGAAGCTTTATGTCAGCGGATGGTCGCGGGCGAAGAGCGTCCGCAAGGACCGATGAGCGCGGCAGTGCTCGCTGAGATCGAAACACACATCCTGCCAACAGTCCAAGCCTGCGGTGACGCCGAAGGAACCGCTTTACTGACTGCACTCTCCGGCCAATTCGTCCCGCCTGGACCATCTGGCGCACCAACACGCGGGCGTATGGATGTGCTCCCGACAGGCCGCAATTTCTATTCGGTCGACAGCCGCGCGGTTCCGACACCAACGGCATGGGCATTGGGTTGGAAATCGGCAAACCTGCTCATTGAAAAACACCTGCAAGACAACGGCGATTGGCCTCGCAGCATGCTCGTTACCGCTTGGGGCACCGCCAATATGCGCACAGGCGGCGATGATATTGCCCAAGCTTTAGCGCTGATGGGTGTGAAACCCACATGGGACAGCGCCAATCGACGGGTCACGGGATTTGAAGTCTTGCCCCAATCCGTCCTCGGCCGTCCCCGCGTAGATGTCACCTTGCGGATCTCCGGCTTCTTCCGCGACGCCTTCCCGCAACTGATCGCA
>Ga0115562_1002011_pt1 | contig 14536 bp, 11 predicted proteins | sample COGITO_mtgs_1105_6_FD_87200 | JGI IMG/M metagenome (GOLD analysis project Ga0115562, IMG submission 87200) | Pelagic marine microbial communities from North Sea - COGITO_mtgs_110516 | ecosystem: Environmental > Aquatic > Marine > Epipelagic | place: Germany:Helgoland, sampling site Kabeltonne...
ATCGCTAACCCTACCTTCTTTGAGTTGTTTGGTTTCACCCCTAACAGTTTCACTGGTAATCCAAACCTGCAACCTGAAGAGTCGACCAGCTGGGACTTTGGATTATCTGGCAGCCTTCTAGATGACCAAATTAGTTTTGACCTAACTTACTTTTCCGCAGACCTCACAGATGAAATTGAAACCGTATTTGATATGACTACGTTTACTTCATCACCTGTCAATCAGACAGGTAGCAGCCAGCGCCATGGTTGGGAGATGAGCTTGGACACCGCTATTGGCGAACAACTGTCACTATCGGCTCATTGGAATTTTTTGCACAGTCGAGAGCCTGATGCGCGGGTAGAGGTGCGACGACCTGAAAAAAGCGGCAGCATCAGTCTGCATTACGCATCTAGCAATGACCTAAGCCGCGTTAGTTTGCAGGTTCTACACAATGGCAAAAACCAAGACAGTGAGTTTATCTTTAGCACCGCCGAAGACAGGGTTACATTAAGTAGCTATACGCTAGTTAACCTAACAGCCAGTTATCAACTAAAGCCAAACGTCACACTGTATCTACGCGGCGAGAATTTGTTAGATGACGACTACCAACAGGTGTTTGGCTATCAAGCCCCGGGAGTTGGCGTTTACGCGGGCTTAAAGGCTCGATTCTAAACAACCGCAACGAAGCAAGCGTAAGACTCACCGCTTAACTAAACCTCTGAAACATGAATTTCTTCTGCAGAGGTTGTGGCGCTGAGTCACCAAATGGCTATCATGACCTTTATCAGATAATTGAGAAATGCAGATATGCGCATAGCTACTTGGAACGTAAATGGCCTACGTGCCCGCTTGGAGTACATTACTAAGTGGCTAGAAGACCGGCAACCCGATGTTGTTGGTTTCCAAGAATTGAAAACGCCAGACGATGTTTTTCCACTAGATCACTTCAAAGAGCTGGGTTACGAGGCCCTAGTACACGGGCAAAAAAGTTGGAATGGCGTTGCCATTCTGAGCAAGCACCCAGCACAACTTGTACAAACCGGCTTAGAGGGCCAAGGAGAATTTGGCTCACGTTTAATCACAGCAGATATCGACGGCAAATTTGAATTCACAACAGTTTACTGTCCTAACGGCAAAAACCTTGAGCACGCGGACTACACGGGGAAATTGGGTTGGTACGACAGCCTAAATAAACAATGGCAGTCCGGCAAAAAAGGCCATCGCATCATCTGCGGTGACTTCAATATCGTCCCTGAGCCTATTGATGGCTGGAAAGGAGAGGCGGCAGATGGCGGCATTTTCCACACAAAGCAAGAAAGAGCTCGCTTACAGTCGCTTATGGATACGGGTCTTATTGACTTATACAGGCACTTTTATCCGGAAGAGCAAGCATTCACATGGTGGGATTATCGCGGTGGTTCATTCCATCGTAAGCACGGCTTGAGAATCGACTTTATTCTCGCCACCCAAGGCGTTGATGGCCTGACTCAAGATGTGGTTATTGACCGCGACTACCGGCGCAAGATTGATGACATCACCCCTTCAGACCACGCCCCGGTTTACGCGGACATCGACTTTTAGCTTCGCCCCCATTTTTTAAGATGCTCATCATCTGGGTAGAAACCTGCCCAGATTCAGCATAATTTTCCCCTAGATATTTTGGCTTGGTGGAAATAACTTGTTTTGTAGCCAAAATTCGCCACCAAAAGCACCAAAAGCAAAGGGCTTTAGGCCCAAAGCCCTACCGTGCATGCCCCAAAAGCCATATTTAACGTGAGCTTTATCCCATTCGGTGGTAATGTACGCGATCCGGAATTCAGCCAAAATAAAAACCTTATATTTTTCAATAGCTTAACAAGACTAATCCTACGAATCAGGACCACCTTAGAGAGAACAAATGAAAGACCTGACACGCTATCGCAATATCGGCATTTTCGCACACGTGGACGCTGGTAAGACAACGACTACAGAACGGATTCTTAAGCTGACAGGCAAGATCCATAAAATTGGTGAAGTTCACGACGGTGCGGCAACCACTGACTTCATGGAACAAGAACAAGAGCGCGGAATTACCATTCAATCCGCAGCCACAAGTTGTACTTGGGACGACCACAGACTCAACATTATCGACACCCCAGGACACGTTGATTTCACAATTGAAGTTTACCGTTCACTGAAGGTACTTGATGGCGGCGTTGGTGTTTTCTGCGGTTCTGGCGGCGTTGAGCCACAGTCAGAAACCAACTGGCGTTATGCAAACGAATCTGAGGTTGCACGACTTATTTTTGTCAACAAGCTAGATCGTCTTGGCGCAGACTTTTACCGAGTTGTAGATCAAGTACGCAAGGTTCTTGGCGCTAACGCCTTGGTTATGACTTTGCCGATTGGCGAAGAAGATGAATTTTGTGGTGTTGTCGACCTGATGACCGAAAAAGCGTGGACTTGGGATGACTCCAACAACCCTGACTCTTACGAGATTAAGGATATTCCAGAAGACCTGAAAGAAAAGGCTGCTGAGTTTCGTGAAGCACTGGTAGAAACTGCCCTTGAGCAAGACGACGACCTAATGGAAGCCTACTTAGAAGGTAACGAGCCTTCTATTGAAGATCTTAAGCGCTGCATCCGTAAAGGCACCATTGCACTAGACTTCTTCCCAACATTCTGTGGTTCTGCATTCAAAAACAAAGGCGTACAAAATGTACTGAACGCCGTTGTAGATTACCTACCCAACCCAACTGAAGTTGATCCTCAGCCAGAAGTTGACTTAGAAGGTAACGAAACAGGCAACCACGCCATTGTTGATGCAGACGGTCCACTACGCGCACTTGCGTTTAAGATTATGGATGACCGTTACGGCGCCCTAACCTTTACCCGCATTTACTCAGGCAAATTACAAAAAGGCGACACCGTTCTAAATACCTTTACTGGTAAGACTGAACGAATTGGCCGAATTGTAGAAATGCACGCGGACTCTAGAGAAGAGTTAGAAGTTGCCCAAGCTGGTGACATTGTTGCGCTGCTAGGTATGAAGAATACACAAACTGGCCACACTCTATGTGACCCGGTTAACCCAGCGACACTAGAACCTATGGTCTTCCCAGACCCAGTAATCTCAGTAGCTATCTCGCCACGCGATAAAGCTGGCGCAGAGAAGATGGGTATTGCTCTGTCTAAGATGATTGCAGAAGATCCGTCTTTCTACGTTGAAACAGACGAAGAATCTGGTGAAACCATTATGCGCGGCATGGGTGAGTTGCACTTAGACATTAAGGTAGACATCCTCAGACGTACACACGGCATTGATGTAGATGTAGGTAAGCCACAGGTTGCTTATCGTGAAACCATCACCAAAGTTATTGAAGATACGTATACTCACAAGAAGCAAACTGGTGGTTCTGGTCAGTTCGCGAAAATTGACTACACCATTGAGCCAGGCGAAGTGGGCAGCGGCTACGAGTTCGAATCTAAAGTAACAGGCGGTAACGTACCAAGAGAATTCTGGCCAGCAGTTGAAAAGGCCTTTAGAGTTTCTATGGATGAAGGCACATTGGCTGGTTACCCGCTACTAGACGTTAAAGTCACATTGACCGACGGAAGCTTCCACGCAGTGGATTCGTCTGCAATTGCATACGAGCTTGCTGCCAAAGCAGCATACAGACAGTCAATTCCTAAGGCTGTTCCTCAGCTACTTGAGCCAGTAATGAAGGTAGACGTATTTACTCCAGACGATCACGTAGGTGATGTTATTGGTGACTTAAACCGTCGACGCGGCATGATCAAGTCGCAAGAAGCTGGTATTACAGGTGTACGGGTTAAGGCAGATTGCCCATTATCCGAAATGTTTGGTTACATCGGCGACCTTCGTACAATGACATCTGGTCGTGGTCAGTTCTCTATGGAGTTCTCACACTACGCACCATGCCCATCCAATGTGGCAGACCAAGTTGTACAGGAAGTTAAAGAGCGTAAAGCGGCTAGTTAATACTGGTAGCTTTAGAGCTTTTAAGAACGGCATTCGGGTTGACCCAAATGCCGTTTTTTTTGCTTAGAATTTGATAAAGGTAAGGTGTGTAGGTTGTTCATGAAGAATTTAACGCCGCCAGCAGGGGCAGACAAACCAGAGCGAAGCGGCGGTTTGGCTGTCCCTCTGGCTGGCCTTGTTACATGCCGATACCTACGTTATAAGCCAGCCATGCTGAAAATATATTTAGTGTTATGGTAAGTACAATATTTAAAAATGACTTTCGCCTATTTTTCTTATTACCATCTTCTAATTCTGAGATGGCTTTTTGGTCACCTCGTGTAATATTTAAGAATGATAATGGCTGAATACTATCAATAGACCGGCCAATTTCTGAACCAAACCTACCGGCGATACCACTAACAATAAAGACCGTGCCGAATGCTACAACTGCAATTTTGAATAATTGCTCTATCGAGGACACGCTTGTTAGCCAGTTACTTGATTGACTGAAAAAATACGCACATATAAATAAGGCACTTAGATAGCGAGTTATAAGCGATATATTGTGGGAGTTGTCTTGGATAAAGTTTAAAGTCTTGCTTTCCTTGCTTTGTTCCAAACCGTTAAACCACGAATCTATCGCTGTACGGAAGTTTCTTGCCACTGTGTAATCTATGTACTCAATTTCTAAAATAGCCGTACGAGAGGCGACGATAAGCATTATTCTTCTTGGCGTACCATGTTCTTTTGAGGCTTTTTGCTTAATGGCAGCACGAGAGTGAATGTCAACGTCAATTTTGTAAGGTTGAGGCCTATTTGTTTTAGGAAGAAGAATCAAGAAATTATACTGAAGCCTTATGTTCTCTACTGAGCTTAAAGACGACTTGTCACCAAATCTAAATCGCTCGAAAGAACTATAAATCTCTTTGCAATCATCAACGTGATATAAGGTCACATTACAATTATTCTCTATAATATTGTATTGCTCATAAAGCTGATGAATTTTTATGTTTAGCTGCTCAAGATCTACCAATGAGGTCTTGTGGTGAAGTCTGTAGCTTTTTGAAATGTTTTCGGTTTTCCCTGTGATCTCATTATAGACATCTTGAACCATCTGCATACTAACCATTGCCCCATCACCAAGGGATACAACAGATTTTTCCTGATCATCGTTTCTTTCCAAAATTTCTTGTGTCAATTTGATCTCCCTTTAGGCATGTAACATTTGTATATCGCGCATGCGCATTTGGCTGCGTTCTCTAGCTTAAGAAGACATCACCAAGCATCTAATTTCGTTAGGCATTATTCATAACCGCTAAGGCTCTCTCCAAAACAAAGTGTGCATGCGCAAAAAACATTCCTGACGGTGTAGGTAAGTCCTCTTCGCTAACAGAGAACTATGGATGCGTTTTGCACCCATTAGAATTCAGACAAGTGGAATATTTTTTGCGCCGGACGGTATTCAGTCAGAGAAACTAATCGATGGGGACTTTCCTACTTATAAAGCTGCAATAAACTTCGAGCGCAGCAGCTAGCGCATGCTGCTATGAACACAACGGAAGTCGCATTTAAGAACTTACGCTAAGCGCATAGAGAAACGCCAGTCCATCACCGGCTGTGCTATCGCTGTAGTTAACAACCAGTTTAAGACTGCGCCTAAACTTTTTGTAACATATCTGCAGCATCAATAAGGCTCAGCACATGGTGGGAATTCTACAATTAGCTGGAAAAAGTAAATGGAAAGGTTGGCGAGCCGGAAATCAGACTCCGCTAACAGAGCTTATGCCGAAAGATGACTACGGACGCGGTTTGTCGGTGTGCTCGCTAACTTTTACGCTAACGAACACGCACAGGTCTATGTTAGACGTTAAAACGAAAGTGGAGTACATCGCCATCTGACAATACGTACTCTTTGCCCTCTAAGCGCCAACGGCCTGCATCTTTGGCTCCGGCTTCGCCGCCTAATGATACGTAGTCGTCGAAGGCTATGCATTCCGCGCGAATAAAACCTTTTTCAAAGTCGGTGTGAATTACACCAGCGGCTTGAGGTGCTTTGGCGCCAATAGGTATAGTCCAAGAGCGAACCTCGGATGGCCCAGCGGTAAAATATTGATGCAACCCTAACAGTTTGTAACCTGCTCGAATCACTCTATTTAGGCCTGGTTCTGAAAGACCTAATTCTTGCAGAAACTCTGCACGCTCTTCGTCTTCTAGCTCGGCGATATCTGACTCAATTTTATTACTTACAACCACCACTTCTGCTTCTTCGGCATCTGCAATGCCACGCACAATGTCTACCAACGGATTATTTTCTAATCCGTCTTCTGCAACATTGGCTATATAGAGAATGGGCTTGGCGGTAATAAAGTGGAACTCATGCAAGGCTGCATGTTCTTCCTCGGTAAATTCCACTGAGCGCACCGGATCGCCTGCCTCTAATGCAACTCGAACCTTATCCAACAGAAGTAGCGAGGCCTTAGCGTCTTTATCGCCTGAACTGGCTACACGACTTATTCTGTCGTGAACTTTCTGCAATGTGTCTAAGTCAGCTAGGGCTAATTCTGTATTGATGATTTCAATATCGTCTGCTGGCGAGACCTTGCCGGAAACGTGGACAACGTTTTCGTCTTCAAAGCACCGGACCACATGAGCCAGTGCCTGAGTTTCACGAACGTGGGCCAGAAATTGATTACCCAGACCTTCACCTTGAGACGCGCCCGCAACCAAACCTGCAATATCTACAAACTCCATGCTGGTGGGGATAATTTTCTTCGGCTTAACAATATCTGCTAGTTGCAGCAACCGTGGGTCCGGTACGGGTACAACACCAGTATTTGGGTCAATTGTGCAGAATGGAAAATTTTCCGCATCAATACCTGCCTTGGTTAACGCATTAAACAGCGTCGACTTACCTACGTTGGGTAGGCCTACAATACCGCAATTAAATCCCACTACTATTCTCCTAGAGAAATTTTAACTAAATCTATTTTGTTACTAACATCTGCTCAGTTAGGCGTTTTGATCGGCATCACCTGAGTTATTTTCCGCTCTCTTTTCTGTTTTCTTTTCAGCTTTCTTTTCTGGGTTTTGAGCTGCGTCTCTTTGGCTTTTGAACTGGGCCTTTTGCTCTGCCTTGGCTGCTTTTTCTTGTAGCTCTTTTGCAGTTGGCGGCGGCGAATGCAATGCGGTCATGGCGCTTTGCCAATTGCCCGCCACTATATCCGCAAGCAAAGCGTCTGCGAAGTGCCCTGCTGCTGCAGTTAACTCGCGCTCACTTTGCTGGGGGGTTTGCTGTGTTAAGTATGCGCTTACTTTATCTTTAGAGCCGGGATGCCCCACACCAATACGCAGCCGATGAAACTGGTCTTGATTAGCGCATCCAGCACGAACACTCTTCACACCATTGTGGCCGTTGTCGCCACCACCTGTCTTTAACTTTACGACACCGGGTTCAAAGGCAACCTCGTCGTAAACAACCAGTATTTCTTCGGGTTCTATCTTAAAAAAACGCGCTACCGCGCCGCTAGAGTCGCCGCTCAAATTCATAAAGGTGCTGGGAATAAGTAGCCTAAGGTCCACACCGGCAACAAGCCCGCGGCCTATTTCGCCTTTAAACTTAGTATCTTGAGCAAGGGGAATATTTAACCGCTGAGCAAGTTCTCGAACCCAAACCGCGCCGACATTATGGCGGGTTTTTTCATACTGAGCGCCGGGATTACCAAGTCCTACAATGAGTTTTAGAGCGGTCAATTTGATTGGCCCAAAAGAGCTAGGGCTGACATAGAACCTAGCACAGTGCAGCCGAGGCTTACATTGAAAGGTAAATAGTCCTTCCAACAATTCGCGCTATAAACATTATGCGAATTGCTGAAAGTCCTAATAGCCAAAGCGGTCGGGAGTTTAGTCCTCACCGCCTTCTTCGTCTGCATCATCTGCAGCTGGTGGCTGGGCTGGCTCGTCACTAATTACTTCATCTTCACCACTACCACGGCGTGCTGTAACACTAGCCACTGGAACGTCGCGATCTTCACCAAAGGCAAGTGCTGCAATTGTAACGCCTTCTGGAATAATCAAATCACTGAGGTGAACAGATACGCCTGCCGCTATCTCGGCCATGTCGACCTCAATGTATTCTGGCAAGTTAGCAGGCAAACAGGTGATTTCAACCTCTGTCATATTATGCGTAAGCGTACCGCCTTCGGTCTTCACACCAACACAAGCATCTTCGTTGATGAAGTGTAATGGCACGCTAACGTTAATAGGCTTATTCGCACTAATGCGTAAAAAGTCGATATGCAGTACCCGCTCGTTGGCTGGGTTACGTTGCATGTCACGCACTACCGCCTGCTGCTTCTTACCCGCAACATCTAGATCAATGATCTGGGAGTAAAAGGCTTCTAGCTGCATAGCCTTGCCCACTTCATTAGCGGATAGCGTAAGCATCTGAGGATCTTTGCCCTCGCCGTAGATTATGCCGGGTACTTTATCTTCCAAACGACGTAGACGGCGGCTCGCACCTTTCCCTACATCTGTTCGGAGTTCCGCGGTCAGTTGAATATTATCTGACATCTTGTATCTCCAAAGTTTTAATTGTCGTTGTCAGCTGATCTGCGACCAATCTGCCGACCCTTTTACACCAAATGCGCGGTATTTCGGCTATCGAAACATCGCGCTGATGGATTCTTCGTTGCTCACACGCCGGATGGATTCGGCGAGTAAGCGGTCTAAACTTAACTGATAAATCTTACTGCACGCTTGCGCTTCTGGGGACAGAGGAATGGTATCTGTCACTATCATTCTGTCCAGCTTCGAAGCCGCTATACGCTCTATGGCTGGACCAGAGAAAACCGCATGAGTGATATAACACACCACTTCTTTTGCGCCTTCAGCCTTTAGTGCTTCTGCAGCAGTGCACAGGGTTCCTGCAGTATCTACAATATCGTCAACAATAATGCAGGTTTTGCCTTCCACATCACCGATAACATTCATTACCTCAGTCACATTTGCTTGAGGGCGGCGTTTATCAATAATAGCCAAATCAAGATCATCAATTTGTTTAGCAATTGCTCTGGCTCTCACTACACCGCCCACGTCTGGTGAAACCACAATGGGGTTAACGTAGTTTTGCGCCAGAATGTGGTCAACCAACACTGGCGAACCATAAATATTATCTACAGGGATATTAAAAAACCCTTGGATTTGGTCAGCGTGCAAATCTACTGTGAGAATTCTATCTATGCCAACAGTGCTGATCATATCCGCTACAACCTTGGCACTGATCGCTACACGCGCCGAACGTGGTCGACGATCTTGGCGAGCGTAGCCAAAATAGGGCACCACGGCGGTAACACGGTGCGCAGATGCTCTGTGGCATGCATCTGCCATAATCAGCAGTTCCATCAAGTTGTCGCTAGTAGGCGCGCAAGTTGATTGCAGCAAGAACACATCTTTACCGCGAACGTTTTCGTGTATTTCAACAGTGACTTCGCCGTCGCTAAATCGGCCAACATCTGCATGGCCCAAATCTAGATGTAGTTGTTTTGCAACCCTGGCAGACAAATCCTTGTTTGAACCGCCTGCGAACAACATCAAATTAGCCATATCACTTTCCCCAAGTGTTTGCGCGAAGACCGTGAGCTCGGACCAATAGCATTATGAATGGCTGGGGTGGCAGGATTCGAACCTGCGCATGCCGGGATCAAAACCCGGTGCCTTACCGCTTGGCGACACCCCAAGAACTTTTAGAACATTTTTTCTTTTGCGTTGCGCGCTCTTACCTGCTCTTTCACCGACGCAAAGTTTATACAAGCATGCGATCGGAACGGATAAAGTGCTTAGTTGGTCAGTCAAATTTTACTCTGCTGCAACTTCAACGACACATTTTTCAAGCGCGCTATTGTCCTGATAGCACCGCGAAGTGTCAAACACCTTTGCAGCTAAAGGCACAAGGAGGGCATTGTTTTTCGGCGTTTGTAATCATTTCGGCTGTTTCTGGCTAATAATCAATCTCAGTTGCAGATCTCGACCCTTGATATCGATTTTTCTTGGCCTCCAAAGACCTGCGTTTTGCACATGGTTTGCATAGCTCACAGACCACCCGGCTTGGGTGAAATTTAGCAGCCGCCCTTGGTCGTCTTGTTTAATCATTGCCGCTGCGGATGTTGGCGCCACCTGACCTCTGAGCCAAAATGGTAAAACATCCACGGGTGCTGACCAGCCCAACTGCCGCTGCATAATTGCCCCAGGCTGTCCCTGATCAAGCAGCTCATTGCCCTGCTTTATCTGAGCATAATCAGCGGCCCCAGCAATCATCGTACGCCCTACACCCAATGGCCCCCACAATGCCATTTCAAAGGTTCCATCCTGCTCCGACCAACGAAAACGAGCACTACTACGACCGCTAGATTGAATAACAATCATTTTGCCACTAATGGTGTACGCGCCGGTCATTGCCTTGGGTAAAGGTGTTGAAGATACAGGTGGCGAGGAAATGGAAGCACAACCGCTGAGAAATAACAGAAAAGTACTTAGGTAACACCCTAAACGGCGCGGCGGGAAAAACGTGACAAACGCCGGCACTAAACACAAGCTTTTGGCATTGCGATGCCTATATAAAGTGGCATTTTTCATCTTGTGTTACATCCCAATACAGGTTCGAAATCAGCAATGTATTTGCCGCAACGTGTAAACCGCTAAAGCCGATCAAGCATGTCCAAAAGGTACACACAAATCGGTGCCAAGAGACTAATGGCTGAGGCCACGTTCTGTTATCATCTGCTGTCATTTTCAGCGCTTGCGCATTCATGAGCATATTGGCATACGGTTTAAATTATCGCACGGCCTCTCTAGACCTTAGGGAGCGCATTGCCTTTCCTGAGGAAAAGCTCGCCCACGCATTAAAATCCGTGACCAAGGATATTTCAGGTGTCTCTGAGGTAGCCATTGTTTCTACCTGTAATAGGACCGAGTTTTATTGTGCCGCCGATCCTAACAGCGCGGAGGAGATATCGCGCTGGCTTGCAGAGACAAGGCTCATAACCCTCGACGAACTAGAAAACGCCAGCTATCGCTACTGGGACAAGGACGCGGCCCAGCACATTATTAGAGTTGCCTCGGGTTTAGATTCTCAAATGCTCGGCGAACCACAAATAATGGGCCAGGTGAAGTCTGCTTACGATATTGCACGCAGCAGTGGAACCATTGGGCCAGAGCTAAATTTACTGTCTCGAATTACCTTAAAAACAGCAAAACAAATCCGCAGCGAAACAGGCATTGGTAATAATCCGATATCTATCGCATATGCAGCGGTATCTATGGCGAGCAAAATCTTTGCTGATCTGGGTACAAAAAAAGCCCTACTCTTGGGCGCTGGCGAAACCATTGGTTTAGTTGCCGACCACCTAGCCGCGAAAAATATCGGGGCGATGACCATCGCCAATAGAACCTTGGCTAATGCTCAAGTGCTGGCAACGAGATATAACGCCGACTCTATCCAATTAACTGATGTAGCCCAGACACTGCACGAGTTTGATATCGTCATTGCCTCCACCGGCAGCAGCCTCCCAGTGTTGGGTAAAGGCGCAGTGGAAGCTGCTATCAAAAAGCGCAAACGGCGCCCCATGTTCATGGTGGACATAGCGGTACCAAGAGATATTGAGGCTGAAGTAGCCGAGCTACCTGATGCTTATCTTTATACCATTGATGATCTCACCGAGATCGTCGAGAGAAACCTTGCACAACGCCAAGTGGCCGCTTCGGAAGCTGAGAGCATAGTGGCGAAGGGTGCAAAAGACTTTCAAAGGGAGAAGCGTGTGCAACAAGATAAGGACCTACTTACCTCATTTCGCACCCAAGCCAACGAAATCCGCGAGACAGAGGTTGCTAGAGCACTTCGGGAACTTGCTAAAGATGGTGACGCTGAAGCAGCAATTTTGCGGCTGAGCCAAAATTTAACTAACAAACTAATCCACCCAGCTACTGCCGCCATGCGCGAAGCTAGTGCCGAAAATCGTCGAGATTTACTGGGTTACCTAAGTACCATTTACGCACTCCCTGAGAGTAATGTATCGGCAGAGACTCAGCCCTTGAGCAAGCCTTCTGATAGCCAATCTACTGAACTAGAAGACTAAATATGACCTTGTCCGACTCCATGATGTCTAAATTAGGCAGCCTTACGGATCGCTTTGAAGAAGTATCCGCCTTACTTTCTGATGCGGAAGTAATGTCTAACCGTGAAAAATTCACGGCTCTGTCCAAAGAATTTGCAGAAATAGAACCGGTAGTACTGTGCTATCAGGAAGTAACGCGATTAAACGAAGAACTAGAAGACAGCCAAATACTGCTTGAAGACGATGACGCGGAGATGCGTCAGCTAGCCGAGGCAGATATCCAAGAGTGTAAGGGGAAAATCTCCAATCTGTCGCAGCAGTTACAAACCCTGCTGCTACCCAGAGACCCTAACGATCACTCCAACGTGTTTCTTGAAATTCGTGCCGGCACCGGTGGCGACGAAGCGGCATTATTTTCAGGCAGCCTGTTTCGTATGTATAACAAGTTTGCCGAAAACCGCGGCTGGCGAGTTGAAGTCCTCAACGAGCGTCCGGGAGAACACGGCGGTTACAAAGAAATAATTTCACGTATTGAAGGGCGGGATGTATACAGCCAATTAAAATTTGAGTCCGGCGCTCACCGTGTACAACGAGTGCCTGAAACAGAATCACAAGGCCGAGTGCATACATCTGCGTGTACAGTTGCGATCATGCCTGAGGTTGATGAGATCGGCGCTATAGCTATAGAGAAAAAAGACCTACGCGAAGATACCTTTAGAGCATCTGGGGCCGGTGGACAGCACGTTAACAAAACTGATTCGGCTATTCGCTTGACCCACCTGCCCACTGGAACGGTGGTTGAGTGTCAGGATGAACGCTCTCAGCACAAGAACAGAGCAAGGGCTATGTCACTCCTGCAGGCGCGACTATTAGACGCTGCCCAAAGCAAACAACAGAGTGAGCAGGCTGCTAATCGTCGGCAGTTAGTTGGCTCTGGTGATCGCTCAGAAAGAATTCGCACCTACAATTTCCCTCAAGGCAGAGTCACTGATCACCGCATCAATTTAACACTGTACAAGTTAGATGAAGTCATTGAGGGCGAACTCAATGCAATAGTTGATCCTCTTATTCAGGAACATCAAGCGGACCAATTGCAAAACCTGTCCGACGACTAATTGTGGCGAAGCTTAATTCAGAAGCTAATGAACAGGCTGTAACTACACGGCAGTGGATAGGCCTACAAACTGACCTTCCGCGCTTAGACTGCGAATTAGCATTGTGCCAAATATTAGGCGTGAATCGCGCCAGCATATTGGCGCAACCTGAACGAGCGTTGTCACTCCTCCAACTAGAAGAATTAGACTATTGGACTAGCTCTCTGCGCAAAGATATTCCCTTTGCCTATTTATCTGGTGAGCAAGAATTTTGGGGACTAAGTCTTAACGTATCTCCTGACGTTTTGGTACCAAGGCCGGAAACTGAGCTATTAGTTGAAAGCGCGTTGTCGCTTTTAAAACGCAATGCCCAACTATTAGATTTAGGTACTGGTAGTGGTGCAATTGCTTTAGCTATTGCGAGTGAACGCCAAGACGCACAAGTTACCGCAACAGACGTTTCCGCCAAAGCACTCCAAGTAGCTAAACAAAATGCAGAACAGCTTGGTATTACAGTTAATTTCCAAGAAAGCCATTGGTTCAAGAACCTTGGCGGCACTTGGCAAATTATTGTCAGTAACCCGCCCTACATTGACCCCGATGATCCGCACTTAAAGCATTTACATGCTGAGCCCCAACATGCACTGATCGCCGGTGAGAAGGGTTTGGCAGACTTACGCGAAATCATTAGTGAGGCTCCAGCTTACTTGAACAACAAAGGTTGGTTGCTGGTGGAACATGGCTATGACCAAGCAGAGCAAGTTCGACATTTACTAGAGCAACGTGGCTTCCAAGCAGTGACCTCACATAAAGACCTAGCTAATATTGAGCGCATCAGTTTAGGCCAATATATTTATGAATGACGAGCAACTACTTAGATACAGTCGGCAGATTATGTTGCCGGACTTTGATATCCCGGGCCAAGTGCAACTGTTATCAGCTAAGGTATTGTTAATTGGATTAGGTGGCCTAGGCTCACCCATAGCAATGTACCTAAGCGCGGCTGGTGTCGGCGAACTTATATTGGTCGACGACGACTTCGTGGATGCTTCAAATCTACAACGACAAATTGCCCATGGGCAAAGTGATATCGGCATTAACAAAGCCCGGTCCGCAGCTAACGCCGTTAATGAGCTGAATAACACAACAACGGTCACGGTCATTGAACATCGTTTACAAGACGCACAACTGCAAGAACAGATTGCTTCCGTAGATTTAGTCATTGATGCAACTGACAACTTTGCAAGCAGATATGCCATCAATGAAGTTTGTTGGAAAACTAAAACGCCACTGGTCTCAGGTGCCGCTATTCGTTGGGAGGGTCAGATTGCCGTATTCGATCCCAACGATCCAACCTCGCCTTGTTATCAATGTTTATATCCCGAACA